>Ga0075024_100000337_pt1 | contig 16345 bp, 16 predicted proteins | sample Str013_2_FD_71389 | JGI IMG/M metagenome (GOLD analysis project Ga0075024, IMG submission 71389) | Freshwater sediment microbial communities in response to fracking from Pennsylvania, USA - Straight Creek_MetaG_SC_2013 | ecosystem: Environmental > Aquatic > Freshwater > Creek > Sediment... | reverse complement strand
CCTACTCTGAAAGAAACCGGACAAAGAGCGAACAGTTAACCATACGCCTTTCATCCATTCATGTGTGCGCCTTCGGCGCTCATGGTAACTCTCCCCGTGAAGGACGGGGAGAGGGAAGTCATCTCCCTCTCCCCGTCGTTCTTCACGAACGGGGAGAGGGCCGGGGTGAGGGGCGGCAACGAATTGTGAGGGGCGGACAAATTGTGAGACACAGCTACCCAGGATCACAAGTCCCTCAGTCCTTTCGCTCACCCGAGGAGGTGCGCCAGTTTTTGCGAGCTGGACGAATTGGCTCGGAATTGCAGCGCTAGATGACGGATGGCAAAACAGCGCACCCGCCCCCATCGAGGGGGTAAGGAGAGATGAATCCACTCAAGCGGAAGCGGCTCTGATGGCCAAGCTCAAGCTGCGCGCCTTGCAGATCCTCGTCGGCGTCGTCACGCTGCTCGTCTGGCACGTGGCGGCGACGACGCCGCTGTTTGGCGAGGTCAAAACCATCCAGTTCTTCTTCTCGACGCCCTTCAATGTGGCCGAGCGCATCGTCAAGATCTTCGCCGGCGGCACCGCGCAGGTGCTCGCCTGCAAACAGCCGCTCCTCTCCGCGCAGCTGATGCGCATCAACGATCCCTGCTTCGGCGGCACCATCTGGCAGCACCTGTCGTTCACGCTGACCGAGACCTTGCTCGCCTTCGCCATCGGCGCGGCGGCCGGCATCGCGGTCGGCTTCTGGTTCGCCAGGAAGCCGCTGGTGGCGGCGGTGTTCGATCCGTACCTCAAGATGATCAATGCCTTGCCGCGGGTGGTGCTGGCGCCGATCTTCATGCTGTGGCTCGGCCTCGGCATCTGGTCGAAGGTGCTGCTCGGCGTGACGCTGGTGTTCTTCATCGTGTTCTTCAACGTCTATCAGGGCGTCAAGGAGGTCTCCCCCACCGTGCTCGCCAACGCCCGCATGCTCGGCATGAGCGAGCACCAGCTATTCCGCCACGTCTATTGGCCCTCGGCGCTGTCGTGGATGTTTTCCTCGTTGCACACCTCGGTCGGCTTTGCTCTGGTCGGGGCGGTGGTTGGGGAGTACCTCGGCGCCGCCGCCGGGCTCGGCTATCTGATCCAGGAGGCGGAGGGCGCGTTCGATGTGACGGGCGTGTTCGCCGGCATGGCGATATTGTCGGCGTTCGTGCTCTTGATCGACTGGCTGGTGACGCTGGCGGAGAACCGCTTGCTCAGCTGGCGGCCGCAGAGCGCGGCGGGGCAAGTGTGAGACGGAAATCGGAAGTCGGAAGCCAGAAATCGGAAATCGGAAGTCGGAATGGATATAGTGTTAGTCTGACTTCCGGCTTCCGACTTCCGCTTCCCGTCAAGGAGTGCTCGATGACGTTCATGAGATGGATCACCGCGGCTGCGCTCGCACTGATACTCGGCACGGGCGCTGCGTCTGCGCAGATCGAGAAGCCGCGCGTGCAGCTCGGAGTCGGCGGCAAGGTCGGCTTTTACTATCTGCCGCTCACCATTGCCGAGGTGAAAGGCTACTTCAAGGAGCAGGGCCTCGATGTCGAGATCAGCGACTTCGCCGGCGGCTCCAAGTCGCTGCAGGCCCTCGTCGGTGGCTCGGTCGATGTCGTCACCGGCGCCTACGAGCATACCATCGACATGCAGATCAAGGGCCAGGACATCCGCGCGATTCTCGAGCTCGGCCGCTTTCCCGGCATCTGCCTCACGCTCAAGAAGGACAAGGCGGCGGGCTACAAGTCGTTCGCCGACCTCAAGGGCATGAAGATCGGCGTCACCGCGCCCGGCTCCTCGACCAACTTCATCGCCGCCTATGCCATGGCGAAGGCGGGGCTCAGCCCCAAGGATGCGGCCTTCATCGGCGTCGGCGGCAGTGCCTCGACGGCGCTCGCCGCCTGGAAGAAGGGCGATATCGACGCCATCTCGCACCCCGAGCCGACCACCTCGCTGCTGGAGGCCACCGGCGATGCCGTGGTCATCGTCGACACGCGCACGCCCGAAGGCACCGCCGCCCTGTTCGGCAACCCCTCGCTGCCGGCCGCCGTGCTCTATACCCGCAAGGACTTCATCGACAAGTACCCCAACACTGCGCAGGCGCTGGTGAATGGCCTCTACAAGGCCCTCAAGTGGCTGCAGACGGCGAGCCCGGAGGACATAGCCAACACGGTGCCGGCGGCGTTCCTGGGCGGCGATCGCAAGCTGTTCGTCGCGGCGGCCACCAAGGCGAAGCTCGCCTACTCGCAAACCGGCATCATTCCCGAGGCGGGGATGAATACCGCCTTCGGCATGCTGAAGCAGTTCCAGGCCGAGGCCAAGAATGCCGATCCCTCGGTTCTCGCCAAGACCTGGGAGCCGCGGTTCGTGATGAAGGCGGCGGAGACCATCAAGTAGGGTTGGAATTCCGTCTCAAATAGGGGGTTACATGAACGCGACGCTGGCATTCTTTGCGCGGCTCTTGATGGCTGCGCTGTTCCTGGTCTCAGCCTTCAACAAGGTCATGGGCTTCAAGATCGTTGCCGAGGCGATGGCGGCGAAGGGTTTTCCTCAACCGGAGGCGATGTTGGTGCTCACCATCATCTTGGAGGCCGTCGGTGGCGTGTTGCTGATCGTCAATTGGCACGCCGGACTGGCGGCCGTGGCGCTCGCCCTGTTCACGCTGGTGGCCGGCACCATCTTTCACGATTTCTGGCATGCCAAGGACGGCGCCGCGTACATGAACGAGTTCAATCACTACCTGAAAAACATCGCCGTCGTCGGCGGGCTGCTGCTCGTGGCGGCGCAGCCCAAGCCGGGCACGGACACGGCGGTGTAGGGTTCCTGCGCGCGCCAATATTACCTATGGTGTCATCCTGGGCCTTGTGCCCAGGATCCAGCGTGTTCCCAGAAACACCGCGTCGGACCCTGGCTCGAGGCGAGTCATGTCGAGGACGTGCAACTGCACTTGAGCCCCGGGATGATGACCAAGAGTATGCACGCTTTACGAAAACCGCCGACAAGAGTTGAATTGCAATCCGGAGGGCATCGCCCATGGCCAAATTGAAAATCGCAGTGATCCCCGGCGACGGCATCGGCAAGGAAGTGGTGCCGGAAGGCATCCGCGTGCTGGAGGCGGTCGGTGCCAGGTTCGGCATCGAGTACCAGTGGGACCACTTCGACTGGTCCTGCGAGACCTACAAGAAGACCGGGCGGATGATGCCCGAGGATGGCCTCGACCGCATCAAGCGGCACGACGCGATCTTCCTGGGCGCGGTCGGATTTCCGGGCGTGCCCGATCACGTCTCGCTATGGGGCCTGCTGATTCCGATCCGCCGCGAGTTCCAGCAGTACATCAATCTGCGGCCGGTGCGCCTGTTCGAGGGCGTCACCTCGCCGCTCGCCGACCGCAAGCCGGGCGACATCGACTACTACATCGTGCGCGAGAACAACGAGGGCGAATATTCCTCGATCGGCGGGCGCATGTACGAGGGCACGCCCTACGAGGCGGCCATCCAGCAGGCTGTGTTCACCCGGCGCGGCTGCGACCGGGTGATGAAATACGCGTTCGAGCTCGCCATGAAGCGCAAGCGCAAGGAGGTCGCCTCCGCCACCAAGTCGAACGGCATCTCCATCTCGATGCCCTACTGGGACGAGCGGTTCGCGGCGATGGCCAAGAACTATCCCAAGGTCAAGACCAGCCAGTTCCACATCGACATCCTGTCGGCCCACCTCGTCCGCAATCCCGACTGGTTCGACGTGATCGTCGGCTCCAACCTGTTCGGCGACATCCTCTCGGACCTGGGGCCCGCCACCACCGGCACCATCGCCATCGCGCCCGGCGTCAATCTCAATCCGGAACGCGAGTTCCCCTCCATGTTCGAGCCCGTGCACGGCTCCGCCCCCGACATCGCCGGCAAGGGCATCGCCAATCCGGTCGGGCAGATCTGGTGCGGCGCGATGCTGCTCGATCACCTCGGCCACCCCGAAGCCGGCGCCGCGATCGTGAAGGGCATCGAGAAGCTGTTCGCCAACACCGACATGCGCACCCGCGACATGGGCGGCAAGGCCACCTGCGCCGAGCTCGGCACCGCGCTGGCGGAGCTGGCGGTGGGGAAGTAGCGTGCGGGTGCTCGTCTTGGGGCTGCGCGAGCCGGGAATGGAACGACAATCTGCACCGTGCGTGGCGAGGGTCTGATGGGGCTGTGCCATGAAGCTTTTTTATGCACCCGGTTCGTCCTCACTGCTGCCCCACATCGTGCTTCGCGAAGCCGGTCTTCCTTTCGAGCCGATCAGGATCGACGAGCATACGAAAGCCATCTCGGGGGGCGGCGACTACCGACGTGTGAACCCGCTCGGATATGTGCCAGCCCTGGTGCTCGATGACGGGACGCTGCTCACCGAAGGAGCGGCGATTGTCCAGTACATTGCCGATCTCGTTCCGGGGACGCTCGCTCCGCTGAACGGCACAATCGACCGAGTCAAGCTGCAGGCGTGGCTGAATTTCTTTGCAAGCGAGATGCACAAAGGTGGATTTTCGCCACTTTTCTACAAGGGTGTTCCGGAGCAAGCCCGCGATGTGTTTCGTGCCCGCCTCGAGATTCGCTTCTCGCACCTGGATGGGCACCTCTCATCGAATGCGTACCTGATGGGGCGCGACTATTCTGTGGCCGATGCGCATTGCTTCGTCGTATCGAATTGGGCGAGCTGGGTGAATTTCGACCTGACACCCTATCGGGCTGTGCTTGCCTATCGCGAGCGCATAGGGTCCCGCCCGGCAGTTCTGGCGGCCCTCACGGCCGAGGGGCTTTTGCCATGGCCCGCCACTCCGCCGCATTGACCGGCGCCCTGGGGAGTCGGCCGATATCTCATGCACCCCTCAGCAGCCGTTCCGCGACCGCTCAATATTCAACGACCCGCAGCCTCAGCGCCCCCGCCGCAACCGACCGCTCAAGCATCCGCCCCGTCGTCGGGGTCGTGGGCGCTCGACGTCGCGGGGGCGCGATAGCCTTGACGAGGCGCATGCTCGCGCGGCTCTCGCGGCGAAAATTCGCGCTGCTGACGGCCGCCGGCGTCGCGGCAGACCTGTTGCTCGAGATCGGCAAGGTCGACGAACTGGTCGGCCTGGCGGCGCAATTCGTCGGCGACCATCGGGGGCTGCGTCTGCAGCGTGGACACGACGCTGACGCGCTTGCCCTTGTGCTGCAGCGCCTCGACCAGCGCACGAAAGTCGCCATCGCCGGTGAACAGCACGATATGATCGAGGTTGTCGGCGAGCTGCAGGGCATCCACGGTCAGCTCGATGTCCATGTTGCCCTTGACCTTGCGGCGGCCGGCGGCGTCGGTGAACTCCTTGGTGGCCTTCGTCACCATGGTGTAGCCGTTGTAATCGAGCCAGTCGATCAACGGCCGGATCGATGAGTATTCCTGCTCCTCGGCGAGTGCCGTATAATAGAGCGCCCGGATCAGGTGGCCCTTGGAGCGAAACATTACAAGTAGACGCTTGTAATCGATGTCGAAGCCGAGGGCTTTCGCGGTCGCATACAGGTTCGCACCGTCGATGAATAGCGCAACGCGCTCGGTCGGGTAGAAGAACATTCAGGCCATCCTTATTGCGATCAAAGAAAATATGACAAACGTTGGTGGCTGGTGTGCCCTCGGGCCGAAATGCCCCCCGCACCAGCAGCGCCTGTATAGACGGTGTTGCAAAATTCGGCAAATTGGGGAGCTTGAAGGATTGGTAAAGACAGTTTCTGCTGGCAGGCGAGAGTTCAATCCCGTTATGGTTAGCGCGTGAGTACGCGAGGGCGCGAGGTTTTACTTGGCCTCGGGGCCAATGTCGGGGGGGCCTGGGGGGCGCCTGCCGATAGCCTGGCGCGCGCGGTGCGGGAGCTCGATCGCCTCGGCATCAGGGTGCGCACGATATCGCGGCTGCGGCGGACGGCGCCGATCGGACCGCGCTGGCAGCCGGATTTCATCAATGCCGCCGCGCTCATCGAGACCGACCGCGGACCCGCCCGCCTGCTGACCGACTTGAAACGCCTGGAGCGGGCCGCGGGGCGGCGTCGGGGCGTCCGCTGGGGTCCCCGCCCGCTCGATCTCGATATCCTGGACTTCGGCCATTGCATCCTCAACTGGACGGCGCGACCGCCGTCGATCCGTCCGCGACTGGTGCTGCCGCACCCCGAATTGCACCGCCGCGTGTTCGCGCTCGAGCCGATTTGCGAGATCGCCCCCGGCTGGCGCCATCCGGTGCTGGGTGTCAATGCAGCGGCGCTGATGCGGCGACTTCAGCATGGTCGGCTGCGCCCACGCATTGACGGGGTTTTGCCGCGTCACTACGGTGCGCGCAGTTGAAGCAAGCTTGGCCATCGATATGAATGAGTCGACCGCAAGTGCACTGAAGCTGCGCGCCGGCGAGGCCAAGGCCTGGCCGTTCGAGGAGGCGCGCAAGCTCGCGCAGCGGCTCGAAAAGAGCAAAGCGGTCAAGGACACCATCCTGTTCGAGACCGGCTACGGCCCTTCGGGGCTTCCGCACATCGGCACGTTCGGCGAGGTCGCCCGCACCTCCATGGTGCGCCATGCGTTCGAGGCCCTCACCGGCCTTGCGACCCGCCTCGTGTGCTTTTCCGACGACATGGACGGCCTCAGGAAGGTGCCGGACAACGTGCCCAACAAGGACATGCTGGCCGCGCACCTGCACAAGCCGCTGTCGGCGGTTCCCGACCCGTTCTCGAACGAGTATCCGAGCTTCGCCGCGCACAACAATGCCCGCCTGCGCCGGTTCCTCGACCGCTTCGGATTTGAGTACGAGTTCCTGTCGGCCACCGAGTGCTACAAGGACGGACGCTTCGATCAGACGCTGCTGCACATGCTCGAGGTCTACGACAAGGTGATGGACATCATCCTGCCGACGCTCGGCGCGGAGCGGCGCAAGACCTATTCGCCGTTCCTGCCGGTCTGCCCGCGCAGCGGCCGCGTGCTGCAGGTGCCGATGATCGAGCGCAACCCGAAGCAGGGCACGATCGTCTACCTCGATCCCGATACCGGCGCGAAGGTCGAGACCAAGGTCACCGGCGGCGCCGTCAAATGCCAGTGGAAGGCCGACTGGGCGATGCGCTGGACCGCGCTCGGCGTCGACTACGAGATGGCCGGCAAGGACCTGATCGACTCGGTGACGCTGTCCTCCCGCATTGCCAGGGCGCTCGGCGGCACGCCGCCGGAAGGCTTCAACTACGAGCTGTTCCTGGATGATACCGGCGCCAAGATCTCGAAATCCAAAGGCAACGGCCTCGAGGTCGACGAGTGGCTGAAATATGCGCCGGCGGAGAGCCTGTCGCTCTACATGTTCCAGAAACCGCGCACCGCCAAGCGGCTCCATTTCGACGTGATCCCGAAGGCGGTCGACGAGTATCTGGCGTTCCTCGCCAAGTACCCGCAGGAGGACGACAAGGCGCGGCTGGAAAATCCGGTCTGGCACATTCACGATGGCGCCCCGCCGCATGCCGAGCTGCCGATCAGCTTTGCGCTGCTGTTGAACCTGGTGTCCGCTTCCAACGCCCACGACAAGGACGTGCTGTGGGGGTTCATCCGCCAGTACGCGAAGGATGCGACTCCCGATCAGCACCCCCTGCTCGATCACCTGGTCGGCTACGCCATCGCCTATTTCCATGCCTTCGTGAAACCGGCCAAGCAGTACCGCAAGCCGAGCGAGCCGGAGCGCAAGGCCATGACCGCGCTCGATGCCGCGCTCGGCCGTGCCGATCCCGCCGCATCCGCCGAGGCGCTGCAGAACATCGTGTACGAGGTCGGCAAGTCGCACGGGTTTGAAAACCTGCGCGACTGGTTCAAGGCGCTTTACGAGGTGCTGCTCGGGCAGTCCCAGGGCCCGCGCTTCGGCTCGTTCATCCAGCTGTACGGCATCGCGCAGACGCGCAAGCTGATCGAAACCGCACTCGCCGGCACCATCGGCTGATACCCCGGCGGCGCTCTCCCTACTCTGAAAGAAACCGGACAAAGAGCGAACAGTTAACCATACGCCTTTCATCCATTCATGTGTGCGCCTTCGGCGCTCATGGTAACTCTCCCCGTCGTTTTTCACGGACTCAATGGCCTGTCATTCCCCGGCGCGCGGCGAGCCGTCGCACGACAGCGCGTCCGGGGGATGACAGCGGAGGGTGGTGTGTCGGGAAATGCTGCCGAGGTCGTACTTTCTGCCGCCCCTCACCGTGTGTTGCCGCCCCTCACCCCGGCCCTCTCCCCGTTCGTGAAGAACGACGGGGAGAGGGCGGTGACTTCCCTCTCCCCGTCCTTCACGGGGAGAGGGGTAGGGTGAGGGGCGGCGGCATTGCGAGGACGTGGCGTTGCAATAACGTATGCTGTCGCGCTCTAGCGGCCCTTGAGCAGATAGCTGTTGTCGCACTCCCCCTTCAGCCGCCACATTTCCTTGACGGCGGTCATCATGCGATCCTGGCGGGCGAGGATTTGCTGCCTCCCCCATTGCGACTGCTCTGCCAGCGCGTTGGTGAGCAAAAACGGGCTCTTCGGCTTGCCTCCCGCGAAAAAGATTTCGCGCTTGGCTTGGAAGGACTGGCGGTCGGCTCGCTTGTTCTGCTCCTCCGTCACGAGCGCGAGATTGCCCATCGATTCGGCGCAAACCAGCCGCTGCCGATCGACCGGGAACTGCTCCGCCCAGGCCGGCGCATCGCTTCTGCCACGCGGGACGATGTGCTCGATGGTGTATTTGTCCGTGGCCAGCGCCTGGCTGTAGTGTGCGACGTCCCGTCTCGAAACATAGTGATCGATCCTGAGCAGCACCAGCCGGCAGGTCTGACTGTCGATGACGTGCAGCTTGCGGGCGATCCTGCGCAGGGCGGTGCGCTGCTTCTCGGCGCTGAGCTCGAACAGCTTGATCGGGTCGGGCGGTCTCCCCACAGGGCTGCCCAGGATCACGCGATTGAGGCGATCGAAAAATGCAGTCCGCGCGGGGCGGCCCCAGCCGAGCGCCAACATGACATGAACGTAGCGGTCGAGCTCCACAAGAAATTTCCCTGTGACTCCGAGGTTCGCGCCAAACTTGGCCACCCACTGCATCGCCGGCGCGACCCAGTCGTCGTCGCCGAGCTCCGCGTACCAAGACAGCAGCACCAGCAGGCGTTGCAGGTCGCCGGGCAGTTGCTGCCGGGCCGAGCTCGCCGTGATCAGCACATAAGCGTCCGCCAGTGGACGCATGATCTGCTCATTGAAACCGAGCGGCCCGCCGCTGCCGGTGATCAATTCGCGCAGATCATCGATCATCCGGTTGCGCAGGCCGTACACCGCGCGCAGATGGGTGAAAAAAGTCTTATAGCGCTTGCGCCGCTGGTCGTCGCCGACCTGATACTCCTCGATCTGCTCGAGGATCGCATCATAGCGCTGCCGCTGCTCGGCATTGAGCGGGCCGATGATCTCCCCGCGCACCATATCGCCCTCCGACAGCGGGCGGCCGCGGTCGTTGGTGCGCAGGAAGATCTCGTAAGCATAGTTCGGGTTGGGCGTCTCCAGCACCAGCACCCGGCAATGCTGCAGCAGGCAAGCGGCGATCCGCGCGCGCTGCTCGCTGCTGATCTGCTGAATCACCCGGAACAGCAGCTGCCGGTTGGCGAGAATGTTCCGCTGTGCGAGCTCAGACGGCTCGGTCGTCCAGGCGCGGCGCGTCGCGCCGGGTTTCTGCACCGCATCGGCAAACAGCTGCGCATCCCGCTCGCGCATGTCGATCTGGAATGAGCCCCGGCTGGCGATGAAGGACTGCAGCTCGTCCGCGTGGCGTTGCGGCAGCAGGTCACGCAGCACCGCCAACAGGATCGAGACGGTGATGAGCCGCTGCTGGCCGTCGATCACCTCGACCTCGCGCGGCACCTGCCGCACATCGATCGGCCGCAGGATCATCGTTCCGAAGAAGAAGGGCAGCTCGATGAGGTCACGCCCGTCGTCGAGCAGAACCATCGTCAGGTCGTCGAGCAGCTGCCGGGTTTCAATCTCGGTCCAGGAATAGGGCCGCTGAAACCTGGGAATGCGGAATTTATATTTTCCGCATAGCAGATCTTTTATAGAAAGCTCGGCGGAGGTGATACCCGACACACAATAAACCCGCTCGCTGTCCAAGATGATCTCAAGGGCGAACCTGCGACGGCGGCAGGGACGTGTCAACCCAATGCGGCAGCGTATTCCATGCCCGAAATGAATATGTCGGAGCATGTGACGCAACTGTCACATTCAGGGTCGCGAACTTGGAAAATCATTGCCGGAGACTTCAGGCGGTTGCGGCGAGTTGGCGTGAAATGACGAGCTCGGTGGCCGCAATCGGCATGCCGCGTGCCGCCAGCTCGGTTGCGGGCAGCACATCCGTGCTCGGCCACAGTCCCGTGATCAAGGCGCGAGCGTAGGCATCGGCGTATCCCGATTTTCGCATGGCCGCGGCGGCGGCGGCGTGCGCATAGCGCAACCGGTGCGTCGAGAGCCGTACGGCGCCATCGGGGCCCGGCTCGATCAGTCCATACCAGCCGCCCGTCGTGCCGTCATTGGCCGGCATACCGATCACGCCTGGATTGAACCACACGCCGCGCGGCGTGTTGCGGATGAACGGCACGCCGGCATGGCCGCCGATCACGACATCCGCCGCCGCCAGCTCGAGCTCCTCGGCAAGCAGCTCGGTCTGCGATGCGAACACGAACCGATTGATCTGGCGGACGCCCCCATGCACCACCCGGAAGCGGAGCCCTCCATAGTCGAATCCGATGGACCTGGGCAGCCGCGACATCCAGACCCGGCTTGCATCCGACACGCGCGCGTTGGCGAACGGATACCAGCCCTTGGCCAGCTGGTCGCAGGCGCTGCCTTGCTCGAAGCCGCAGCCGCAATCCTCAGCTGCCAAGGCCAGCTGCTCCTCGCAATTGCCCTGGATCGTCGGGCAGCCCCATGCCCGTACCGCGGCCACGGTCTCCTCGGGCTCGGCGCAATAGGCGACGACATCGCCGGTGCAGATCACCCGCTGCGGAGGAATCCGCAGCCGCTCGGCCTCGGCCTGCATCGCCAGGGTCGCACGCAGGTTGGAATAGGGGCCGCCGAAGACCAGCAGCGGCGCATCGCCGGCAAGCGAAGGGCTCTGTGGCTCGGAATGGCCGGACAGCGGAATTGGCATCTGGAGCAGGAATCTTGTGACTGAGGCCGAAAAGCCGCGCCAATCTAGCCGGCCTCATCGGCATGGCAAGCCACGAGCGCGTGTTGACATTCGGACAGCAAGGTTCCACCACGCTCGCGCTGCACGGGTTGGAAATACGGGACCGAGGCGATGCCGGGACAGCCGCACCACGATTTGATCTACAAGATCTGCCCTCGGTCCGCCTGGCGGTCGGCAGTGGAGCAGGGGAGCTATGCCGGCTCTGCCGACGATCTGCGGGATGGATTCATCCATCTGTCGACGGCGGCACAGGTGCGCGCGACCGCGGCCAAGTATTTTACCGGCATCACGGGGCTCGTGCTGGTGGCCGTCGACCCGGCGGCTCTGGGCGAGCACCTGAAATGGGAGCCGGCGCGCGGCGGCCAGTTGTTCCCGCACCTCTATGGCAACCTGCCGGTCGCGGCCTCGGTGTGGGTGGCCGATCTCGGGCTCGGCGCGGCCGGCGCGCATGTGTTTCCGGAAGGGCTCGCGTGATGCGTCTCGTCAACGGCATGATGAGCCTGGCCCGCGGCGCGCTGCAGGGCCTCGACCCCGAGACGGCGCACGAGCTCACGCTGCGCACCCTGGAGGCCGGACTTTACCCGCGCCAGAGCGGGCCGGATGATGCGCGGCTGGCAGTCGGGCTGTGGGGACTGTCCTTTCCCAATCCGATCGGCATCGCCGCCGGCTTCGACAAGGACGGCCGCGTGCCCGACGCCCTGCTGCGGTTCGGCTTCGGCTTTGCCGAGATCGGCACGGTGACGCCGCGTGCGCAGCCCGGCAATCCGCGGCCCCGCGTGTTCCGCCTGCCGGCCGACCGGGCCCTGATCAACCGGCTCGGCTTCAACAACGGCGGGCACCAGGCGGCACTCCTGCGGCTGCAGCGCCGGACGCCTCGCGGCATCGTCGGCGTCAACGTCGGCGCCAACAAGGAGGCGAGCGACCGCACCGCCGACTACGTTGCCGGCATCGAGACCTTCAATGCGGTCGCCAGCTATTTCACGGTGAACATATCCTCCCCCAACACGCCCGGGCTGAGGGATCTGCAGGCGCCTGCCGCGCTCGACGAGCTGCTCGGGCGGGTCATGGCTGCGCGCGCGCGGCTCATCGCCGCCGGCCGGTCGCGTCGTGCCGTCATCGTCAAGATCGCGCCCGATATCGCGGAGGCGGACCTTCCCGCCATCTGCGAGCGGCTGGCCGCCCACCGGGTCGACGGCATTGCCGTGTCCAACACGACATTGGCCCGCGGCGAACTTGCCGACGGCCAGCTCGGGCGCCAGCAGGGTGGCCTTTCCGGGCGGCCATTGTTCCAGCGCTCGACCGCAATGCTGGCCCGCGTCTATGGTCTGACCGAAGGCAAGCTGCCTCTGATCGGCATCGGCGGTATTACTTCAGGGGAGACCGCGCTCGCCAAGCTCGAGGCCGGCGCCAGCCTGATCCAGCTCTATACCGGGCTCATCTACGAGGGCCCGGGCCTGATCGGCCGCATCAAGCGGCATCTTGCCGAGACGCTGAGGGTGCGGGGTCTCAGCTCGCTGGCCGGCCTCACCGGGTGCAAAGCCGGCGAGTGGGCGCAGCGTCCGCTCGACGGCTGAACGGCTGCTCAGGACGGCCTGCTGCCGTCGCGGTCCCTGCGCAAGATGGCGAACAGGCGGACCAGCAGCCAGATCGGCACCACCACCATTGCCCCGAGGATCAGATATTGCACGCCCCACCGCACCGCATCGAACCCCATGTCCGAGATGCGCGTGATGATCATGCGCAATCGGCCGAACAGCTCGAACGGCGTGATCTGCAGCGTGGCGAGCACGATGCCGACCACCACCGACAGGATGACGAGCCGCAGCAGCACCGACAAAGGGTTACCGCCGAAAAACCGATCCATGCTCGTTCTCCTCGTCCCGGTGGCCGTTTAGCGGGCGAGCCGCCCGAATCTTCCGGCCTTATTATCATGACTGCGCAGGGCAGGGCAGTTCCATTCAACCGTCGCAACCGTCAGCTCCCCTCACCTGTCGCTGCCGCGACATCCTCTCCCAAGGGAGAGGAAAGTAAGAGCGCCGTCCCGCGCACTGCGCCTCCTTTTTCCTTCTCCCTCGGGAGAAGGTGCCCCGGAGGGGCGGATGAGGGGTCTGTCGCCGACGGGTGCAACGCTGAATTGAATTGCCCCGGCCCCGTTTCCCCCCAACAGCAGACTGAACGAACGGGGTACGTTCAGCGCCGGTTGAACATGGCGACGAACAGCGCGGTGCCGAGCCCCCACATGCCGTTGACGATCGGCCCGACGGCAATGAGAGGCATCGCCCAGCCATTGGGGGGGCCGATGGCCTGGCCTTTCAACGCGTTGACGAGCGTCCAACTGGTCAGCGTCGGCACGATCGCACCAAAAATCAGGCCGACGAGCAGGAACACCAAGCCACGGCCGAACCTGGCCTGTAGAAAAGGATAGAACAAGCCGAACACGCCACCCCAAAACGCGAGCGAGACGATCCGTGGCACGTTGAGCGGCGGCACAGCGGTCATGTTGTACAGCGCATATTTCGTGATGCCGGCCGCGTTGAGCCCGACAAAAGCCAGCTGGTGAAAAATCAAGGTCGCGACAAAACCGCCTATGAATCCGATGAGCAAGCCTTTGATCGAGACACCGGGTGCAGCCGTTATCGTGTTCATAGCAACTCCTGTGGGCGGCATCGCGGCCCGGCCGAATGTCTCGGGATTGAGAAATAATTGTGTTTGGAGATTTGCGCACGGCCTGGCCGCTCAATCCTCCCCGCGTGCGCTGCAAGACGTCCAGGTCTGTCCGCTGACTAACGACTGAGAGCCGCCCTAAATTCCATCGTCAAGGGACCCATATGCCGCTTTCCATATCCGCCGCGGTGCTGCTCAGCCTGGCCATGATCGCGGCCACAATTTTCATATTCTTCTATCACGACCGCAAGCACCACGAGCTCGACCGCTGGGTGGATTTCGGTTTTTCAGCTGCAACGCTGCGGCATGCCCTGCTCTATTACCGCTTCGTCGGCATCGCGATGCTGGTGTTCTTCGTGCTGTTCGTGGTGAGCGTGCTGTGGTTGCAGCGCGACGTGCTGCAGCCCTTGTTCCTCGAAGGCAAGGAGCAGGGCATCATCGGCTTCATTGCCGTATTCTTTTTCGCGCTCGACCTGGTGACCCGCGGCAGCCTGTTCGATTTCATGCAGCATTTCGATCTGCGGCTGACGCCGCTGCGCATGAACCGGCAGCTGCCCTGGTTCGTCTGGTACTGCTTCGTGTTCCGGATGTTCTACGCGCTGGCGCTGGTCAAGGTGCTGTTCTCGTTCGTGTGGATTTTCACCAAGATCCGCGCGATCCGATCTGGCCATGCGGGGCGGCCCGATTGATGGCTCCGCCCTATGGCGCCTGGCGGCCTTTCAACGGGTCGTCGCCTGCTCGGCGCGAATCCGCCTGGCGGGCTTCTCGCCGCTCGACTTTTGCGAGGCACCGAGCAGCTTGTCGATATCCACGCCCTTGTCCCAGTAGGGCTCATTGCCATACAGATCCGCGAGAAAGTCGATGAATGCGGTCACCCGGGCCGGCATGAAGTCCCGGCACGGATAGACCGCATAGATGGCGACGCTGCTCGCGCCGCGGTACTGGGGCAGCACCACCTCCAGATCGCCGCTCTTGAGCTCGGCGCCGATGTCCCAGGTGGAGCGGAGGCCAATGCCGAGGCCTGCCAGCAGAGCCTCGCGAATGAACTCCGACGAGTTGGAGCGGATATTGCCTTTGACCTTGAGCGCTTTTTGACCTTCGGGTCCTTCCAACCGCCAGAAATCCTGCGCACCGGCCGACAGGCAATTGTGGAAATCCAGATCCTCGAGCCGGGACGGAATGCCGGATTTGCGCAGATAGGCGGGTGACGCGCAGATCACGCGCGTGTCGGGGGCCAGCTTGCGGGCGACGAGGCTCGAATCTTTCAGCTCACCGATCCGGATTGCGACGTCCAGCCCGTCCCGGATTATGTCGACGAAGTTGTCGGTGAGATGCACGTCGAGCTCGATCTCGGGATAGCGGGACAGGAACTCGGGCAGGTAGGGGGCAATGTGCTGGCGGCTGAACGAGGTCGGCACCGTGACCTTCAATTGCCCGCGCGGCTTGGTATTGCGGCGGCTGACGAAATCCTCGGCCTCCTCGATCAGGGCCAGGATATCGACAACGCGCTTGAAAAACCCCTCGCCCGTGTCGGTCAACGTGAGCTGGCGGGTGGTGCGTTGAAACAGCCGCGCATCCAGGCGTTCCTCGAGCAGGCTGATGCGTTTGCTGACGACGGCGGGCGACAAGCCCATTTCGCGCCCGGCGGCGGACATGTTGCCCGTGCGGGCCACCCGAGCAAAGATTTCCAGATCGGTGGTCGCGGTCACGTCGCTGTTTCTCCTCAGTTGAACGGATCCGCTGCCTGGCCAGCCCGTGCAGGCCGGTAGCAGCGAAGGCACCTATGCGTATGTAATAATATAGGTGCCGTGGCGGGGGTGTGTCGCCGTTCTGTTGAAAATATATTAGTGTTGTTCTGAATATTTGAAAACGCTCGGGTCCTGCAGCCTTGATCGAGCGATCATCCGGCGCGCCCGGCGGCGGGCGTGGTTCGGGCGCGTTCCGGCGCGTGGGCGCGAGGTGCTGTGCTGCAAGCTTGAAAAATGCATAATTCTGCACCTGATTCATTGTGTTAAGGTGTGTTGAATTGCTACCCCATTTCCGGGTGCTGGTCCGTGAAAGGCGCCTTGAACTTTCGTCCTTCAAGAGGTCCACATGTCGTTGCTCGCCATGCCCGAGCCGGATCGCAGCGTCATCGCGAACCGATTGGTGATCGTCAAAGACCTGATCGACCTCGTCGGTGGCGCTTCGGTCATCGCTGACGACGATGGCCGGCGGGCGTTCGAGACCGACGCATTGACGGCCTATCGCCGCATGCCGCTGGCGGTGGTGCTGCCACGATCGACCGAGGAGGTCGCCCGTGTGCTGCGCTATTGCCACGAGCACGGCGTCAAGGTGGTACCGCGGGGCGCGGGGACCTCGCTGTCGGGCGGCGCATTGCCGGCGGAGGATTCGATCGTCGTCGGCGTCTCGCGCATGAACCGGGTGCTCGACATCGACACGGCCAACCGCTGCATCAAGGTGCAAACCGGCATCACCAATCTC
>Ga0075024_100000335_pt1 | contig 16401 bp, 14 predicted proteins | sample Str013_2_FD_71389 | JGI IMG/M metagenome (GOLD analysis project Ga0075024, IMG submission 71389) | Freshwater sediment microbial communities in response to fracking from Pennsylvania, USA - Straight Creek_MetaG_SC_2013 | ecosystem: Environmental > Aquatic > Freshwater > Creek > Sediment... | reverse complement strand
GGCTAACCACTTTTTGACGCCTGTATTCTAACCCGGCGATTCCTTTTTAAAGAATTTATTTTACAAAAAGGCTAACCGGCCGGTTTAAAAATTTAATACGCAAGTGCCATCATTGTTTTTACTTAATACTTTATAGCAGTATCGGCTAACAGCTTTTACGTAATCATTTGCTGAATATGCCAGAAGGTTTGCAGAAACCTGATTTTATGTTTTGTTTTGTTGTAAAGCATACTAAACCCAATATTCCCATGTTTCCGGAAAAGCTCGCCCGAACCATTTGCTGCCTGTTTTTTTACCTGCCCGCTTTTTGCCAGGCAAAGCAGGCCCATACAGATTTGGCGTACACCGTTGTTGCGTATAGAAAAGGTGCTGCCATAGAATATTTGAATGGTAACAAGACCTACAAATTGCTGTATCCCGCACAATTGAATTATCACAAAGCAAAAGAAAATAAAAGCTGCTGGGAGGATTTGAATTTAATAATGGATGCCAAAAAGGCCAGAGATGGCGGTGTTGCCGATAAAACCTTTGAAATAGTAACCAATGGTCTTTTGCTAAATGAGCAATACGAAGATATTGAAATGCCCATGGCGGGTAATGCCGCTGAAAAGGGCTGGGTACGGAAAATATATTTTAGTTTCCCCTTAAAAATTGTTGCAAGGGATGCGGCAGACAGTATAGAAAAAGAAATGCTGCTGTGCGATGCCAGCCAGGAATTGCCGGGCATCTTTCATGCTGAAATGCTGGAAGGCAACAAAAAAGAAGGAGAGCGGAGCATTGTTCCCTTTTCATCAAAGGAAAAAATGCAGGCTGCCTATGATGCAAACAAGGCGGCCATTCTAAAAAGATGCGAGCGCAACCAGGCGCTGAAGTTTTGCCCCCAGATAGAACGTGCCATTTATGCAGCCTATGATTTTAATCGTTTTGAAAGGACGCAGTTGTGGACCTTCTCTATCCGGCGCAATGAACAAACCAATTACGCGGGTCTGTTTAAGTTTTCAGAGAAACTAAAAATATGCCTGGCAGAAATGCAGGACGAAGCAATCCAGGATTCCATTATTGATATTATTGCTTTTGCACACCAGTTTTATAAAAAGCAGCTGGAGAAAAAAGATGTCCTGCCAGATGATATTGTAAAACTAAGTTTGTACAACGGCGCCATGGCAGCGCTGGTTTCCGGAAATTTGCAGGATGCGGATGCATGGTACGCCGAATTTTGCCACAGGTATACCGGGCAGGGATATGCGCCAACAATGCTCGAAATAAATTTTAAAAACCTTTTTGATGTTTTTGCACCTTATTACCAGCTGAAACAAAGCGCCGCCCTGCAGGTGATTATGCATATGGAACCAGGTGCTGCACACAATGGTCTTGCTGCAACACCCGCATCAAATGAAAATACGGGTACCGCAGCCGCTGCGGGCAAAAAATAAAAAATGCTGCATGGAGATGGCCCGGCTGCGTATTTCAAGACTGGCTCTTTTTAATTTATACTGGCCTGCTTTACCATGGATTATTTCCGGAACCCGGTCATTGGATCAATGACTGTTTTTACTTCTGTAATGGTATTTACCGGGAAGCCACCACGTTTAGCGTGTTCGCGCACAATTTCTTCGCTCTCTGCAAGGTGTATGCAATAAATTTTGTTTTCTGCCACAAACGATTCCACCCACTGGTATCCGTTGCCAATTTCGCCAATCACTTCGCAGGAAGTTTGTGCGATGGATTGCAGTTCTGCCGGGGAAAGATTACCCGCGCCAGGCAGGTTTCTTTCAATCATAAATCTTTTCATACACATTATTTTTTTGATGAAGAATGAATATGAAATTCGGAAGAATCACGTAAAGGGGTGACGGGTATCTTCCCCATTTAAGAAAAGGCGATTCCCTATTTTAAAATGCCCAGCCGCCGGGCTTCCTGCACTGCCCGGGTTCTTGAGTTTACATCCAGTTTAAACAGTACCGAGGAGATGTGGTGATCTACTGTTTTGGCGGAAATGAATAATGCCGCTGCTATTTCCTTGTTCTGCATGCTTTGTTGCAGCAATTGCAGAATATCCAGCTCGCGGTTGGTAAGTTGTGCCGGGTTAGACCGCGTTGTCTCGCGAATGCCCCTTGGAATTTTTTTAATGCCCGAGCCGCGCATTTCCTGTTTCATTTTTTCCAGTACGGCTGAGCAGGCTGCCGGCTGTAGCAATGCCAGGGCTTTTCTTTTGTCATCCTCTTTTCCTTCAAACAGCAACAGCGCCTGTTCGTACGGGCAGTCCAGTTGCTGCCAGTTTAATATGGCAAGCTGACGGGTTTTTGCATCAGCATTGTCGTAACCGGCATACCATTGCTGCAGCGGAATATGCTGGTTTCTCACTTTCATCAGCCAGAAGGCAAATTCGCTGTTGAGGAAAATATTATCGGTATGTTCAATTAAATAAATGGTTTGCTGCAATGCTTCTTCCTCCATCAGTGCATCGCCGGTTATCCATTCGTATTCAAGCATTGCAGTCATTACCGGAACAATGCGCTGGTGTTCCTGCATAATGAATGCCATTGATTTTGCTTCGTTGAGCAGGGGAAGCGCAGACGGGTTACCGCTTCTCATAAGGATGAGCGCCATTACGGTAAGGGCGCCAATCTTTACTACCGGGGACTGGTACTCATTCTCGAGCAACTGGCTGGCTACCTGGTATGCATCTGCATAACTGCCGGTCTGCAATAGCAAACGGGCTTTCCAGGAAAGCATGTATTTTGTCCAGGAATACAAATCTCTTTCTTCGCAATAGGCAATGCCCTCATTAAGATACCTGGCGGCAGCTAAATATTTTTTGCACACTACCTGCATGCTGCTAAGGTTGGTATAAGAGCGGGCTGCATGCTCGTGATAGCCGTTTTGTAAGGCAATGGAAAGACTTTCCTCCAGCAACTTACAGGCAGTTTCAAACTTGCCGGGCTTCCTTGCTTCCACGGTACCCATATTGTTTAGGGCATGCGATAGGATTTCTTTGTCATCCAGGTCATGCGCAATGGCAACAGCCTTTGTACCCCAGTACAAGCAGGATGCTACTTCATCGTTCAGCATTTTTAGTTGCGACATATTGCTATAGGTCATGCCCTTTACTTTGCTGGCAGGCTGCTGTTCCAGCATTTCAATGGCCTCTGCGGCAAATTTTTCTGCCTGTTGGTGATTGCCTTCAAACCACCAGAGCCTGGATAGAAAGCGCAGGCAATTGCCCATTTTCTCAATCTCCTGTTTGCTTTTCCAGATACTCAGGGATTTGCCCTGGTAAATAATGGCTTCCCTTATTTGGTTGGTGAGGTAGCACTCGTAGGAATAGGCCTCATAAAATTGCAAGAGCAGATCCTTGTCGCTGCCCTGGTAATATTCAATGGCCGTTAAATACAATTTTGCCGCTTCCGTGTGTGCGCCTACGGCAGCTGCCTGTTTTGCGCCCTTGGGGGCGTAGCGTAATACAATGTCGTAATCGTTGGCGTTTTTGGCGTGGTGGATGATGCGTTCTGTTTCATTACTGGCTTCAAGACTGCCCTGTAAAATTTCCAGTATTTTTCTATTGAGCGCTATTCTTTTTAAGGGCGATAAAGATTCTTCAATGGTTCTGCGAAACAGTTCGTGTTTAAAGGTAAGCAGGTCTCCCTTTAATACCAGGATGCGGGCGGCCATGCAATTCTCAATGGCATCTTCGTACAGGGGGTCAATTTTTTCCAGGTATTTTAGTTCCAGTCCGGTGGGCAGTACAGACATCATATCCCAAATGGCTTTTACTCTTTCGTGCTGCCGGTGGTGAATCGTTAAAATGGCGTCTTTAATATTGTCTGGCACGCCGGGGCTGTAACTGGCAAGTATTTCATTTACATAAAAGGGGTTGCCGCCAGAAATGCTGTATACATCTTCGCCGCGGTAACCTTTTTCGGCGGCCAGTTTTTCTACACTCTCTTTTGATAATGGGGTTAGCAGTAGCCTGGTAAAAGTGCCGGGCATTAGCTCCCCCAAAACAGATCGCAGCGGATGTTGGGCATTGATCTCATTATCGCGGTAGGTAAGCAGGAAAAGGCATTGGGTACGGGCAATGCGGCGTGTAAAAAACTTGATAAAATCGAGTGTGGCATCATCGGCCCAATGGATGTCTTCAAAAATGAGGATTACGGGCTGGTTTTGCTGACTGAGCTCCTGCAAAAATTTGGCAAATAAACCAGCGCGGTCTTCAATGGATTTACTGTCTACCCAAAAATCATTGCTGATCTGCCAGGCAATATCGTACAAGGGCGCCAGCGGACGCGGGGTGAACAAAGCATCGCAGGTGCCGCGGTAAATTTTGCAATCCGCGGTATGTTGTTTGCAAAACGCATTAACCAGCGCCGTTTTTCCAATACCCGATTCTCCACAGATAAAAACGCAGTGGCCTTCGCCCGCCACCGTTTTTTCAAACTGTGATTGCAGTGAAATCAAAAAACCGGATCGCTCTATCAGTTCCATACCTGCTGTTTAAAAAATGGGGCGTTTTACCTACTAATATAGGGAAATCTCCTTATACGAAAGCTGCCAGCGTGTTGTTGCTTTGCCATGCAACCGATTATTTACTTTCAAATCATTAAATCATGAAACATTACTCTGCCCTTGTGGTATTCCTTGCGCTCGCTGTTTTTAGCAACAACTTGTCTGCACAAAGCGGAACCGCTGCCGCTGCGCCTGCCAAACATAAAACGGTGGCTACCGGCTCAAAAAGCAAACAACTTTTTATAGATGTACATCACCTGGGTGCCGGTAAAGTAACCAGTGCCGATGTTGCCAAAGCGCATGCAAAAGATCTTGCTACAGAAGGAAAGTACCATGTACATTTTATTAAATACTGGGTAGATACAGCAAAGGGCGATGTGTATTGCTTGTCTTCTGCCGCCAGCAGCGAATCCATCCGCCAAACACATGCTGCGGCACATGGATTGTTGCCCGACAATATTTACCCGGTTTCCGATGGCAAAGCCGCAGCGCTGAAAGGCGGAGAAAATTTATACCTCGATATACATGAGCTGGGCGCCGGAAAAGTAACCGCTGCAGATGTGGCCGGGGCACACAAAAAAGATTTGGCGACAGAAAAAAAGTATGGCGTCAACTTTATCAATTACTGGGTAAATACAGAAGACGGTGTGGTAATGTGTTTGTCGGAAGCACCGGATTCAAATGCCGTTATCAATACCCATAAAGAAGCGCATGGCTTATTGCCAAAATCGATAGCCACTGTAAAACAGGGCCAGTAAGCGCTATCAAATTTTTTTAGAAGCAATGGGGGCATCAGCCCTGCATGTTCAGATTGGTTTCAGTAACAAAGCCGTCCATTTAACAATGGGCGGCTTCTTTTTTTAAAGGAAGATAAAGCCCCCGGGCCTGCTGGAATGAATGCAATCGGGTCGTAGAATTTAAATTTAGAATTTTCATGATGATGCCAATACGATTGTACCGATCGGAAAATAGTAACGGTAATTGCGAAAGCTCAGTGATGGGCTCTATGGATTCATCATACATTAAATTTTTATGAACAAGCCTGCACCAACAGCGGGTATTTTAAAATACCACTAAGCGGGTATTACTTTGTAATTGCTGAAGTTATAACTTGCACTAGTTCTTCTTGATTACATTGTTTTTGTAACAACCGTTCCCTTCCTGGTTATAGCATTGCCCGGTGACGATTATGGAATACAGGATATGCATTTGATAGCAAAGCAGTCTGCCCATACTGCACGAACTGACACCGGAAAGAATTGAAAGGCCCCCTAAAAATTAGTACAACCCCTTTGCCAGGCTGCCTGGTTTTCAACACCGCGTTGCGGATGCTGTGTGCGCAACTGTAAACAGCATTTAATGACTGATTAATTATCATGTAGTATGATTTTTCCTGCCATCGACTTTATACGGCTGCAATTAAGCAACAGTGGCATCAGTGCAGGCATTGGTAATATCAGTGAGATCATTAACGATCCGGCAAACAACAACCCGGGTGCCGAAGTAATTGTATCGCTCATCAATATTGAAGAAGACCGGATTTCACGAGACCCCAATAATTATATCCGGAAAGATGGCGGTATCATCATGAAAAACCCGGCCATGTTCCTGAACCTTACTTTACTGTTTACATCGGTAAGGGGGGCCACGGCTTATGGTCTTGCATTGCAGGATATTCAGCATGTGATTGGTGTTTTTCAGAAGCAGTTTGTATTTGAAAGCAACAATGAACCGCCGCTGGCCGCTGCAGGCATCGAAAAATTGATACTGGACATGGTAAGCCTGAACCTGCAGCAACTGCACGAAATATGGTCGGTACTGGGCGGGCGGTATTTTCCATCGGTTGTATACCGTATGCGCATGGTTACCATCGATTACCTGTCTGAACAAAAGGGTCCGCTCATTGAAGAAATCCGTGCCGATTATTTAAAACTATAGCCCATGCCGGAATCCGTTAATACCATATACAGAACCTTGTTTTCAGTAAAACTGATTCACAGCGGATATGAAACAACCCTGGAAAATTTTTTACAGAAAGGCATTTCCATAAAAGCAGATAGCGCAACAATGAATCTGTTCCGCAATTACAATATGGGCTACCGTTTTTTTAATGATACACTGACTTGTTTTCTCCGATGTGTTTTTGTAAGCCCGCCGGCTTTGTTGCCGGTGGTGCCGGCTTTAAACATCAGCAAACCCATACAACTGCGTTTTCTGCTGCAGAACAGCAGCGATTTTTTTGCAAAGACCTATATAGCAGCTGCGGGCAGCAAAAAAGTATACCGTTTTTCGAACCGGGTAAACAACAGCAGCGGCAGCCAGCTTTTTCTAAACGATACGGTGGCTGCTTTTTCTGCCGCGGCCGATTATGATGCAGGCACCATTGTGCAGGACAGCGGTAATTTATATGCAAGCCTGCTGCCCATGCTGGCAACAGACGGCATTGCGCTTTCAAACAGCACGTACTGGAAATTACTGCAGCCGGTAGAGCAAGTGGTCAGCAATGCAGACCTGGCCGATGCAGCAGTGGTGCAGCCGGAAGAAAACTGTTTGGCAGTGATCGATATTTTTAATACCGGCACCAGCAATAGCAGTTACCAGTTGTTTGACGGCAGCGGTGCATTGCAGAACCCGGCGCCGCTGTACACACTACCCTTCAAAAGCAGGAATTAAAAATAATTGTTCAATTTTTTAAAAATGTATAAATATGAATGAGACTGCCATTGCCACACCGGGGGTGTACATATCCGAAATATCAACACTTCCGCCATCTATTGCACAGGTATCTACGGCCATACCTGCTTTCGTTGGTTATACCCAGCAAGCGCTGGACGCAAACGGCGCTTCGCTAAAAGGAATTCCTACAAAAATATTTTCGCTGAAAGAGTATGAACAGCTTTTTGGCAGTACAGCGGAAAATGAAAAAGGCATTACGGTAGATGTGGTGCAGCAGACAACGCCGCCGGTTTCACTCACAGCAGTGGCTAAGATTACAAATCCATCGCCACATATTATGTACTATGCGCTCCGTCATTATTTCGACAATGGCGGTGGCCCCTGTTATATTGTTTCCGCCGGCCCTACTACTACCGTTGGGGTATCAGATGCAGATCTAAAAACATTTGGACTGGATGTGCTGGAAGCATTTGATGAGCCAACGCTTTATGTATTCCCCGAAGGGCAATCCATATCCGGCGCTTCAGCTTATTATACGCTGATAGGACTGGCCATTGATCAATGTGCAAAATTGCAGGACCGCTTTACCATTGTAGACCTGTATGATAATTCCGGCAACACCAATACCAATATCAATACCTTCAGGGGTGGTAGCGGCCTCAATAAAAACAACAACCTCAACTATGCCGCAGCTTATTATCCCAACCTGAAGACAACGTATAGTTTTCAATACGCAGATGCCGATGTAACGGTAAACCTTACCAAAGACGGCGCCCCCAGTACGCCCACACTGGATACATTACTGACCAGCAACAGCGTTGTATACTATGCCGCCAAAAATGCCATTCGGAATTTAGGCCCGGTATTGCCGCCATCGCCCGCCATTGCAGGGGTGTATGCCAATGTAGATGCAAACAGGGGTGTTTGGAAAGCACCCGCCAATATATCCATCAACAGTATTTACGACGTTACCGATTTTGTAACCGATGAAGAACAGGCAACCATGAATATTGATGCCGGTTCCGGTAAATCCGTAAACGCCATCCGGCCCTTCAATGGAAAAGGAATTTTGGTTTGGGGCGCCCGCACACTGGATGGCAACAGCAGCGAGTGGCGTTATGTATCTGTCCGCAGGTTTTTTATTATGGTGGAGGAATCTACCAAAAAAGCCACCATGCAATTTGTTTTTGAACCCAATGACGCCAATACCTGGACGAAGATTCGCGCAATGATTGAAAATTACCTCACACTATTATGGAGAGAAGGTGCACTGGCCGGCGCCAAACCAGAACAGGCATTTTTTGTAAAATGCGGTCTTGGCCAAACCATGACGGCGCAGGACATACTGGATGGCAGACTGATTGTTGAGATTGGTATGGCGGCAGTAAGGCCCGCAGAATTCATCATACTGCGTTTCATGCACAAACTGCAGGAATCATAAAGCAACAGGTCAATTTTTAAACTGTAAATCAACAAAACATGGCACAATACCCAATTCCGAAATTTCATTTCCAGGTAGAGTGGGGCGGCACCAAAATTGGTTTTTCCGAAGTAACCGGTTTGGATGTATCTACCGATATCATTGAATACCGCGAAGGCTCCAGCCCGGAATACCACAAAATAAAAATGCCCGGCATGCAGAAGTTTTCCAACATTACATTGAAGCGGGGCACGTTTAAAGGCGACAATGATTTTTACAAATGGTACAATACCATTGCACTGAATACCATTGAAAGAAGAAACCTGGTAATTTCTTTGCTCAACGAAAACCATGAACCCGTGGTAGTATGGAAAGTAAAGAATGCTTTCCCGGTAAAAGTGCAATCAACCGATCTGAAAGCCGATGGCAATGAAGTGGCCATTGAAACAATGGAGATTGCGCACGAAGGATTAACCATTCAAAATGATGCGTAATGGCCACCAGATACCCACCGGTAGGTTTTCATTTTTTGGTAACGTTTGAGCTGTCGCCGCAGTCATCGGAGGATGCCCGTTTCCAGGAAGTAAGCGGGCTGGAAGCCGAAATGGAAATGGAAAGTTTTACCGAGGGCGGGCAGAACCGTTTTACCTGGCAATTGCCAAAGCGGACGCGTTATTCTGACATCATTCTGAAAAGGGGTTTGTACATCGGGTCACCATTGGTGAGCTGGTGCCGGGATGCATTGGAGAATTTTTCATTTGCACCCGTAAACCTGCATATCTCTTTGCTGAATGAACAGCACACACCGGTAATGACCTGGTATGTCATTAAAGCCATCCCCAAAAAATGGGCCGTGTCTTCTTTCAATGCGCAGGACAATGCCATCGTGGTAGAGTCCATCACCCTTAGCTACCGGTATTTTAATGTCATCAATTCAGCCTGATACAAACACTTTTAAAAAAATACACATGCCTGTTGAAATAAAAGAATTGCACATCAAAGCTACCGTTGGTGGTAGCGAAAAGCCTCCCGCGGATTGTATACGGCGGGAAGATCTGGACAAACTGAAAAAGGAAATCACCAAAGAGGTGACGGAAAAAATTCTTACCAAACTCCGGCAAAAAAATGAACGATAATGGCCTTTGATCTGTCACAACTGGAAAAACTGTATATACTTTCCTATTCAGACCCCGGGTACAGCAAAGTAACCGGGCCGGCTTTCTATGCGCTGATCAACCCGGAAACGTATTCGTACAAATACAAGATCGAATTTTGTGAATCGCAGGCACCGGGCACATCGGGCGTGGCGCTGAAGTTTAACAAGATGCCACCCCAGGAATTTAATTTTGATTTTTTGTTTGATGGTACGGGCGTTATCAATACAGACAGTGTGCCGGTGGCAGATCAGCTGGATAATTTCCGTCACCAGGTATTGCAGTACCAGGGCAATATTCACCGCCCCTATTACCTGAAAATACACTGGGGTACATTGCTGTTCAAAGGCGTACTAACAGCCATGGACATAGAATTTAAATTGTTCCGGCCGGACGGATCGCCCCTGCGGGCCATGGCAAAATGTTCTTTTAAAGGAACCATAGAAGAAAACCTGCGGGTAGCCATGGAGAATGCCATGAGCCCCGATATTACCCACGAAAGAATGGTAACAGCCAGCGACCGCCTGCCGGTGATGACGCAGAAAATTTACAACGACAAGAAATATTATATCAACATCGCCGGCTTTAACCAGCTGGACAGTTTCAGGAATATTGACAACGGCACCAGGTTATTTTTTCCACCCACAGCAGATTAATTCATTATGGCAACAGCAGCAAGAATAGTACCCACTGTTCAGAACCCGGATCTTGTAACCGCTACCGTTTTGGTGGAAGGCAAGGAGATACCCGGGAAGTACCAGCTTGCAGGCATCAGCATTGTAACGGAAATTAATAAAATACCCGGCGCCACGTTGATTCTGCTCGACGGCGAACCCAACCGCGAAGATTTTGAAATCAGCGATGGCGGTGATTTTCTGCCAGGAAAAAAAATAGAAATACAATTTGGTTACCACCGCGAACAGTCCACTGTTTTTAAAGGCATCATCATTACCAATACCCATAAGATAGATAACAATTGTGCCGAGCTTAAAATTGAATGCAAGGACGAGACCATTAAGATGACGGTCAACAAAGGCAACCGGCATTTTAACGATATTGTTGACAGTGATGTAGTGTCGAAACTACTGGACGATAATAAAATAACAGGCGCAGACATCGAAGACTCCAAACCCAAACATGAGCAGCTGCTGCAATCGAATGTTACCGACTGGGATTTTATGATAAGCCGTATTGATGTAAACGGGATGATTTGTGTGATCAACAACGGCGCTTTGTCGGTTAAGAAACCAAAACTGGAAGAAGATGCTAAACTGGATCTTACGTATGGCGCCGATATCCTGGAGTTTCATGCAGACATGGATGCCCGCACGCAAACAGCATCGGTAAAGACCATGAGCTGGGATTTTGAAAACCAAAAAGTGGTTACCACCGAAAGTGAAGACTCGAAAGCACCGGAAGAAGGCAGTTTTACCAGGACCGATCTTGCATCTGTTACCAGCCAGCCGCTGGAGATGCGCACATCTGCCACCCTGAGTAAAGAAGAAACCCAGGCCATCGCCAATGCAAAAAAGCTGCGACAGGATCTTTCCAAGATAAAAGCAAAAGTAAAATACCAGGGTGTGGCTACCGTGCAACCCGGCAATTTTATTAATATCAATGGCGTGGGAAAGAATTTTAACGGAAAGGCATTTGTGTCTTCCATTCAGCATGAATTTGCAGACGGCGATTGGGTTACCGAAGCCAGCCTGGGCTGGGACGAACAATTTTTTACCGAGCAAACCAACCCGGGACATGCGGCATCGGCCACGGGTCAGTCTTCGTCTATGCATGGTTTGCAGATTGGTATTGTAACAAGTATTACAGACGCCAGCGGGCAGTACCGGGTAAAAATAAGGCTGCCCATGGTGAATGACCAGGACGAAGGCATTTATGCAAGAGTGGCCACACTGGATGCAGGTGATGGCCGGGGTACTTTCTTCCGCCCGGAAGTGGACGACGAAGTGCTGGTAGGGTTTATGAACGATGACCCGCGTAACCCCGTAATACTGGGTATGCTGCACAGCAGCGCAAAACCCGTACCGTTGGATCTGCAGGATAGTAACCCGGAAAAAGGCTATGTATCGCGGTCAAAAATAAAACTCATTTTTAATGATGCGCAAAACAGTATCCGCATTGAAACCCCCGCCAGCCGGGTGTTTGAGATGAATGACAATGACGGCTCCATTAAAGTAGAAGACGCGGATGGCAACAAAATAACAATGGACAGCAGCGGCGTAACGGTGGAGGCGGTCAGCAACCTTACTTTAAAAGCCGGAAGTTCTTTGTCTGTTGAGGCGCCGCAAATATCCATCAAAGCAGATGCAAGTTTAAGCATGGAAGGCAGTGGCAGCGCCAGTGTCAGCAGCAGCGGCATCACGGAGGTAAAAGGTTCGCTGGTAAAAATTAATTAGTGGATAAATCTTACAGCGCCTTCTCTTTTCAGGAAGGAATGCGAATAAGTTAATGAAGAAAATTGTTTTTTAAGCAATCACACAATAACAGGTAAACAATGCCATTTGCAGCCAGGATAACGGATATGCATGTGTGCCCGATGGTAACGGGTGTTGTGCCGCATATTGGTGGACCGGTTTTGCCACCGGGTGCGGTTACCGTTTTAATTGGCAGCCTGCCTGCTGCAAGGGTGGGGGACATATGTGTTTGCACAGGGCCACCCGATGCAATTATTTTGGGGTCAACTACCGTGCTGATTGGCGGCATGCCCGCCGCACGCATGGGCGATATGACAGCACATGGCGGTACCATTATTTTAGGTTGTCCAACAGTTATGATAGGAGGATAAAATTATGGCAGTAACAAAATCATTTCTCGGAACCGGCTGGGACTTTCCCCCTTCTTTCAGCAACCAAAACCTGCAGGTGGCAATGCTGAGCGATGAAGCCGATATACAAAGCAGCCTGGAAATTTTACTCAGCACCCGACAGGGAGAAAGAGTGATGCTGCAGGACTATGGATGCAACCTGGACGAACTGGTTTTTGAACCGCTGACAACCACTTTTAAAACCTATATCAAAGATTTAATTGCAACCGCCATTTTATATTATGAACCCAGGATCAATGTAGACAAACTGGAACTGGATGATACCGGTGAGCTGGAAGGAAGGATTGTCATCCGCATTGAATATACCGTGAGGGCCACCAATTCAAGGTTCAATTTTGTGTTCCCGTTTTATAAAACAGAAAATACAGTATCAAAATAATCTTCACAGCAGCTTATTATGCCTTGTACAGATAAAAATCCATTGTTACGCGAGGGCACCAGTCTTTTAAACAGGATACTGGCGGCTTTGTCTGCCGGTTATGCAAAGCCGGACGAGCGGGAAGCTGCCGATATCATCCTGTTTGCAAAAAGATATGCCAGCTGCCTGAATTATTTTAAAGACGACAATACGGTGGATGGTAACTGGCAGGTGCTGATGCAGGCCGATGTGAGCGTATCACTGGCGGTTTTATCGCGTATCAATGTGCAGGAAATTACAGACTATAAAAAAAGAATTTACAAAGCCATTGCACTGGCAGGTTCGGATGCGGCTGCAAAAACGGAGCTGAAATATTTGTTTGACCTGCTGTTTTCACTGGCAACTGCCATTGACAAACAATACAAATTGCTGCCGGCAGATTTTGAATACAAAAACATTTTCAGCGATGCCATCAACAACAAGCTTCAGTTGCCATTGGCCAATATAGAAAAATGCTTCAGCGACTTTAAAACTGCGGGCTTGCTGGATTATACGGTAAAAGAGCTGGACAACGATGCGCCCATTGAAGTAACTTCCGATGAAAATTTTACACGTGCCAGCCTGGGCCCCGAATGGCAGACGGCCGTTCCTGCCATTGCTATCAGCTTGCCTGCCACCGGTACAGCCAAAGATTTAATTGTGTACATTACGCATCACAACCTTTTTAATGCACAGGTTGAATTGTTCCTGAATGGCATCTCATCTGTAGTACAGCGTTCCGCCGAATTGTTTGAAACCACGCTGGCCGGCTATCCAAAACACACGCCGCATTTTGCATTGTTCCTGGCTTTTATTGAAATATACCGGCATGAACAGGATGCACTGAACCAATATACGCAACGCCATCTTGACTTTTATTACAAACAGGTGCTGCAGCTGATGAACAAAGCTCCTGAAGCCGATGATGTGCACCTCTTATTTGAATTGCAGAAACCAGTTGCCGGGCACCGCTTGCTCAAAGACACTTTGTTTAAGGGGGGCAAAGACAGTAGCGGAAAAGAAATTTCTTATGCGCTTACAGACGATATTGTACTTAACAAAGCGGTAGTGGCAAATTTGCATTCTCTGCAAATAGTGCATGGCAGCCGTGACTTGCTGAAAGCCTCGCCCATTGCCAATTCAGACGATGGCCGGGGGGCCAGGATCTTATCTGCAGATAAAAGCTGGTTTACATTTGGCGATCCCAAAAAGATCAGCAATGCCAAAACCGGGTTTGCCATTGCTTCCAGCCTGTTATTTTTAAATGAAGGCACGCGGACCATTAGCATTACGGCAGATTTTGCAAACCCAGTTCCGGGCATTGGTGCATTTCCGCTGTACAATTTAAATTGCTTTACTGCACAGTTTACCGGAAAAAAGAAATGGGAAGACATGCCTGCACCGGTAGTTAGCAGCAATGCAGCCGGTACGCAACTGGTATTCAGTATTACGCTCAGCCCCGATGCCGCAGCTGTATTGCCCTACGATGAAAAAATTCATGCGCGGAACATGGCGGTACAACTGCCGGTAGTAAACATTTACCTCAACCAGGACGCAGCTAACGCCATTCCATATACGCTGATTTGCAATAAAGAATTATTGTCTGTCAGCATTGCCGTGGATGTTTCCGGCGTAAAAGATTTGATGCTCAGCAACGACAACGGCGTAATTGATGCTTCAAAACCATTTAAGCCATTTGGCGATTTTCCCGGCAGCGGCGCCGCGTTTTACCTGGGCAGCAAAGAAATATTTCAAAAGGAATTGTCTTTTATTGAGCTGGAAACAAGCTGGAAGAACCCGCCGGGCAGCCCCGTATTGAACAGTACTGCCCATTACCTGCGGCAGAATGAGTTTGACAGCAATGTTTATGCCGCCATCACAGGCAGCAATGCCAGCAGCATCAGCTTCTCCGGCAGCAACAATGCATTCATCCCCACTGCCCTTAATTTTGGCAAGAATGAAAAAATAAGCGCCAATACGCTGGAGGGATTTTTAAGAATTAAACTGAATACCGGCGATTATTCGCTGTCAACTCACCTGGCAAACGTAAGCACGGAACTCAGCAAGACAACACTAACCGGCACATCGCCCAATTTCACCCTCAGCATACCTGCAACGCCGGTGCCTGCAGAACTCATCCTCAATAATTTTTCTGTTCACTATAAAGCCAGTACCAGTATTTCATTGGCAGCCAGTACCACTGCAAACCATTTGTTTTACCAGCTGACGCCTTTTGGATTTGCAAGGGTTAGCCATGCACTGGTTGACACATCGGCCCGCACAGAAAATACAAAACGCATCAGCCTGTTGCAGGATCTGCCAAACGAAGGTGAACTGTATATCGGGCTGAACAATGCAGCACCTGATATGGTCGTCACCCTGCTTTTCCAGGTGGCGGAAGGCAGTTCCAATCCGTTGCTGGATATGGAAACCCTGGGCTGGTACTATCTCTCGGCCAATAACAACTGGAAACAGTTTAAGAAAGAAAACATCATAGACAATACCAACAATTTTACGCAATCGGGAGTGGTAATTATTACGCTGGGCCATGACGCAGGCGATGACAACACCCTGCTTGAACAGGGATTGCACTGGATAAAAATAGCGGCCCATCCTTTTACCGATGCCGTTTGTAAAATGGTTTTGATACAGGCTCAGGCCGCAAAAGTGCAACTGGTGCAGGATGAATCTGCACAGGTAGCATTCAGGCAACTGCTTCCCGCAGGCAGCATCTCCAAACTGCTGGTCAGCGATGCAGCCGTTAAAAAAATTGAACAGCCGTTTGATTCGTTTAACGGAAGAACAAGAGAGAGCGATGATCATTTTTATGTACGGGTAAGCGAGCGCCTGCGGCACAAGCAGCGTGCCATTACCATCTGGGATTATGAACACATCATTCTTGAAAAATTCCCAAAAATATTTAAAGTAAAATGCCTGAACCATTCCGGCTTTTATACAGAACAGGGCGTGGAGGTGTTTTGTGAAAATTATCCGGGGCATGTCGCCGTTATCACCATTCCCAACCAGCACAATACCAGCAATACCAACCCGCTGCGGCCTTATACGCCGGTAGGATTGCTAAAAAACATCAATGATTACCTGGCAACCGTCACATCGCCATTTGTAAAACTGCATGTAAAGAACCCGCAGTTTGAAGAGATACAACTGGATTTTATGGTGCGCTTTTATGCGCACCTGGACCAGGCTTTTTACCTGCAGTTGCTGAATACAGAGATTGAACAATTTCTCTGCCCCTGGGCATTCAATAACAAAACAGAAATTTCTTTTGGCGGAAAAATATACAAGAGTGCATTGCTGAATTTTGTAGAGGAAAGACCCTATGTGGATTTTGTAACCTGTTTTAAGATGAATCATTTTATTAAACGAGACAGCAGCGGCACCACGGTGC
>Ga0075024_100000333_pt1 | contig 16424 bp, 11 predicted proteins | sample Str013_2_FD_71389 | JGI IMG/M metagenome (GOLD analysis project Ga0075024, IMG submission 71389) | Freshwater sediment microbial communities in response to fracking from Pennsylvania, USA - Straight Creek_MetaG_SC_2013 | ecosystem: Environmental > Aquatic > Freshwater > Creek > Sediment... | reverse complement strand
GGCTGCCCTTGGTCATAGGCGGTAAATATAACTACCTCTAATTTGGACCTGGTAATTTATTTCTGCACGGGTTAAAATTGCTTTTATGAAAAAATATATTTTACTGCTGGTAGCCATGATTTCGGCTATGGCAGGTTTTACCCAAAGCTGGGCAAAACAATACAGCCATGTAGATGAATATAATTGCGGGCTTGCTCTTGTTGATAAGGATGGTAAACACGGATTTGTTGATAAAAACGGTAAGGTAATTGTAAACCTCAAATATGAAGAAGCTTTGGCCTATACCGAATGCATTGCCGCAGTGAAACTAAACGGTAAATGGGGTTTTGTGGACAGCACTGGAAAAGAAATTGTGGCTCCACAATACGACGAAGCCTTTTCATTCAGTGAAGGTTTTGCTGTAGTTGCCAAAGGAACCAATTATGGTTATATTGACCGCAGTGGTTCAGTAGTTATCCCATTAACCTTTAGCAATGCTCACTCATTTTCGGAAGGACTTGCTGCTGTAAGCAATCAACGGAACAAATGGGGTTTCATAAACAAGGACGGAAAGGATGTAATTGGTTTCAAATATGTATTCGCCAATTCATTTACGGAAGGAATTGCCAAGGTAATGAAAGACGATAAATGGATTACAATAGATAAAAACGATAAGGCAGTAACCGAGGAAAAATAAGGTTCAAAAAAGCTAAGCAATCGGAACCAACATAGCCCCGCACCCGGCATGATACATTGAATAGCAGCAATGGAAAGTCGCGCAGAAAACTACGGGTGTATGCTCAATGCGCTCTCGTTCAGGCTATATATGAAAGCCCGGTAAAGAAACGCCGGGCTTTCTCTTTTACATATTATAGGCTCCGTATAACGCAGAACCCAGCCGGGGAATCTTTTCGTTCAAAATTACGTATACCGGTACTTTTTCCAATAACGGTTGCATGCGACCTGCATCAATAAAATGCTTATACCAATCTCCATCCTGTAGTAAGGACAGTACTTTGGGTGCAATGCCTCCGGCAAGATAACAACCGCCCGTAGCTTTTAATTTTAATACAAGGCTAGCTGCTTCAGTGGCAAGAAATCGAACAAATAATTGTAAAGTCTCCAGGCAAACAGGTTCCTGCTGGTGCAATGCCGCATTGCTGATTACAGCTGAAGGATCTTCTTCTTTCATTTGGTCTGTTACCCATTGTGGTACTTTTTTTCTTTGCACTGTTGTCAAAAACCGGAATATAGTATGTATACCTGGGCCCGCTACAACCCTTTCCCAGCTAACATGACCAAATTCCTGCTGCAGGAACAGCAACAACTCCATGTCCTGCGCGGTACGAGGAGCGAAATCGCTATGCCCGCCTTCTGTTGCGAAAGGATGGTATTGCTTTCCGTCGAAATATAAACCCGCTTCGCCTAATCCTGTTCCAGCAGCAATAATAGCGATATTGCCTGCGGCTTTTTCTTCAGGTGCATGAATCGTGGCCAGCTGATTACTTTGCAAACCAGCCAATCCATAGCCTGTTGCCTCCAGGTCATTGATAAATGCTATGGGCACTTTCAATGCCGCGCTCATTGACTTGCTGTCTAGTTCCCAGGATAAATTGGTTAAATGTACATGCCCGTCAATAACGGGTCCGGCAACTGCCATACAAATTCTATCCGGCCATTCGCTTCCGATGAATTGTACAATAATATCCGCAAGGGATTTGTATTCCTGCGAAGCATAACGCGCCTCACGTAATGGAGTAAGTGAGCTTCCCTTCACACGGTAAAGGGCCAGGTTTGTTTTTGTACCCCCCACATCACCCGCTAATATTGTTATTGATTTTGAACCTGTAGTTTTCTTTGCAAATGCCAGTGGAATGAGTGATTGCAGAGCCATGAGTCTTTACTTTTTGTTTCTTAATTCCTTATCATTTATTTAAAGGTACTATGAAAACAAAAGAATCAGTGTTTTATCAAATTCTTTAAACAATCATTTGTTACATGTTTCGGCGATACTGACCTCCGACTTCATACAGGGCGTGGGTAATTTGCCCTAGCGAACAATACTGAACCGTTTCCATCAATTCTTCAAATAGGTTACCATTATTGATTGCTGTATGCTTTAACTTCTCTAACATTTCATGACTCTTTACCTCATTTCGTTTCCAGAAACTGCGTAAGTTTTGAATCTGTTGTTCTTTTTCATCTGTTGTGGACCGGATAACTTCACCTGGCATAATAGTAGGGCTGCCCTTTTTATTAAGAAAAGTATTAACACCTACAATGGGCAATTCTCCTGTATGTTTGAGTGATTCGTAATGAAGACTTTCTTCCTGTATTTTATTGCGCTGGTACATTCTTTCCATAGCGCCGAGTACACCGCCTCTTTCTGTAATACGGTCAAATTCTGCCAGGACGGCTTCTTCCACCAGGTTTGTGAGCTCCTCAATCAGGAATGAACCCTGTATAAAATTTTCAGTTTTCGCGGAACCCAGTTCACGGTTAATTATTAACTGGATGGCCATGGCACGTCGCACACTTTCTTCCGTTGGTGTTGTAATGGCTTCATCATATGCATTTGTATGCAGGCTATTGCAGTTATCGTAAATGGCATATAAAGCCTGTAATGTGGTGCGGATATCATTGAAGTCTATTTCCTGTGCATGAAGACTTCGGCCGCTTGTCTGAATATGATATTTTAATTTTTGCGAACGCTCATTGGCATTGTATTTTTCACGCATAGCCTTCGCCCAAATGCGCCTGGATACCCTTCCAATGACACTATACTCCGGGTCCATCCCATTGCTGAAGAAAAAAGAAAGATTAGGCGCAAAATCATCAATATGCATACCACGGCTTAAGTAATATTCCACATACGTGAAACCATTGGACAGTGTAAAGGCTAATTGCGTGATTGGATTTGCACCCGCTTCGGCAATATGATATCCGCTTATACTTACACTATAAAAATTTCGAATCTTATTTTCAATGAAATAAGATTGTACATCACCCATCAGTTTTAATGCAAATTCAGTGGAAAATATACAAGTGTTTTGCGCCTGGTCCTCTTTCAATATATCAGCCTGCACAGTTCCCCTAACCTGTGACAATGCTTCTGCTTTTATTTTTTCATAAATAGCCGCCGGTAAAACATCCCTTCCGCTTACACCCAGCAATCGCAAACCCAAACCATTATTGCCTTCAGGTAGTCGCTCCGGATAAGCCGGGTTGTAATAAGATGGCTGTGGAAGTTGTTTGAATTTATTGGAAATGCTGTTATTCACTCTTGACCATTCGCCATTTTCTTCAATCCATTTTTCACATTGCTGATCAATGGCTGCATTCATAAAAAAGGCAAGCAATATTGGTGCCGGACCATTGATGGTCATACTTACCGATGTCTTCTGATCACACAAATCAAATCCGCTATACAATTTTTTTGCATCATCAACACTAGCTACACTAACTCCGCTATTGCCAACTTTTCCATAAATATCCGGGCGTGGCGCCGGGTCTTCACCATATAGTGTAACACTATCAAATGCAGTACTTAATCGTATTGCAGGCTGACCAATACTAACATAGTGAAAACGTTTATTGGTTCGTTCCGGGCCACCTTCACCCGCAAACATCCTTGTAGGATCTTCTCCCGCTCGTTTTAATTCAAATACGCCTGCTGTATATGGAAATATTCCAGGCACATTTTCCTGTAATTGCCATTTTAGAATATCACCCCAGTCCTTGTACTTTGGCAACACTACTTTTGGAATCTTTGTTCCACTAAGTGAGATGCTGGTAAGCGGTTGTTTGATGGTTTTATCCCTTACTTCATATTCAAAAAAATCTTTACTGTATTGTTGCAACCTGGCAGGCCATTGGTCTATTAGTTTCATACATTCTGGCGATAGTTTTTCTTCATAATATGAAATCATTTTCTCCAGCATGGCGAGCGAATAACCATGTGCACCCTTTGCAAATGAAAACTCATTGATATTTTCAATGGTACCGCGCAACTGGTACAATTTAGAAGCAATAGCTACCTGTTCATTTACCCATTTATCGTAATCCCTGTTACTGTCTGCTATCTCACTTAAATACCGTATTCGTTTTGGGGGAATAATGGCGGCATCCAGCCCGCTGCTCTCTGGCGGTGCAGCATAGGCCCCCCAGTCAAGACCTGTCTTATCTTTTATTTTTATTAATAGCTTTCTGAATAATTCATTAATACCATCATCATTGAACTTATTGGCAGATGTTCCTATGATGGGCAATTCTTCATCCTTTGCCGTCCATAAGCTATGATTTCGTTTATACTGTTTACGGACATCGTGCAATGCGTCCAATGCACCTGCCTTGTCAAACTTATTGATACAAACAAGGTCGGCGTAATCCAGCATATTTATTTTTTCGAGCTGAGATGCAGCTCCATATTCCGGCGTCATGACATATAAGCTCAAATCACAAAAATCAAGAATAGAAGCATCACTTTGTCCTACACCTGCACTTTCGAGGATTATAAAATCAAAAGAGGCTGTGCGACAAATTTCAATAGCATACTTAACAGCTCCGCTTAAAGCGGTATTGTCGTCACGTGTGGCAAGGCTACGCATATAGGCACGCGGGTGGGAAATGGAATTCATTCTTATCCTGTCACCCAGTAATGCACCTCCTGTTTTCTTTTTTGAAGGATCAACACTGATAACTGCAATTGTTTTATTTTCAAATGAAGTAAGGAACCTTCTCACCAATTCATCGGTTACCGACGATTTACCAGCACCACCTGTTCCGGTAATACCCAATACAGGTGTCTTCTGCTCAATTCCACCACCATTATGAATGATTTTCAGCAAATCCTTATAATCTTCTCCCAGTTCTGCTTTTGTAATTGCTTTGGAAATACTTATCACATCCTTCCATTCACCCATCGCGTACTTTCCGGTAGAGCCATTTATTTTGGAACGTGAAGAAACTGCATAATCGCGCTTATATGAAGCATTGGAAGGAGCCGACATCCTGATTACTTCTTCAATCATCCCTTCCAGACCAAGTCGCCTGCCATCATCCGGGCTATAAATTTTTGTGATGCCATATTTGTGCAGTTCACTTATTTCCTGTGGTAAAATAGTACCACCACCACCACCGAATATTTTGATATGACCGCAACCGTTTTCATCCAGCAGATCCTTCATGTATTTAAAATATTCCAGGTGGCCGCCCTGGTAGCTCGTAATCGCGATACTATTCGCATCCTCCTCAATAGCGCATTCTACAATCTCCTTCACACTGCGATTGTGCCCCAAATGAATGATCTCTGCTCCCTTACTTTGTAAAATCCGGCGCATTATATTGATGGCAGCATCATGGCCGTCAAATAAACTGGCAGCTGTTACTATTCTAATCTTTTGGTTTGACTGATTACTCATAATCGGCAATAAATTACTAAACGGAGCAAAAATACAATAATTGCCTGCATTAGTTAACACTTGTTAGTTTTGTTGACGAACGGTTCAAACGCCGGTTTTCCGAATTACAGGAAGTCTGCTTTAGTGAAAGTTTGCATCCCCCTCCCATTTGTTATACATTTATCCCAACTCAACCAACCATGAATACCAAGCTATTTGAAGAATTGAAGGCTGCGGGGCTAATCTCGCCGGCCTCCCTTGAAAAAACACAGTTCGACCTGAAAAACAGACTTTTTTCATTGCACTGGGAATTACGTACTATGCTATACCTGGGCGTTTTATTGTTAAGCGGAGGCTTGGGAATATTGGTTTATAAGAATATTGATACCATCGGGCATACAGCTATTCTTATTTTTATATGCCTGGTTTGGGCAGGAGGGTTTTATTATTGTTCAAAGAAAAAGCTACCTTTCTCATTTTTAAAAGTAGCAGCCCCCAATTCTTTTTTTGATTACATATTATTGCTGTCCTGTATCAGCTTCATCATATTTATTGGCTACTGGCAGTATCAGTACCATGTATTTGGCGAAAGGTTTGGGCTGGTCACCTTTATCCCGATGCTGGTTTTGTTTGTCAGTGCATACTTTTTTGATCACCTGGGTGTATTGAGTATGGCGATTACCAACCTGGCGGCATGGGCAGGTATTGCTATTACACCACTACAAATATTAAAGGTAAATGATTTCAATAGCGAAAGCATCATATTTACAGGTATTGCCTTGGGTGTAGGATTGATTGCACTGGGGTATGTTACGCGATTGCGGAATATCAAATCACATTTTGAGTTTACCTATACCAATTTTGGAATGCATTTATTGTTTATCGCCACCCTGGCAGCCATATTTCATTTCGATAAGTTATACGCCGTATGGTTTGTTGTACTGGCAGGCATTGCATTTTATTTTTATAAAGAAGCCATTCGCTCTAAATCATTCTATATCCTCCTGATGCTAACCTTGTACAGCTACATAGGTCTGAGCTATGTAATAATAAATTTTATTTTTTCCACGCTTCATGCAGACATGGGTGGAATCTATCTTTCGCTACTTTATTTTATTATTACCGGCCTTGGCCTTATTATGTTCCTTATCAGCATGAACAAAAAATTAAAAGCCATATGATAGCATATAATACAAAATGGCTCGATAACCTTATTGTCCAAAATGAGGCAAACTCAGCCTCTGAAAAAGGGTGCATTAGTAAAGAAGAAAATGCAACCATTCAACAGCAGTATCCGGTTGGCTTCTATATGCCCAATCCATTTGTACGGATCGGATTATTTATATTAACAGTAATCATTGCCTTTTTTTCGTTTGGTCTTATCTCCTTGCTTTTTATAAGCGGGGGAAATGAAAACTTGGGTTTTCTCAGCATTTTTTTTGGTGTAATTACCTATATCATGCTGGAAATAATGGTAAGATCAAAAAATCATTATAAATCAGGCGTAGACGATGCCCTTATGTGGATGGCTGCTGCATTTATTATCACAGGGCTTAATTTTATTGGAAACCTTACATCAGTAAACAATGCCATTATTGTTTTTATAATAGCCTTTTATTTTACTGTTCGTTTTGTCAATACCATTATTGCAGCAGTTGCCTTTTTGTCCCTGCTTGCCATTGTATTTCTTTCTTATTTAAAACTCGGCCCGGTTGCAAAGGCCACTACGCCATTCCTGCTAATGCTTATAACCAGCATGCTGTATTTCTACTTTAAAAAACAACTGGGGATGAAACAATGGAAATATTATACCAACTGTTTCACCATTATTATCATTGCTGCACTGGTATGTTTTTTCCTGGAAGGAAATTATTTTGTTGTCAGGGAAACCAGCAACAATATGTTTAATTTGAACCTTAAGGAAGGTGAAAGCATTCCATATGGCTGGATATTCTGGTTACTAACCTTTTTTATTCCAATCCTTTATATTTTCCAGGGTTTAAAAGCAAAAGACAAAATTGTATTGCGTATTGGCGCATTGCTGATCGTTGGTATTGTATTTACCTTCCGGTTTTATTACCATGTAGTTTCCACTGAAATAGCCATGACTACTGGCGGGGTTATTCTTATTATTCTGGCTTATGCCCTTACAAAATACCTGGCATTACCAAAACATGGATTTACGGCCCAGCTTTCCAGCGACAAACATTTTATGGATTCATTCAATATAGAGGCAATTGTCATTGCTGAAACTTATGTAGCTCCACCAGTTGCTCCCACACAGGACAATACTTTATTTGGAGGTGGGAGCGGCGGTGGCGGCGGCGCATCTGGAAATTATTAGGCTTTGTTAGGTAATCAAAATAATCACAAGGGTTTTATCTCCAGCCAAAACAATCATCCTCAAACTGAGTCAAACACATTATTTTGCAGGCAATAAAATACCTGTTATGCTGAAAAGCTTGCCAATACTTATCTTACCTGTTATATTATCTGTCGCAACATTTGCACAAGATCCATGGAAAATTACCGCTACCAATATCAACCCCTCAAATTATTATGGCATCACGGTTGCCAATGGTATGATTGGCATTGTAAGTTCACCTGAACCTTTTAAAGTCAAAGATGTAGTATTGGCCGGAGCTTATGATTTATATGGGCGCGGGAGGGTTAGCAATTTTCTACGCAGTTTTAACCTGCTTAACATGAACCTGGATATTGATGCAAGGCGCATTGGAAGCAATGATGCGAAAAACATGAAACAGGAACTGGATATGCACCATGCAAGTTTCACCACCACCTTTGATTATGGTGACAAAGCTTCTGTTTCTTATACCTATTATTCCTTGCGTCAATTACCCTTTACTGTTTTGATGGATGTTTCTGTCACTGCAAAAAAAGACATTTCCATTGGGAGCGCCAGCGTGATGGAAGCGCCGGACGCATTGAAAGATGTCCAAAATTATTACAATGAAATTGACCGCCCGCATGTGGTGATAAGTCTGCTTACATCATCAGCTAAGAGCCCTACCGGTAAATTATTAATGTGTGCATCCAATACCTTTTTGTTCAGTGAGCCCCATGGCCAGGAGCCAAGGGTAATACACGAAATGTGGGACAACAATATGCACCTGATGAAGTTTTCAAAAAATATTAAGGCTGGTGAAACTTATCGTTTTTCGATAGCAGGCTCTTCAATTACTTCAGCACATCATGACGATCCATTGAATGAAGCTGAGCGACTTACTATATATGCGAAACTTGAAGGAAGGGATCGTTTGCTATTATTTCACAACAAAGCATGGGATGAATTATGGAAAAGTGATATTACCATAGAAGGTGATGATCAAAGTCAGCAGGATATACACAGCATGCTCTATCATTTGTATTCCTTTGTTCGTGAAGGAACAGCACTTTCTCCCTCTCCGATGGGTTTATCGGGTCTTGGTTACAACGGACATGTATTCTGGGATACCGAATTATGGATGTATCCTTCCATTCTTGTGTTGCACCCTGAAATGGCGAAAAGTATGATGGAATATCGTTTTCAGCGGCTGGAAGCAGCAAAAAGAAATGCCTTTTCAAAAGGTTTTAAAGGAGCAATGTTCCCATGGGAAAGCGCCGCAACAGGTGTAGAAGAAACACCGGTATGGGCATTGAGCGGACCATTTGAACATCATATAACCGCCTGCGTCGGAATTGCTGCATGGAACTACTACTGTGTTACACAGGACAAAACCTGGCTAAAGGAAAAGGGCTGGCCTTTACTGTCAGGTATTGCCGATTTTTGGGCAAGCCGGGTAGAACGCAATGGCCCCGGTCATTATGATATTAAAAACGTTGTGGCAGCCGATGAATGGGCCGAGAACGTTGACAATAATGCTTTTACTAATGCCGCTGCAAAAGCAGTATTACAATTTGCAACAGAAGCAGCCAAATTACTGGGCATAATCCCGGATGCAGATTGGATGAATGTTGCCAATAATATCCCCATCCTTAAAATGGACAATGGCGTTACCAGGGAACATGCTACTTATAATGGAGAAGGCATTAAACAGGCAGATGTAAACCTGCTCTCCTATCCACTGAAAGAAATCACTGATCCGAAACTAATCAGAAAGGACCTGGAATTTTACGAGTCGAGAGTTCCTGCTGAAGGAACTCCCGCCATGACACAAGCCATTTTTACCTTATTATATGCACGTCTGGGGGATGGGGAAAAAGCCTTTCATTTTTTTAAAGACGCTTATGTTCCTAATCTTAACCCCCCTCTAAGGGTAATAGCAGAAACAAAAGGAGGCACCAATCCCTATTTTGCCACAGGCGCCGGTGGAATAATCCAAAGTGTATTAATGGGCTTTGGTGGTTTGGAGATTACGCCCAAAGGAATTATCCAGGTAAAATCGGCGCTGCCCGGTGGATGGAAAAGCCTCACCATTAAAGGCGTAGGCGTTGAAAAAAAGACTTTTACGGTTAAATAATCACACAGGGCGGAAGCAGCAAAACAGCAACAATTATTGCCTTCTTTGGCGAGATGCTTTGAAAATTGCAGATTTGCATTATCTTGTGGCTCATCGACTGCTTAATATATTGAAGAAAATTGCTTCCATATTACTTCTTGGAATACTCCTGTTCAACTGGTGCGGTTACCGCTTGGTAATTAACTGGATGCAAAAGGATGCTGATACAAAACTGGAAGCAAGACTGGACAGAAGTGACTATAGTGAGTCCCAACTCATCGAAATTAAGGTTCCACTCAACATACCCTATCAAACCAACTGGGCGTCTTTTCAACGTTATGACGGGGAAATAGAAGTTAACGGCATCCATTACAAATACGTTAAGCGTAAAATTGAAAACGGTCAGCTGGTATTGAAATGCATTCCCAACGAAGCCAGGCAACACCTGCAAACTGCCAGGGATGATTTCTTTAAACTGGTAAATGATTTGCAATTGGATCATTCCGCTAAAAAAACCAACAACACAAATATCACCAAAGTCTTTACAGGGGATTTCTTTAACCGGCACCAGCTCTCCTATGAGCTGAACAACCCGGAGGTAAATCTTGAATACAATATTTACCAGTCTCCCAACCTCACTAATTTCTTTCATTCCACACCTGAACAACCTCCGGAGGCATAAGCTGTTCTTTTGTTCTTCTTACCTGCCAATTGTAGCAGTATATCAATTTTTTGTTCCAATTTAAAGATTCAACAGATGAAATATTTAATGGCATTTGCCATTGCTTGTATTGCCTTCGCATCCTGCAAACCCAAAGGGGATTATAACAAGTTTACCAATGACCCGCTTTTATACAGTAAAACTGTGTATCAGTTGAATACAGTGGTAATGGGTAACAACTTCAGCCCAATTGTTGCTTCTCGTAATTATTTGTACGCAAGTATTGCGGGTTATGAAGTAATAGCAGGTGGTTATCCTTCCAGGTACAATTCACTTGCCGGACAGTTAAAGGGTTTGGAATCGGTTCCAAAACCAGATACCAGCACCAAAGTGGATTACGAGTTTGCTTCATTGCTGGCTTTTTGCAAAGTTGGTGAAGCGGTAACCTTTCCGGCCGGAAGTATGCAGGAATATGTTGATAATATAAAAAAACTTGCCACTGATAATGGAATGCCTTCCGAAATAATGGCCAGTACAGTTACCTATGCAGATACCGTTGCTGCTGCGGTTCTGGCATGGAGCAAAAAAGATAATTATGCTCAGACCAGAAGTTCCCCAAAGTATACTGTGGAAGACATACCAGGACGATGGGTTCCAACGCCACCGGCATATACTTCTGCAATGGAACCGCACTGGAACCTTATCAGGGCCGTGGTGATGGATAGTGCAACACAGTTTGTACCGCCACCACCTTATCCATTTAATATTACGGACAAAAAAAGTGATTACTACAAAGAAGTAATGTTTATCAAAAACTCAGTTGATAGCTTAACAGAAGAACAAAAACATATTGCTGAGTTCTGGGATGACAATCCCTTTAAATTAAACGTGAACGGGCATGTAATGTTTGGAACAAAAAAATTCTCACCTCCCGGTCACTGGATGAGTATTGTAGGTATTGCTGCAAAAAAAGCAAATGCCGATTATGGTACTTCCGTAGAAGCCTATGCCAGGACCGCTATCGCATTATTCGATTCATTTATTCAATGCTGGGATGAAAAATACAGGCATAATACTGCAAGGCCGGAAACAGTGATCAATAAATACATTGATCCTAACTGGAGGCCCTATTTACAAACGCCACCATTCCCCGAATATACTTGCGGTCACTCTACCATTTCGGCGGCGGCTGCAGAAGCATTGACCAGTGAGTTCGGTGATAATTTTGCCTATACAGATACAACAGAACTGGAGTTTGGAATAAAAAGCCGTTCATTTAAATCCTTCCGTGAGGCTGCTCTTGAAAACAACTGGGCTCGTTTCTATGGAGGAATACATTTTCATCATTCATGCATTGTAAGTACCGAATATGGCAAAAAAGTAGGACAGCTTATCAATGATAAACTGAAGATGAAAAAACAGTAACCAGGATTGATTTTATTTTCTTTATCAGTAAACCAAAACAATTATGCGACTAATATATTTATCAATAATAGTATTTTCATTGTCGGTAAACAAAACAAATGCACAAGGTTGTGTGGCAGTTCGCCAAATGGGTGGAGTAACAGCTATTAATGCGGAAAGTAATTATAACCTGTCGAAAGGGGATTTCCAGGTGGGTGCCAATTATCGTTATTTTCATTCATGGCGCCATTTTGTCGGAACGCAGGAACAACCACAGCGCCAGAATACAGGGGGAGGTATCGGTATTGATGGAAAAGACCGGGGCAATGCAGTGAATATTTATTCTCATTCACTTGATCTTAACTTGTCCTATGGAATATCCAATCGTTTCCAGGTAAATCTCACCATTCCTTATGTACACAATGAGCGGTCACAGGTGCTGAAGCAAACAGCTCCGGTGAAGGATACGTTTCGTTACAGCATATATGCAAAAGGATTGGGCGATATACGTATGAGTGTAAACTATTGGGTATTTGACCCTGCAAAATCAATGAAAGGAAACCTGATGATAGGTGCCGGTTTGAAATTACCCACTGGAAAATACGACGCTGTTGACCAGGCTCCTCAATCCAATGGACAAATTAAGTATGCCATCGTTGACCAGGCCATTCAACCTGGTGATGGCGGACTCGGTTTTTCTTTAGAATTACAGGCATTCAGACAATTGCATAAGGACGTTTATGCTTTTGCAAATGGATATTATATGTTCAACCCAAGGGGAAATAACAGTGCGGCCAAGTCTGCCCCTAAAGCAGGACTGGAAGGTTATGAAAAATTTGCTTCCCCTGATCAGTATTTTGCACGTGCGGGGTTTTTAACCGCTGTAGGTAAAGCAAAGAAATTAACCCTGTCACTCGCAGGCAGGTGGGAAGGTATCCCGGCGTATGATGCATTTGGTAGTAGTGTAGGTTTTCGCCGCCCGGGATATGTAGTGGCCATTGAGTCTGGTATTGCTTACCGAACAGGACAGCATAGCTTCAGTTTATTTGTTCCATACAATTTTATAAAGAACAGGATTCAAAGCGCTGCTGATATAGTTGACCAAAACCAGCAAAATGCAAAGATCACCGATCCTGCAAAGAAAGTACATGTACAGGGCGATGCGGCATTCGCCGATTATTCCATCAGCCTTGGTTATGCGTACCGCTTTGCTAAAAAGAAGATAGCGTTTATTCAACCAAAAAACTAGGAACATTCAACGGTTTTATCATTTTATATAAGGCCGATCAGCAGATCTTGATCATCTAATAACCATTAACTTTTTCAGGCATAACGCACTGCACCCATAAGGTGCAGTGCGTTATGCCTGAAAACCTGATTATCATAACACTTAAAGATAAATACATGAAGTATTCAAAAATATATTTCAATAAACCATGGATAATATTTTGCTGTTCCTTACTACTTGCAGCATCCGCCGCCGCACAAACAGATAATGATGCGATTATGATGACGAAGAATAATTTTTGCGTGGGCGCAATGTATGGCTATAGCAGCTGGAAGAATTATTGGGAAGGAACATTTAAAAGAGACAATGCCAACCTCGGGACGGTATCATCCCAGATGGTGAGCGTTATGGGTAACTATGGTATCACCAAGAAATTAAATGTAATGTTCAGTCTCCCCTATATTTCTACCAAAGCCTCACAGGGTACATTGCATGGATTAAAGGGAATTCAGGACCTATCATTCTGGGTAAAATGGATGCCCATTGAAAAACAACTAGGCAGTGGAACAATTTCACTATATACCATTGGCGGTTATTCATTTCCTGTTTCTGATTATGTAGCAGATTTTCTGCCCTTATCAATAGGCCTGAGAAGCAATAATCTTTCACTCCGCGGAATGGTGGATTACCAGTTGGGAAGTTGGTTTGCTACAGGTTCTGTCACCTACGTGGTGAGAAGTAAAGTAAATATAGATCGTACTTCCTATTATACTACGGAAATGCACTATACCAATGAAGTGTCAATGCCCGATGCCATGCAGCTCAATTTGAGGGCAGGATACAGAAGTAGCAAATTCATTGCCGAAGCTTTGGTGGGTAACTGGACTACACTGGGAGGATTTGATATTACCAAAAACAATATGCCCTTCCCCAGCAATAAAATGAACATGACGAATGTGGGCGTAAACTTTAAATACAATATCCAGGCAGTTGATGGCCTTGCACTGGTTGGCGGAGGTGAGTATACTGTTGCCGGCAGAAATGTTGGACAAACTACCACTGTAAGTGCAGGTGCATTTTATATTCTCAATTTCAGCCACCATAAGAAAACAACAAAAACAGCATCTCCAAAAACTAATTAATATAACCATGAAAAAGTCAATTCTTTTTTCATTCAGCATAATTGCAGTTGCCGGAATATTATTCTTCGCCTGCTCAAAAAAAGTAGATGGCAGAACCGACAATATAGCCGCCTTGCAGCCAGCAAAAACCGATGATAATGCCGGTACCTGGAAAACAATTCTCCTGGTATCGCCTACTGAATTTCCGGTAGCAGCACCTATTGCCACGAATACACCTGATTATATTGCCCAGGTAAATGAAATAAAAACATGGCAGAAGGATTTAACCAATGATGAAAAAAACATTGTGAAGTATTGGAGCGCAGGCGCAGTATTGCGCTGGAACGAAATACTCCGCGAACTAGTCGCTAAACACAATTTACCACCTTACCAAAATGCAGACAATACATATCCTTTTCCAAGCGCCAATAACCCCCTGGCCTACCCGCTTTTCCCATTTGCCAATCCCCCCTATGCTGCAAGGGCCTATGCATATGTAAGCGCAGCGCAGTATGATGCATTGGTAGCTGCTTACTATTATAAGAAGTTATACAACCGCGCAGCTCCATATAATGTAGATGCAACGGTAAATGTACTGATACCTAAATCCGGTCTACCTTCCTATCCATCCGAAGATGCAGTAGTGGAAGGCGCATCAGTGGAAATGCTGAAATTATTATTCCCGGGCGACCAGGATTATATACAATTAAAAGCGGAAGAACACAAACACGCAAGGTTAATTGCAGGCGCCAATGTGAGAAGTGATATTGAAGCAGGAGAGGCATTGGGTAAAGCAGTGGCCCAAAAATTTGAAATACGTGCCCGTGGTGATCGTGCCGGTGCAGCCATTGGTACAGCTGCACAATGGGCGCAACTGGAAACAGATGCAACGGCAAAAGGTGAAATACCCTGGTATAGTTTGGAAAGTCCCAAACGCCCTCCAATGCTACCATTGTTTGGAAAAGTAAAAGCATTTTTATTTGATTCATTAACTGCTATCTCATTACGTCCGGTCCCTCCCCCTTCCACTTCGAGCCAGCTGATGAAGGATCAAACCGCTGAGGTTTTGAGTTATAGCAAGGACGACTCAAGAGAACATTATCGTATAGTACATTTCTGGGCAGATGGCGTAGGTACATATACACCACCAGGTCACTGGGATGCTGTTGCCGCAGAAGATTTCATTAAGCAAAATTACAGTGAGGTACGCTGGGCCAGGAACCTGGCCCTACTGAATATGGCGGAAATGGATGCCGCCATTGTATGCTGGGATACAAAGTATTATTATTTCAATCCGCGTCCTACTCAAATGAATCCATCCATTAAAACTTTAACCGGTATTCCCAATTTCCCATCGTATATATCTGGTCATTCAACATTCAGTGGCGCTGCCGCAGCAGTTCTGGGTTATCTTATTCCTGATAATGCCAGCAAATACAATGCAATGGCAACAGAAGCTTCCATGTCAAGGTTATATGGAGCCATTCATTATCGGGTAGATTGTGAAACAGGGTTAGTAGTAGGAAAAAATGTAGGCAATTATGCGGTTATACGTGCACAAAACGACGGAGCTGGCAATTAATATTTAAAAAAAGGAATTGAAAGCAGTTATTATAATCAGTGGTTTAATCGTACAGCTAAGCCTGGTTGTTCTCAGCAGGCGGTTATACGATGTTCAAGTTTATCTAATTGAATTATTGATGGCACGAAAAGTATTGATAGTAATTTTTATACTGGGTTACCAGATTAGTACAGAGGCACAGGCTGTAAAAGATAGTTTTGGTCTTCAGTTACTGGACAGCGTTACCATCATTGCAAATATTAAGCAGTCGCTATTAAAATCTTTACCGGATATAAAAGGAACCTATCTCTATGCAGGCAAAAAAACAGAGGTGATTACACTGGATAAAATGGATGTAAACCTTGTTGACAACAATCCCCGACAGTTATTTTCAAAAATTCCTGGCATTTTTGTGTATGAAACAGATGGAACCGGCAACCAGGTAAATATAGCCGCAAGAGGACTAGATGCGCACCGCAGCTGGGAAATGAATGTCCGTCACAACGATATTATGACGAACTCTGATTTGTATGGCTATCCCGCCAGTCATTTTAATGCCCCCACAGAATCCATTGACCATATAGAATTGGTTAGGGGAAGCGGTGCATTAC
>Ga0075024_100000330_pt1 | contig 16448 bp, 15 predicted proteins | sample Str013_2_FD_71389 | JGI IMG/M metagenome (GOLD analysis project Ga0075024, IMG submission 71389) | Freshwater sediment microbial communities in response to fracking from Pennsylvania, USA - Straight Creek_MetaG_SC_2013 | ecosystem: Environmental > Aquatic > Freshwater > Creek > Sediment... | reverse complement strand
CTCGTTTTCCATGGCATCCGCTCTTTTTAAACTCAAGCTAGCCATCGTTGCAGTGTCAGGTATGTCCCCGGTCTGTTCTGTCAGGCATGTCCCCGGTCTGTACCAGCGCCTTAGCGCGGCCCCCCCTCCTCTCCATCCCAAGATCTAAAGAACTTACGCACCGCATCCCAATCTTGGATTGTGGAGCGGCAGCCGCCCTCGGCTGCGTCTTGTCTTTGGCTAGTCGCTAGCTGCTAGCCGCCATTTTTCAAAGACCATCCCGCGCCCGCGCCTCAATTGCACGGACGTCAGCAGCTCCTCTGCTTTTTACGGATATTTTCGGATAGCGAATTATAAGCGAAAACCATCCAATGAGCACGCACGAACTTGGTCATCGGCCAATTTCGCATGAGAAGAGTCACGTGAGTCGTCTTTGTTGATTATTAGAAATTCTAATCACGGTTGCGTTCGCTTCGGTGACGTTGGTAATGTAGCTGCAACGATCTCTCAGGGATAAAGTGAAGGCGTTGCAAAGGTCACGCGTCGGCTTGCAACCGGTTTCGGGTTTAGGGTACTGTTCATTTAGGCGAGGAAATGAAAATGACTCAGAAAAAGCAGCATCCGCGGCCTTTGATTGAGCGCCAATACGAAACATATTTCACGCCGCAGACAACATCGCATAATGATGAAGACACGAATCTTCAACAGCCACTTCAAAACGAAGTGGTGGATAGCGTTACTACGTATGGTGTCTCTGAACCACCGGTTATTTTCAATAAGTAAGTCAGATAGATGCCCAACTGGAACGACGTTCTTAACGATATAGTCAAGAGGCAGCAGGATCACTCCCTGCGAACTCAGTTGGCACTGGATGACGTTCGGCGCGAACATCTCTCCAACTTACAAAAGCACACTGGGCGGAACGTGATTGCCTACTACTCAGGTTTTTTATCAAAACCAAATATCAATCAAACTGAGATCAATGACGAGGATAAGAACGGTTTCATGATGGCCGTTCATCGACTTGATCGAAAGCTCGGCCTAGACTTAATTATTCACACGCCAGGTGGAGACATTGCAGCAGCGGAATCCCTGGTCAACTACCTGCACCAGATGTTCGGCACTGACATACGAGCGATTGTCCCGCAGATTGCGATGTCGGCAGGAACCATGCTTGCGTGTTCCTGTAAGACTATCGTCATGGGGGCACACTCAAACCTAGGCCCTATTGATCCTTGGGTTCGCGGTGTACCGGCCCTTGTAGTCGTTTCAGAGTTCAAGAAGGCATTCCGGGAAATCAAAAAAGACGCTGATAAAGTGGCTGTGTGGGCCCCAATTATCACTCAGTATCGACCTACGTTTCTTAGCCAGTGCGAGCACGCGATTATTTGGTCGCGCAATTTTGTCGCCCAACAACTGAAGGACACTATGTTTGCAGGCGAGCCAGATGCACCGCTGAAAGCAAAGAAAATTGTGAACAGATTAAGCAATTACAACCAGAACCGAACGCACAGCAGGCATATCCATATCGATGAATGTATCGCGATGGGCCTCAAAGTCGGTCGTATTGAAATGAACAATGATTTTCAAGACTTACTGCTGACAGTTCATCACTGCTATATGCATACCATGATGAACAGCCCAGCGTTCAAGATTATCGAGAACCATCTTGGCACAGCGTTCGTTAAACGCATCCAACAACAATAACCTCAAGGATAGTTGCTCCTTGCGACGGTCGGACTGTTCGATCCAAATCTCTCCGTGTTCTTGAAAAATGGAGTTTCTGTACCCCTGACTCCGTTTTGCCCACCATCCTCGGCACACTTTTCCCAGCAAGTCGTGTTTAGACTGCTGAGCGCATGCCCCGCTCCGCTAACTCCCATCGAATCTGCGCCACCCGCGACTCTTAACTTTTTTCAGCGTTTGGCTAGGTACATGCATATTACTGACCGTCGGCATCTGAAGTTTTGACCAAAAAATGCCGAGACACCTTCCGCAGCGAAAATCGTTCCGCTCGGCGGGTTCGTTCGCAGCAAGCAATTTTGGGAGGGAGCAAGTAATGTCAGTCGCAGGAATTATTAGTAATCTTTTCAGTGGCAGTCCGCAGACTGTTCCTAGTGTCCAGAGCAAAGGGCAGCAGTTTCGTCAAGAGTTCGATCAGCTGGGGAAGGATTTGCAATCCGGCAACGTGTCCGCGGCGCAGCAGGATTTTGCGACGTTGCAGCAACTTGCTCCGCAAAGAGGCATAAGCTCCTCCGCGCAGGGCAGCAGCGCGATTTCCGCTGCGGTCAATCAGTTGTCGCAGGCTTTGCAGTCCGGCAATGTTGCTGGCGCTCAGCAAGATTTTTCCGCGATTGAGCAGGCATTCCAGGACCAGACAGCCAAAGGCCACCATCATCATCATCACAACGGCGGCGCGAGTGGCACGCAGTCCAGCCAGGCGAGCCAGTTGTTCTCTCAGCTGGGCCAGGATTTGCAGTCCGGGAATTTGGCGGCGGCACAACGGGCTTATAGCGCACTTCAAATGGGTTTCCCGAAGCAAGGGACGTCGGGTTCGTCTGGTTCAACAACATCCGCTCAACCGATTTCCGCCGGCATTTCCTTCAGCGCGTAATCGCCAAAAGAAAAATGGGTGGCCGGCAGCTTCCTGCCCGCCACCCGATTCTTTCCCGTCTACTTAAATCTCTACTCTTTACCTGGTTGCCACTCCGGTACGCGTCCCGGCGTCCACGGAGCGCCTGCTTGTTCTGCCTTTTTCTGCAGCGCGTCAAAGCGATCGTGCAACGCGTGCAGTTGTTTAAGCACGCCGCCGAACTCTTCCGCGGCAATCGAATACTGCGTGCGGCTGGTGGTCATGGGCGCTGAACCGGAGAACTGCTCGCTCCCGCTCACGTTGAAGATGCGGTCCAGTATGGAAGCTGGCGCATTTTCGTTCATTCCACGGATCACATTGTCACCGCGCAGAGCAATCAAGGTTACGTTCAGGTCGTGATCGAGCGCGTCCGCTTCCTGCACCAGAGGCTGGACGGCCGCGGGAGTAAGCGCGAGTGCTTTGCGAAGATCTCCCAGTCGCGACTTCATTTCTCCGCCAAATGCCGAAGCGCCCGTGGCCGCGCGTGCCAGACTGTCTACTTGTCGCAGGAATTTGTGGAGCTCCGCCAGTGCTTCTGGCTTCGCGCCGTACTCAGCTTCCGTGGTTACGCGGAACTTCTGTGGTTGCGTCAAGTCACGCCACTGGCCCTGCGCTTTCACTGAAACCTGCGCGGTGTAGCTGCCCGGCATTACCAGCGGACCGGTCGGAGGCTGGTCCCAGTTAAACACCGCTTCACGATCGAGTGGAACTACAACCGCCGGCGCCGGATAGCGCAGGTCCCAGGCCACGCGGTTCAGTCCTTTTTCGTTGCCGCCGGTAAATTGCCGGACAACATTGCCGCCTTCATCGCGGACCGTGATCCACACGGCCGGCGGTTGCTCTTCCGCTTCCGCGCGCATTTGATCATGCGTGGGATAAGGCAGTGTGGGATACGCGTCACCTTTTTTCTTCGCGGTTTCTTTTTCCAGTTCCTGGCGTTTTTCTTTCAGGCTCTTGTATTTTTCCTTGAGTGAGTAAGTAAACACCGCGCCGTAAGGCGGGTTTTCGCCTTCCCAGAACGCGTCTCCCAGATGGGCTTTCTTGTGGCCGCCCAGCGGTTCGGACTCCAGATACATCAACGGATCGCGAACCGGGAAGATGGCGGCTTCTGCTTCTAACGCCTGAGCATTGATGTTGCGCAGCGGTGAAAGGTCGTCCAGCACCCAGAAGCCGCGGCCAAAGGTGGCGATCACCAAATCCGACTCGCGCGCCTGGATCACCGCATCGCGCACCGCGATGGTTGGCAATCCGCCTTTGAGTTGGATCCATTTCTTGCCGCCGTCCACGGTGAAGAAAGCGCCAAATTCCGTGCCTGCGAACAGCAGGTCGGATTTCACCGTATCTTCCACGAACGCATACACCGTGCCGCCTTCCGGCAAGTTGGAGGAAATACTAGTCCATGTTTTGCCGCGATCGTTCGAGCGCAAAACGTACGGCTTGAAATCAGAGTTCTTGTGATTGTCGAACGTGGCGTAGAGCACTTTGTCATCAAAGCGCGAGGCTGCCAGGCGGCTTACGTAGGTTTTGTCCGGAACGCCGGGGAAGCTTTCAATCTTCTGCCAGTGCGCTCCGCCATCTTCCGTAATTTGGATCAATCCATCGTCGGTGCCCACGGCCAACAGACCTTCGTTCAGCGGAGACTCGGCCAGCGCCACGATGTTGCCGTAAAAAGATGTGGATGCCGATTTGTTCGGCGCGTCCGGACCCCAGATCTTGCCCATCACCGGCAGCGTGTTGCGGTCAATTTGGCGCGTCAGGTCCGGACTGATGGCTTTCCAGGTGTTGCCACGATCATCCGAACGGAACAGCTGATTGCCGGCAAGATACAGGCGGGTGTGCGAGTGCGAACTGACAAGGATGGGTGAATCCCAGTTCCAGCGCTGCGGCATTTCACCTTTGCCCGGTTGTGGTTGGATGAAAACGTGTTCGCCGGTCTTGCGGTTGTGGCGTTCCAAACCGGCGTGCTGTGATTCGGCGTAGAAAATGTTGGGATCTTCCGGATCAACCTGTGTGCGGAAGCCGTCACCTTGCGTGGTGATGAACCAATCTTGATTCGTAATGCCGGACGTGTTGCGCGTGCGCGAAAGCCCACCTAGAGAATGGTTGTCCTGCGTGCCACCGTAAATGTTGTAGAACGGCTTGGAATTGTCCGTGGTTACGTCATAGAACTGGATCACCGGCAGGTTCGCGGCCCAGCGCCAGGTTGCTCCGGCGTCGTGAGTCATGTACACACCACCGTCGTTGCCCAGGATCATATGGCCCGCATCATCCGGATCAACCCAGATCACGTGGTTATCCACGTGGACGAAGCTCGGTGTCATGGGACGCATGGTCTTGCCGCCATCGTCCGACATCTGCATGAAGAATCCGCCGGAGTAAATGCGGTCTTCGCGTTTCGGATCGGGAAACACCACGCTGTAATACTGCGGAGCAAAGTTGTAGCCGCTGCGCTTTTCCCAGTTCGCGCCGGAATCCGTGGAGCGATAAATGCCGCCCTTATCGCCGGTGGCTTCAATGATCGCGTAAACCAAGTTGTGGTTCACCGGGGAAACAGCCAGCCCAACGCGGCCCATCGTTGTATCCGGCAAGCCGCTGGTCATCTTGTTCCAGGTCTTGCCGGCGTCAATGCTTTTGTACATGGCCGCTTCGGGGCCGCCATCAATCACCGTGTACACATGGCGACGACGCTGGTATGCCGAAGCAAACAGCACATCAGGATTCACCAGGTCCATCGCGATGTCAGAGACGCCGGTGTTTTCGCTGATGGTAAGTGACGCTGTCCAGGTCTTGCCGCCGTCGGTGGTCTTATAAAGACCGCGATCGCCACCCGGTCCCCACAGCGGACCTTGTGCGGCAACGTACACCACGTTGCTGTCCCGCGGATCGATCACAATGCGGCCAATGTGCTCGGACTTCTTCAGTCCCATGTTCTTCCAGCTCTTGCCGCCATCCTCCGAGCGATAGACGCCGTCACCGTACGCCACGCTGCGCTGCGCGTTGGCTTCGCCCGTTCCCACCCAGACCACGTTGGGCTGCTTGGGATCAAGCACGACTGTTCCGATCGAAAACGATCCTTCATGATCGAACACCGGCTGGAACGTGGTGCCATCGTTGTCCGTGCGCCATACGCCGCCAGAAGCTACGCCGACAAAGAACTGGTTCTTGTTGCGCGGGTTCACGGCAATGGAGACGGTGCGCCCGGAAACCAGCGCGGGACCAACGTTGCGAAACTTCAGTGCGCCAAACGTCCCGCTGGACATGACGTCCGCCGGCTTGTCGCTCTCGCCTTCCTTCTTTGCGTCCTTATTCTCTTTGCCTTCGGCCTTGGCGGCGTCTTTCTTGGCGTCGGCTTTGCTTTCTTTTGCGGCCTTCTTGGCCGAAGCCGGCGTAGGAGTTGCCGCCGGCGAGTCCGGCTTCTGCGCGCCGGATTCTTGGAACAAAAATACCGCCAGTGCGAACGTCAATGTTAACGACAGCGCATGATGCTTTTTCATGATTGTTTTTGCTTCTCCATTTGCGGCAAGGAATTTGGGGGAGTGCCGAAAGACTTGTGACTCGGCGACCGGACATAATACAGCGAAATTCAGCTCCCCGCCCGTTTCGTGCGCCATTACTGATTGGAATTTCGAACGAGCAGAAAAGCCGAGGCCATCCTTAGACGTGCCACCGCGCGATTCGTTAGGGCTTGTTTTGCAAAACAGGATCGATTCGTTGCCGGCTTCTCCGCGCTCTAATTCTTCAACAACTTCAGCGACCCAAAGAAGCGTTGCGTATCCGTGGAAAAGGCCTTCCCGGCAGGCGCGGACGAAATCAGCGTGACCAGCTTCCTCTTGAGCAGATAGTAGCGCGCTTGCGCATGCGATGTCTGAGTTTCTATTTCAATCTCCAGGCCCGGCGTGCCGTCCAGGGAGATTTCTTTTTCGCTCACCAGCTTTGCTTTCGTTTCTTTCAGGCTGCCATTTTTCGCGTCCTGCAAAGACTGCCGGGGAAGCGGGTCGCCGTAACCGAAATCCGTTACTGTGACGGCGAATCCAAGGCCGCCGCCCAAATCAATGGAATAGGTGTGCGACTTAATGGGGCCCAGCACGGTCTTTACCACTTGTTTGTCAAACGTTGGTATGGCAGGAAACGAGATCGTAAGGCCGTCTTTGGCGTACACGTACTCTTTCCACTCGCGTCGGCAACTCACAGCCGAAGCGCAGATCAAAAGTACGACCGTTAGTCCGACAAAACGATTTCTCATGGCCCTCCATCAAGCTAGTTTTTTTTCTTTGCTCTTTGCGTCCTCTGCGTAACAAACTTTTTGGATCGATATCAGACGATCTTCGCTGCTTCATACAGGTACTCAACGTAGCTCATCACCGCGCCGTCCAGTCCTTGGACTTTGGGGTTTGACGATTCGATCACGTAGTACTCGTCGGGAGCGTGCGCGCCGCTGCCGTGACCGAGTCCAAAGTGTCCGGCAGGGAGTTTGAGAGGTTCACCGGTAAACACATAGCCCGGCCACGATCCGGCATTGCGCGGCAGCAGGATGGGTTCAATCCCGCCGCGCTTGTACACGTTCACTTCCGCGCGGATCACCGCCGCCTCAGCGGACGTGCTGTTGGGATCGTAGCCGCCGGTCATATTGACTTCAATATCGCCAAATCCGTGTTTGGCCAAATGGGCTTTCAACAACGCCAGGACTTCTTCGGCTTTCATGTCCGGTACCAGGCGCAAATCCATCTTGGCTACGGCGCGATGCGGAAGAATCGTCTTGCCGCCCGGACCGGTATACCCGCCCACCAAACCTTCAATATTTACCGTCGGTCGCGACATCAATAGTTCCAGCGATTCCTGGAAGCTCACATCATGCACCCAATGCGTAACGCCGAGTGACTTCATCGCGCCGGCTTCGTTCGTGCGCTTCGCTGCTTCGGCGATCATGGCTTTTTCCGCCGCGGAGATCGGCCGCGCCTTGTCGGCAAATCCTTCAATCGCCGGATCGTTGCCATCCGCGGACACCAGCGTGTTCAAGGCTTTGATCAAGTGCCAGGCCGGTGAATCCAGCCGCGCTTTGTTGCTGGAGTGGACGTCGGTTTTCGGGCCGCGTCCCCATTTCTCTCCACTGCTCACCAGTTCGCATTCGATCACGCCTTTAGCGCCCAATGTCATCGTGACTTGTCCGTCTGGCGCTTGCCCCGCGGAAGGCATAAAGATTCCCATAACTTTTTTCAGTGCTGCCTGCACTTCCGGCCGGTGGACGACTTGCGGAAAATGTGGCGACCCGATTTCTTCTTCTCCTTCCGCCACCATTACCAGGTTGACCGGAAGTTTTTTCCCAGAGCCTTTGATGGCGTGCAACGCTGCCAGAAACGCCCGCTTCCGGACCTTTCTGGTTCACCGCGCCGCGTCCCATCACCACTTTGCCAAAGCCGGGCTTGTCCACCAGCTTGGCTTCCCATGGTGGAGACGACCACTCTGCCGGATCGACTTGCTTTACGTCGTACATGAAATAAAGGCCTAAAGTTTTAGCGGCACCGGCGTCCAACGTGGCAAAAATTCCCGGCTGGCCGTCCGTAGGCACTTTGCTCACCTGCTGGAAGCCGGCTTCGCGGAACAGCTGCATCGTCAACTCGCAACCTTCATTCATGCCACGATTTTCCGCCGCAATCGACGGCTGCTGGATCCAAGTCTGCATCCGCCGCAGCGATTCATCGTGCCGCTTGGTGATTTCCGCGCGGATCGCGGCTAGATCGTCATCGGCCAGCGCGCTCAATGCGTCCAGTACATTGGTCGCCGGGCCGGTTGTTGGCCAAAGGTATTCCGCGCCCGCCCAGCGTGGTGCCGCCATTACAGCGGACGTGGCCACCGCTCCGGCAATAAAACTCCGGCGGCTGGTGGAAACGCTTTTCGAAACGCTTTCTGCGCTCTCAGGTGTTTGCTGCCGCTTGGATGCGGAATTGTTCCGGGCTTTGGGACCGTTAGGATCGCTTGGCATGGCTTCTCTCCTCTGGTGAAAAGTTGCGCCGGATTATAGAAGTACGGCGCCCCAAACACTAGGCCCGTGTTCACCCGGAGGAAAGCATATTGTCAGATTGAGGTTTGCGGAGGAAGGGAAACAGCAGGTCTGTCGTGTGACCAGGCGGCGAACCAGGTTCACACAACTATCTCTTTCTCTGCCTTGCCGCAGCAATCTAGCGAAGGCAGAGAGGACCTTTCTCTTCTAAAGTTGTTCTCGTCCAACCTAACGCGGGATTGGCCCTGGACGGATACCCATCGGCTGATCGGGTAGTAGCATCACGCCCCGGCTTCGCGGTTTTTCTCGCATCGCCACTTCCTCGCCCAGAATTTCCAGTCCCCATTGATTGTTCGGCATCCAGACTTGGGTCAACGTGGATTCACCGCTGTTGTTGCTGAACACCCACCGCGCAGGGCCTGGCTTCTCGTCCTGATGAACGGTGCGTGTAAGCAAGGTGATAAGAGGATGGGCTTTTTCGTCTCGCAGCACCAACAGACCTGGGCCCACAACAACTAATTCATACGTACCTGCTTTGAGCAGGCGATTGCCGGCTTTGAAGCGAAAAGCAACTTTGGTTTTGAAAGTCTGGTAACTGTGGTCCTGCGCTCCGGCTGGCAAGAGGCAGGTTAGAGCTGCGGCCATGAGCAAAATGATTGCCCACGCTGGCTTGCTTATAAATGAATTCATGTCGCATCTTCTCCTTGACCACGGCTTCCACGGTGGTCACGGATTCGGTCCAGCCCAGCGGCCTTGCGTGATTCGTGCTTGCCAGCAGCGGTGAACACGCAGAGAGCCAGGTCCGGAACAAGAAATATTTCCTTATGAACAGTCCTATATGTCGTGCTTCAAAACTGAACGTGGGAAACTTGTGAAAGAGGGCGTAAGAAGCCAGGAAGTCGCGAAGGCGGGCGCCTTTAGCGTGCGGAGAGCGAAAGCTCCTGAGAAGCTGAAGACCCGCGAGTTGAAGGGAATACATGCGCAACTTCATAGCTATCCCCTCTGCCGCTAAGGCAGAAGTAGCGTCGCGCACGTTCCGTTGGACGCAAAAAATGTGGATTGGTTATCGGTTACTTGTGTTTTTATGTTCCGTACCGCCGACGGTATGGCACCGGCAAACGCCTATAATGCTCTGCGGCCGGTGTTGATTGAGCGTTGGCTCTGGATGATGCGGATTTGCTGATGAAGATTTGTATGATGAAAACTTGCATGATGAGGTTTGCATGATGAAGACGACGAGAAAAGTTTCAGGTTTATCTGCCGTTGGGTTGTTGATCGCCAGCTTCAGTGCCATTGCGTGGAGTCAACCAGCGGGCAAACCAGGTTCCGCGCAAGACCTTACGTCAACCGTAACGCGCATGGCCCGGGTCGCCGCTGCGTCATCCGCCACTTTCTCGCCAGACGGTAAATGGGTCAGCGTGCTTTCCAACCTGAGCGGCTCGCCGCAGGTCTGGATCGTTCCGGCCCAGGGTGGTTATCCGCGCATGGTCACCAACGGTGACGATCCCGTGACGCAAGCTGTCTGGTCGCCCGCGAGTGACTGGCTGGCCATCACGATTGCGCCCGGTGGCGGACTCAACACGCAAATCTATGTTGTAAAGCCGGACGGCGCCGGCATGAAACTCCTGACCCAAGGCGGACAAGACAACAACGCCTTCAACGCCTGGACCCACGACGGCAAACACATCGCCATCGATTCCAGCCGTGACAATCCCGCCGCGCGTGACAGCTTTCTAATTGACGTCGTGACGGGTGAAACCAAGTTGCTTGCGCGCAACCCGGGCATTGGTGGCATCGATAACATTTCACAAGACGGCAAACGGGCCCTGCTCAGCCGCCTGAAGAACCGTGGCGACAATAATCTCTACCTGCTCGATCTTGCTACCGGCAAAGACACGCTGCTTACCAAGCATGATGGTGTTGCGCAGTTCGCGGGCGAGATTACGCCCGACGGCGCCGCGGTCTATCTCTCCACAAACAAGGACCGTGACCTCGCGGCCTTTGCGCGCATCAAGATCGCGGCGGACGGAACCCCCGGCAGCATTGAAATCCTGGAACAGCATACTGACCGTGAATTGGACGGCGTGCGCTTGAATGAGCAAGGCACCATGGCTGCCCTGGTCTGGAACCTGGCGGGCCGCACTGTACTTTCTTTTTACGATCTTATCCAGGACAAGCCTGTCCACGGCCCCAAGCTTCCCGGCGAACTTGCCGGAGGCATTTCTTTTTCCAGGAACGGAAACACCCTGGCTCTTACCGTCTCCGGCGCGGCGCAACCCGCTGACGTCTGGACGATGGACATGAAGACCAAACAGTTCAGCCAACTCACTTTCAGCCCGCACGCTGGAGTCGATCTCGCGGCGCTGGCGCGGCCGGAACTGATCACCTTCAAATCCTTTGACGGTCTTGAACTCAGCGGATGGTTGTACAAGCCAAAAAATCAGACCGCGCCCGGTCCTTTCGTCGTAAGTTTCCATGGCGGACCGGAAGGCCAGGAGCGTCCCGGTTTCCGCAGTGACTATCAGGCTTTGGTCTCGCAGGGTATTGGGGTGTTCGCTCCCAACGTGCGCGGATCGTCCGGCTTTGGCAAAAAGTTTGTCAACCTGGATAACGGCGAACTACGTGTGAACGGCGTCAAGGACATCAAGGCCTGCGTGGATTACCTCATCGACCATAAGTTGGCTGATCCTAAACGCATCGGCATTACCGGCGGGTCTTATGGCGGTTATATGACCATGGCCGGCCTTACCGAATTTCCAGATATGTTCGCCGCCGGCGTGGACCTGTTCGGCATCGTCAACTTCATGACTTTCTTCCAACACACGCAGCCGTGGATGGCCGCTATTTCCAAAGTTGAATACGGCGATCCGGACACGCAAAAAGAAATGCTGGACCGCCTTTCACCCATCTACAAGCTGGACCGGATCAAGGCCGCCACCATGGTGCAGCACGGCGCCAACGACACGAACGTTCCGGTGATTGAAGCCGAGCAGATTGTGAAAACGCTGAAAGATCGCGGCGTGCCCGTGGAATACATCCTGTTTCCCGATGAAGGCCACGGCTGGCGCAAAACTCCGAACCGCATCCGCTCCACCGTGGAAATGGTGAAGTTCTTCAAGGAGCATCTGAGCGCGGGAATGTGAGCGGCGTTGTGAAGTCGGCGTAAAGCGGTAGTGTGACAAATGCCACAGCCCCGAGCGCAATCGACTTATTACCATGATTCAATTCAAACGCATGCAAAAGTTCATCACGGAAGAAATTTGAAAATGAAAGGGTTTTGAGATGAAAAAGACTTCAGCGGCTTTCGCCATCATGTCCATGGTTCTTGGTTTCGCGCTTACCGGATTCGCTTTGCAGCATGACCAGCCTTCCGGTCCTTCGCCCAGGGCTGCGGCCAAGGGGCCGGTCAAGACGTTTACCGGCGAAATCTCTGACGGCCAGTGCGCCAAGAATGGTTCGCATGATGCGGTTATGAAAAAAGCCAGTGTAAATAACGCCGCCAATTGCACCAAGGGCTGCGCCCGCAAGTTCGAGTACGTGCTCTTCGATTCTTCCAGCAAGAAGATCTACCGTCTGGACAACCAGGAAACACCGTCAAAATTCCCGGCACAGAAAGTAAAAGTCACCGGCAACCTGGATGGCGAAACGATCCATGTGTTGAAGATCGAAGCGGCGAAATAATCTTCAGGCCGTTACATGCGGAAAGAGATCTTGACTGCGGTTTCAACTTCCACCGGCTTGCCATCAAGCATATAGGGCGTGTAGACCCACTTCTTTACTGCATTCACCGCAGCCGTCGTCAGCAGCGGGTCGCCCGATACGACGGCCATCTTCGTTATCCGGCCGTCCGTGGCAATGACAATATCCAGGACAACGTCGCCCTGGATGCCTTTCACCCGGGCTTTCCAAGGGTAGCCGGGGGCTACCTTCTTCTTTAAAAGGCCGTCCGCAACGCCAGAGCTCACCCTTATTTTCTTGGGAGCCGGTGTTGGCGTCGCCTCTCCGGCCGCCGGTTTTTTGTCGGTTGATGTTTCACCAGTCGTCGATGGTGTCTGTTGATTCTGCGCTAGAGCCGTCAGGATGCTGGCAGCGCATAGAAGGACTACAGCGAAGAAGTTTCTGGAATAGGACATTTCGGCCGAATTATACCCCTATCCCTTGGGGGTGATTAAGCAGGTTACCGTAGGTCATTGCTGGTTTTCTTTTGGATGGCTCCGGCATGACTTGCAGTAATATGGGACTAACTGGCCAGTAGTTCTATATTGCATTCACTTTCAAACAGCCGCTTCCGTCCATTTTTCTTATGGCGCAAATTGCAGGTACTGATCGAGGACGCAGGAGTTCCCGTGTCCTTGTATCGTTGGCTCTGGCCGTTTCCGGCCAGAAAAGCGATGGCTCGCACGTAAGCGGTGCAGCGGAAACCATTTTGGTCAACCGTCACGGGGCGCGTATACGCTCCACCGTGCCCCTTGAGCCACAAATGGAAGTCCGTGTGGCCATGCTGGCGCCTTACAAATGGCGGGTAGGCCAGGTTGTCTGGGCCGACAATGGTGAAAGCGAATACGGCATTGAACTGTATCGTCCTGAAAACTTCTGGGGGATCTTCTTTCCCCCCGAAGATTGGGAACTCGGCGTGCCCACGGTAACGGTTTTCAGTTCCAATGAAACCAGCGGAGCCACGCAGCCTCGAAGCGCGCAAAAAAAGAACCAAGACAGAAACAATGAAACTTCGTCTGATCCTTCCGCCTTGCACGTTCCTGAAGGTGGCACCATTGCCATCCTGCGCGGCATTGCCAGCAACGGCATGCCGTTCCAGGAACGCGACCTGATTCTGCCCGTGGGCGATCATCACGCCAGCATGTTGATTGGTCCCATGGTGGAACTGGGTTCCACCATGAGCGTCATCTTCAACAAGCACAGCGTGGAAAAAGCCGTGGTCACCGCGGTTTCGCACAGCCGCGAATATGACCGCTGGCGCATCTGGCTGAATTTTGATCGTCCGCTCCAGTTGGGCAAGGACATGTCGAACTAGATCGATTGCTGACTTCTTTTGCCCTTGCGGCCGACCCTTCCCTTATACTCGTGCGTTACCCGTTCGCCTTCTTAAGGAGTCCCCCCGATGAAGACCAGAATCCTGTCACTTATTTTGCTCGGCGCCGCCAGTGTCTGCGCATTGGCTCAACCCGCCGCCAAGGCCGGTCCGCACACTACGTACATTCGTGCCGGACGTCTGTTTGACTCGACGTCAGACACGGTTCGCGACAACGTGATCATCGTGGTTACCGGAGACCGCATTCAGAGCGTTGTGCCGGCCGCCTCTTTCACGATTCCCGCCGGATCCACCGTGATTGATCTTTCCAAATCCACCGTGCTCCCCGGACTGATCGATTGCCACACGCACCTGGCGGCGCGGGCTGACCGTTATGACGAGATCTATCGCTTCAAGGACACGCCTTTCAGCGCGGCCTTTGCCGCCGTGGTCCACGCCAACAAGACTCTGGAAGCCGGCTTCACTTCCGTTCGTGACGTAGGATCACCACCGTTCATGGCCGTTGACCTGCGCAACTCGATCAATGAAGGCCTGATTCCCGGACCGCGTATCGTGGCCAGTGGCCCCGGCATTTCCATCACCGGCGGACATGGTGATCTGAACAATTATTCTCCGCAAACCCGCGTCACCATGTTCCCGGAAGAGCATGACTACCACATTGCTGATGGTGCTGATCAAATCCGTCACGTGGTCCGCTCGCAGATAAAGTACGGCGTAGACGTGATCAAGATCATGGCTTCCGGAGGCGTGCTCTCTAAAGGTGACAGCCCCGGCGCTCCGCAGTACACGCTGGAAGAGCTCAAGGCCGCGGCGGAAGAAGCCCACATGGCCGGACGAAAAATTGCCGCGCACGCCCACGGCGCGCAAGGAATGAAGAACGCCATCCTCGCCGGTATTGATTCCATTGAACACGCCAGCTTGATTGACGACGAAGTGATCCGTCTGGCCAAAGAGCACGGCACGTATCTCGTCATGGACATCTATAACGACGACTACATTCTGGGCAAAGCCATTGAGTTCGGGCTCCCCAAAGAGAATGTCGAGAAAGAACGCATGGTCGGCCAGCGCCAGCGGGAAAGTTTTGAGCGCGCGGTCAAGGCCGGATTGAAGATGGCCTTCGGCACCGATGCCGGAGTCTATCCGCACGGCGACAACGCCAAGCAGTTCTTCTATATGGTCAAGTTCGGTATGACGCCTGCGCAAGCCATCCGCGCGGCTACCAGCAGCGCCGCTGATCTGATCGGACGCTCCAAGGACGTTGGCACCATTGAACCCGGCAAGTTTGCTGACATCATCGCCGTGAGTGCTGATCCCATGCAGGACGTGCGTGCACTAGAGAACGTAGGCTTTGTGATGAAAGGCGGCTTGGTGGAGAAGGACAACATTACCGCCAAGAGCGCGCGCTAGAGTTCTTCCTTCCGCGCGTTGCTGGAAACCGCAATCTGCCAATTTGACCCACTCGTCCGATTCGGACGAGTGGGTTTTTCTTTTCACTCCGTTCCGTTGTACCGTCCGGAATGCGGACGGCGGCCTGCAAGGAGGTCGTATGGCTGACAAAATCAAAAATCGATACCAGGACGTTAGTCGGAGGCCGAAGCGGCGGCTGTTATGGATGGTTCTTATCCTCGCTGCCGAGGCCGTGTGGCTGATGCTCACGCTGATCGCTTGGTGAAAGTAGAAAGTTAGTTGGGGACGCTCCGGGTGCGTCCCCATATGTATTTGTACGGCCGTTCTGGCGAAGTTGCCGTGGTCCTCTCCCTTCCATTCTTCCCCTGGTTTAAAGTAGAGCCTAAGGAGAACCCCATGCGGTCTACATTTTCTTTCGTTTTTATTTTCGCAATTTTATTTTCAATAATCTCAATTGCTGGAGCTAGATCGCCGGCCACCCCTCAGCCCTCATCGCAAGAATCAGTTGTCGCGTCGCCATCCTCACATGCCACAACGGCAACGCCCGTGGCTTCGCGCAATTCCGCCTTCGCATCCAATGAACACTTCGCATCCAACGAACAAAAGAAAGACGAGCAACAGGCTCTGCGTGACGACATTAAGAGAATGCGCGTGCTGGTCCAGCAGATGGAAACCAATCTGGCTTTTGTGGATTCCGGTCAGACGCCGCTCAAGCATCAATTTCAACTGGAGATCGAGATGTGGCGCACGCTGATCAACCAGATGGAGCGCCGGCTGAACGCGACTGCGCGTTAGCGGCAAAGCCCGAAGACTCCGAAATGTTGCGTCTGTGCGGTTTCTCACGCCCGCTCTCCGACTGAAGGACACAGCCGCCGGTACTATTGTGACCTTTGCCGCAACAGGCGAGAATAGGTTCATTGCAACACGCATTGGAGAAGGACCACCTCGGGCCCAGCAGCATATGAATCACACAGAAACCAGCAAAGGCACGCGGCGTTGGCCGCGCCATCGCATTGACGTGCGCTTGAAAGTGTCCTACGCCAAGGGCAGCGCCACGGTTTCGGTATTTGGCCGCGGCAACATTCTGAGCCATGGCGGCATGGGCGCTTTTATCCCCTGTTCCATCCCTCTGGGGACCATGATCACTCTGGAAGTCAGCTTTCCCTATTCCTCCACTGAAGTCAGGCTCCAGGCGGAAGTTAAGACTTGTGCAGGCTTCCGCTACGGCCTGGAATTCGCTGACTTGCAAGAGAGTGTCCGCGATGTGATTGTAAAAAGTTGCAGTTCGGCGGCCCTTCTCCAGTAATTCTTCTCCATGGTCCTGTCTCAGCCGCTGCATATTGCATCTCACTGCCCAGCGCGAGTACACTCTTGCGCAGCAT
>Ga0075024_100000329_pt1 | contig 16463 bp, 7 predicted proteins | sample Str013_2_FD_71389 | JGI IMG/M metagenome (GOLD analysis project Ga0075024, IMG submission 71389) | Freshwater sediment microbial communities in response to fracking from Pennsylvania, USA - Straight Creek_MetaG_SC_2013 | ecosystem: Environmental > Aquatic > Freshwater > Creek > Sediment... | reverse complement strand
TGAATCATAGGCCCAGCGAAGAAATCCATTGTAGCCATGTGCACTTGCATACCAGCTGATCCATCTTCCCTCTATGGGTGGAGAGAAAAGAAAATTATTCGGCTTTGCCGGGTTACAGCAAACATAGTAGGTAGTCGTTTTCCCTCTTACAGCGCGTGCTTTTGTTTCGGCCACGGTATTTTCATTGCCATATAAAAAACAATAATCATCCAGCAAACCATCCAGTTCCCTGTGCCAGTTGCCGGCATAGGTAATCTTCCATTTTTTTGAATGATCTTTTATCACTTTTACGGCAGCCAGTGTTTGTTCCATGGCGTTTTCATTGATACCGATATAGGTCTTATTCATCCAGCCCTTTTTTTCCAGGTGTAATTTCAGGTCCGTAAGGAATACATTCCAGTTGTTTTTAAAGGAATCTGTTCCGGGCACCCATCTTTCATATACATAATTGCCCGTTGATTCTTCCTTGTACCGAAACCTTTCGCCCCATGGAAGCGGCGTATAAATGGTAATGGCCTTATCAATACCCATACCCATGGCAAGCGACACATACTGATCAAAGATGCTGTAATCAAATTTCCAGGAACCGTCTTTTTGTTTTATCCATTCTATCATTCCGCCTTCGGTAGTATATTCATTGTCGGCCCAGGGGGAATGAACACCATATGTGGTGATATATGTTCCGCCGGCATCGGCATACAACTGCAAATGTTTTTTCAGCAATGCCTTGTGTTCGGCCGACCATGGCGCAACGTGATAATAAGCCGCAATCACCCAGGGGTTTTGCCATAGATCCAGCCGGTAATGCCAGTCATGTGGTTTGGGTAATAACTGGTTTTGTATCCTCAGTTTTACCTGCAATACTTTATGTGTATGCTCCGCTTCGATTGTAATTGTACCGCTATAGTCTCCTGCTTCCGCACTGACGGGCACGTCCAGGCCAATCCAGATGGGTCTTACCGTCCTCCCGGGAAGATCAAAACGTTCAAAAGATTCAAATCTGTCAGGGTACAGGAAACCATTCTTATAAGGTGTTTCACCACAAACCGCTTCGTTTGAACCATAGGGATAATTGGCCATTACATAACGTACCAGGTGAATCTGAAAATGCTGCTTTTGTATTGACTTACCATTTCCTTTAATGAAATTGCTTACAGAAACCCGCACCTGTTGCAGGGTATCGGGCGACCAGGCAATAATTTGTGCATTCAATCTTTCTCCCTTCCACCCTGTTAAAGTAAGTGAAGCATTTTCATCTGTTATGCCCGGTACTTCAGTTCGGAAATACAATTGATCGGCAGCGCCAAAGGCAGCATGCAATCCTGATTTTTCATTTTGCCAGGCACTGGCATCTACTGGTTTGTCGAATACAAACTCTGGCTCGTAATGCGCTGCTGTCTGGGTAAGATAAACCGAGTCTACCCTACCTTTCAGGTTTTGAGAAAAAACAGGCACACAAAACAACAACAGGACAATCGTATAAATGCAAACTTTATTCATTGGAATGATTTGAACCTGATCTAAGGTAAAGATATGGAGGGTAAGTGTAGAGTTTAGAATTTGGGATTTGAAATTTGGGGTTAAGTTTCACGCCAAGTTCGCAACGAGGCAACCGGCGCAGCGGAAGAAACGAGGGAGCTTCAAATAATCAGGATTTAACTACTAATAAGGCTGTTTCCCGTGGAGATCGTTGCATTCGTCGCGTGCGTTGCGTGAAAAAAAACCGTAATCTTCCTGACTCCCAACTAGTCCCCAATTAAAAACTAGAAATTAGAAACTATAAATTAAAAATACCACCCAAAAGGATGGTATTGATATCTTAACAGAATTATTAACCTTCAGTCACCCTCCAGACTAATGACTACCGATTAAAGCGCAATTCCAACTTCCAAATTAGAAATCATTACTTCTTATTCCCATACGCCTTATCGTGAAAAATATAACGGGTATCCCCGGTTGCTTTTACTGATTTTGACTCAGCATCAATCACCATTATATCCGGGTTATCATCATTGGCAGCGGCGGCCGGCCAGTTTGCAAGCTTAGCTCCATTGGGGTTCCCGGTGATAATGAAGTTGGCAAAATAATTTTGCATAGCGGCAGATGCCTTCATATCATCTTCCGTCCAGGCATAATCTTTTATCAAGGGCAGGTTGCCCATACAATATTCTATTTCAGAAGCGTGCGGCGCTCCGAGCAGAACGGGCGGAGGCGCTGCATTGGGATCTTTTTTTACCGTACCACCCGCCAGTCCGGGCATGGAATTCTGATCGGCCAACGGGGGTCTTATCTTACTGAACATATAACGGTATACAGGCTGACTGCTGTTCTTCCTGTGCAGGTCGAACCATTTCCAGGTGCTGTAAGCGATGAACCTATCAGAGGCCAGTGCGGTAGCCGAAATTGCTGCTTCATTGTCATTTCCTGCAGGATACAATTTCAATACTTCGTCAAAATCTTTGGGATATACATCTTTCACCTTCTTTACATAAGTCTCGGCGTTAACGGGCATGGCTTGTACAAAAGCGATGCCGGGTATTTCAGCACTGTTCCAGCCAAGCAATAGCGGAACCTGCGCCTGCTGCTTTGCACTGAATATATCGGGCAAAGTAGCGGGCAATAAATAATTGTCAATGACAATGGGGAAACCAAATCGTTTTGACTCGTTGTACATTTCAAACAATTCGCGCGTACTCAGTTTGCGCAACTGTGCCAGCGTGGTATAACCCGCTTTTTTTGCAAATTCAAATCCTGTGTTCTCCGCATCTTTCAGTGGCACGGGCGCCAGTGTGGGGTGAATGCTACCACCACTTTCTCCAATGGCACCGGCAATCAATCCTTTTGATAAAGGCGATGCCATTTGTATACTCACGGCAATGGACCCCGCCGATTCACCGGCAATGGTTACTTTCTTTGGATTACCGCCAAAAGCAGCAATATTTTTCTGTACCCATTTCAAAGCAGCGTTCTGATCCAGCAATCCATAATTGCCGGATGCTTTATAAGCCGCTTCTGCACTCAGTTCGGGATGCGCAAAAAAACCAAATATATTCAGCCGGTAATTGACGGTTACAACCACCATTCCTTTCTTAGCCATACTCTCTCCGTCATACCTTGGCTCGGAACCATCCCCTGCTACAAAACCACCACCAAAGAAATAAACCAGTACCGGCAAATCCTTTGTATCGCGCTTTGCGGGTGTCCATACATTTAAATAGAGACAGTCTTCGCTCAAACCATCCGAGCGACTGTTCATATCTCCAAACACGATTCCCTGGACAGGTCTTGGACCGAATTTCTTTGTTGATAAAACGCCTTTCCAATTGTCGGGTGCCTGCGGCGCTCTCCAGCGCAATTCCCCCACCGGTGGTTTTGCAAATGGCACACCAAGGTAAAACTGTATACCTGTTTTGGTATCATAGTTCCCTTCTATAGTACCGTTTTCAATTTTTGTTTGTACGGAAAAATAATTATTGGTCTGCGCAAATGAAGCCGCTACCAACAGGAATAAAAAAGACGAAAGCAAAGTTACTGTACGCATAGTGGCAAAGTTGTAGTATTATTGTCTCAAATTGAGACAATAATAACCAAGTTTTTGGAATTATCCCTTTATTTTTGGTAAAACTTATCAACCAGCATGGCAAAGAAAATTCCCAGTGTGGCGGATGCAGCAGGAAAAGGTTTTCTTACCCATATTGCCTACGATTCGGTAGTATTCGGTTTCTCCGGCGATACATTGAAGATTTTACTCATGGAATACCACAACACCGGGCTGTTTGCCTTACCGGGAGGCTTTGTCCGGATGCATGAAAACCTGGATGATGCCGTGCGCCGCGGACTGAAAGAAAGGACCGGCCTGGATAATATATACCTGGAGCAGTTTCATGCATTTGGCAGCACAGCCCGCTACCAGCCCCAGGTGATGAAGAAAATTCTTATCGCCAATGGACATAAACCAAACAACCAGCACTGGCTGCTGGACCGGTTTGTTTCCATAGCCTATTATGCCCTCATAAATTATAAAGAGGTTGTACCCAGCCCCGATGCCCTGTCCGACTCCTGTACCTGGTACAATATTGATACATTGCCAACCCTGATATTGGATCATGCAGATATTGTAAAAAAAGCCCTGGATACACTGCGGACAAATATCGACCGCAAACTGGTGGGCATGAATTTGCTCCCAAAGAAATTTACCATGAAAGAATTGCAACAGGTATATGAAGCCATACTGGGTGAAGCAATAAGACGCACCAGTTTCCAGCGGACCATGCTGGCCAGTGGTATTTTAAAACGACACCAGAAACAATTTCTCGGCATGGCGCACAAAGCACCCTATGTATATAGTTTTAAATCAAAAAAACTCCCTCCCGGTAAAAAATAATCTACCCTGTTTACTTCTTACCACAATTACCGGAATTGAAACTATCTTTAAAGTACTGATTACTCTCCATCACTTATTTCAATAATTGCAATATGATTAATTTGATGTTTCGGACTGCCAGGATGCCATTGATATGTTTCCTCCTGGTATGTTTTTCATTTATAAATGCAAATGGTCAAACGGGAAACAGCGGTCCGCTTCGGGTAGCCGTAGCAAGAATTACGCATGATCATGTAGGTTGGATACTGGGCAATAAAAACCCCGACATACAATTGGTAGGTATCTATGAGCCCAATAAACAACTGGCAGAAAATGCCTCCAAAAAATATGGCCTCAGCCCTGACCTGTTTTACAATGATATGGGTAAAATGCTGGCGGCAGTAAAACCGGAAGTGGTAGCCGCATTCGGTTCTATCCTGGAACACAATGAAGTGGTGGAAACCTGCGCTTCCAAACACATTGATGTAATGGTGGAAAAACCACTGGCCACCACTTATAAGGCGGCGCTGAGAATGGATTCGCTGGTAAAAAAATACAAGATAAAACTGCTCACCAATTTCGAAACATCCTGGTACCCCAGTACCGCCAAGACCTATCAATTGGTATACGACAGCAATTATATCGGAAGCATAAAAAAGGTAGTGGTGCATGATGGTCACCAGGGACCAAAAGAAATTGGTGTCAGCCCCCAGTTTTTTGAATGGCTCACTGACCCGGTAAAAAACGGCGGCGGCGCGTTGATTGACTTTGGTTGTTATGGCGCCAACCTGATGACTTATCTAATGAAGGGCGAGCAGCCCATTTCAGTAACAGCCACTACCAAACAATTCAAACCAAATATTTATCCAAAGGTGGATGATGAAGCAACGATTATTATCACCTACCCTACTGCACAATGCATTATACAGGCTTCCTGGAACTGGCCCTTTGGAAGAAAGGACATGGAAGTATATGGACAAACAGGTTATATCTTTTCCGTAAACAACAACAATATGCGGCTGCGCGTCCAACCGGAAACGACAGAGCATACCCGTTCAATAACGCCCGAAGAATTGAGTGTATATACTGATCCTTTCTCTTATCTCGCTGCAGTAGAACGCGGAAAGATTACCGTTCCTGAAAATGGCTTGTATGCCCTGAAGACGAATATAACCGTTGTACATATACTTGATGCCGCGCGCCAATCAGCGAAAACAGGAAAGACTGTTTTTTTTGCAAAAAATAAATAATACATCTTAACGAGATAATCCATATAAAACAAACCCCCGGAATATCACTTCATTCCGGGGATTCATTTTATTCGTGGTTACAGGAACAATTCATCCTATTTATTCACTGATAGGATCTATCCCCTACTCTTTGATAATTTTCTTATTAATAATTTCATTGTTTGTTTCCACGCGTAAAATATATTGCCCTGCAGGCAGTTGATCCAGCTTTAATGAATAGCTGTTTCTTGCAGGCACTGCGTTGACCAGCAATTGGCCGGTGGCGCTGTACAACTGAACGCGATTTACCAGCAGACTTGAATGAATAATAACATAAGAAGAAGCCGGGTTCGGTGTAATCGTGATGCTGTTCGCATTATCAATTCTGATCATCACCACCTTGCTCACAGAATAATGTCTATCCATATCTACCTGCCGTATACGATAATAGTTATTGCCTGCCACGGGGATTGCATGTTGCCATTCATAGGTTTTTTCTGCACTGGTATTTACCGTAGCCGGTATTGAATGGAGTGTTGTAAAGTTGGTTCCATCCACACTGTATTCCACTTCGTACCTGCTCACATTTAATTCATTGGCTACTTTCCATTGTAATAATGTTTGCTTGTTTTTCTGAATGGCATTGAAACTTAGCCAGGTTACAGGCAGCGGTGCCGATGCACAGAAGCTGAGGGATACATTCAGATTATAGACAGAACCTACCGATCCGCCTGGTGTAACTTCATGCACAACCATGGTAAATGTCTGTCCGCCGGGAACATTAAAAGCAAATGATTGGGTAGAGGCGGATGAACCCTGGTCGGCAAGGAAATTTACATTTGGTGTAGCAGGTATAAAACCATTATGGTTATACGCCACCAGGTACATGGTACTGCCGTTGGCCGCCGTCATAGTAGCAGTAACACATTGGCTGGTGACATTTGTATTGGTAAAAGTGTACGCGTCATAGGCACGCAAACCTGTAGGAGCGGCAAGGATGGGTGTTATTTTCTGACTGTCACAGGTTGATACTGGCGCGTTTCGGTTCAGGCGCCCTGTTTGAAAACCAGTGACGGATGTAAAACCTGGCCCCGTTGGTGGTACGGCGCCCAGATTGGAGGTAATTCCGGTGAAAGGCTGGTTCCCGATTACCTTGGAAAAAACAAATCCCTGCGGACTTGGGCCACCGCCCCCAAATGTTACCGCATCTCCAAAATTGATAACTGTACCACATGGAACAGCCGCGGCTACTTTAAAGCTGAAAGGAGTTCCTGAATTGCTTAATGTTCCACCTGGAGCAATGGTGCCATAAGCAGCCAAACCCTGTGTGATGGTAACACCTCCTGTAGTAGTTACCAAAGATGCATTTACATTAGAGGCTGCGACCAGCGAAGAATTGGTTAATGGAACAACAACATTTCCCGATTCGCCCGGATCAATAAAACCATTCCCGTTATTGTTGCCCGCCTCGGTTATCACAGGAGTACCTGTACCCGTGATATTAGAAACTGGTGTCGGGTTCAAAGCCTGCATGGCCTGAAATGCCTGGATAATTCCAAAGCCACTGATATTGTCATAACCGGGAGATTCTACGTCCAGGCTGGTGGTGGTAAGAAGTGTTCTTATTTGTGCAACCGTTAAAGTAGGATTAGCCGACTTTAATAGTGCTGCAATTGCACCTGCATGCGGTGCCGCAGCAGATGTACCGAAAAATGGGTTTAATCCCGAGCTACTGCTTAGAGTAGTGGATACACCATCGGCTGCAGTGATATCCGGTTTGTTTCGAATGGTGCCGCCATTGGTACCGATTAAAACATTCCCGGGAGTAATGGCTGAACCATCCGAATTATAAAACATCCTTCTTGGGCCATCAGAACTGAATACCTCTACCTGGCTGGCAACCGAAAACGCACTGGGAAAGGGTCCCGTTGGGTTGCCCGCTCCAATCGGCCCCGCTGCCGGGGCAGCAGCAACGCTAAAAGCATTTAATGCCGATGAGTGTCCATGCGTTTGGCCCGTGGTTACAATCGTAAGTCTTCCTCGTAAGGTATTGATGGAAAATGCCCGAACCTGTGCGGCAGCTGTTTTGAATACCAGCAGCCGATCGCCTGCGGCAAGCACCGGAGGTGTAATTTGTTCGAATGGATTAGCAAGCCCGCTTTGGATGTTAGTGGAAGAAGCCCTCACTGACCCACCCGAATTAACCAGGAATAAATCATAATCGTTGGAGGAAGCACCTGATGGATCGGACCAATTGAGTGTATAAGCAAAACCTGCCGTGGTTATAATATCTCCATTTAAAGGGGAACCAACAGTCCCGAAATTATGAATGGTACCTGCTTTTGCACCACCGGGAAATGTAAATACCGGGGAACCTGTATCATTAAAATCACCTTCAAAATAACCGGCTGATCCCTTCGCTACGGAGCCTTCATTGCCGGCGGAGGAAAAATACAATGCGCCACCGGCCGTAACCGTATTTACTGCCTGCGCAATTATTCCGTCCTGGAAAACAGGTTCGTCAAAATAAAATACATCATCGATAATAATGTCACAATTATTGGGTGCATTGCGCAATGATTGAATATTGGATGCAAAGGCGGCCTCACCCAGATTAGCAGTGGCAAAAAACAATTGTGCCTTGGGCGCCAGGTCGTGAACAATTTGCAGCATGGCCCTTCCTTCATCAGAACCACCTGTAATATCGGATAATACCGTTACAGGTGTACTGTTACCAATGGGATTCCCAACTCCCGGCAGGTTTCCACTTATTATATCGGCTGCCTCTCCTCCCAGGGAATTATAACTATCCGATAATACACCTATCCGTATGTCCTGTCCCTCAAAACCATAGGTATGCCTGGTATCATCCGCACGATGCGTTCTGTCGCCCTGCGAATTGATGGTACCGGTAAATAATGTTGTGTTGGGATTTCCTTTGGTAGAAAGATAATGGAGCAATTGTTTTCTTATTCTTCCGGCGCGTTCTGCAAAAGAGGGCCGTCTCCTGTTGTTATAATTTATATCGAATTTATTCAATGCGGCGGAAGGTAAATTACCTCCTTTTTTTTCAATGACCGGTTTCATAGTGGGCGTACCCACTGTCATTGATTTTACCGCTGGTTGTATAAATTTTACCTCCGGAAAGCCGGCAATGGTTTCCACCATGGTAAAATTGATGAATACCCTGATGGAATTGTATTGCGGGAAAGAATTTACAATCCTGCCCCCCAATGCCTCAATCTTTTTAATGAGTCCGCTGCTTACTATGGCCGTAATATCCACGTTTAAACTGCCTCCGCTGTCAGCATTTACCTGTGCGGGTTCCAGGCGAACACCTGGCGCCATGGGTTGTCCGCGGGACTCTCTAACGGCCTGCAATAAGCGTGAATCAATTTTCTGCTGGGCGGGAGTTCTGGATTGTTTTTCCTGGAGCAAGGCTTGTATATCCTGTACAGTGGCGGGCGTAACCTGGGCACTGGCTTCGAACTGCAAACCAAGTAACAACCCTGCTACAATGCAAATAAAGTAGAGTTTGAGTCTCATGTTATGAGGTTTTGGTTAAAAGAAGCAGGTATAAGTGTTTATAGAGAAAGGGGGTAATCGTGGGATTCAGAGGAAGGGAATTAAATGTACTAAATATATTCTAACTATAGATTACCGGGGTATTATTTTGTTATTCTTGCTTTTTTATTTCAATCCCTTGTTGTTGAATCAGCAATAAGAAACCGAAAGGAAGGTTTCTTTTCCAACCCAGGTAAAGAGCCGGGTAAACAGGGCGTTCCCGGTTTGCCCATTCAGGATATATTTCTGCCCCTGAAAATGTACTTACCCTCATGGCATCATACCATGCATAGGCAGCCAATCGGTATCAACATGATAAACAGTTTACTGTATGCCGAAAGAGCATCTGCAAAGACCGGAAAGACTATATATTTTGATAAAATAATTTATAACCGCTACCTTTTGGAATATTTTTCTTCACCATTAAAACCCCTGTTATGCCAAAGTATGTTATTGAAAGGGAAATCCCCGGAGCAGGTAAATTAACTGACGAGCAATTAAAAGGCATTTCTCAAACCTCCTGTGGAGTGCTTAATAAAATGGGACCATCTATTCAGTGGGTTCAAAGTTATGTCACGGGGGATAAGATATACTGCGTATATATTGCTCCCAATGAAAAAATGGTTCGGGAGCATGCCAGCCTGGGAGGATTTCCTGCCAATAGTGTCAGCGAGGTTTCTTCCATAATTGATCCTACTACTGCAGAATAGGGTATAGATAATTCAGCGAAAACATAATCCATCTCTGATAATAGGTATTGGGGATGGATTACTTACTATGTGCTGTCCTCAATCAATAGAATTAAAAGCAATACATGGCTTCAAACAATTAAATCTACTTCACTGATAATAATCGCACTGGTCCCAGTAAGCCGGATGGCAACAAATGGGAATCGGCCCGGTAAAATGGCATGGTGGTATAGGTTATCTTATTTACAACTCCCGGTTGCTGATCACCAATCAACCTGTTTACCCAAAGATTCGTCACTTTTACAGTGATTATATTATTTCCCTTTTTTAATGCATTGGTTACCTCCACCTTGAATGGATTTTTCCAAACTATACCCAGTGATTTTCCATTTACTACTACTTCGGCCATGCTTTTAACATCGCCAAGGTCAATCCATAACTGTGCGCTTTTTTCAAACCAATCAGCAGGCGCATCTATCGTATGTGTATAAGTGCCCGTACCTGAGAAATATTTTATTCCGGAATCTTTACTTTCTGTCCATGAAATGAGATTATCAAAAGCAGCAGCAGCCGGTGCACCACGATTGGCTTGAAAACTAAGGCTCCATTTATCACTAATAGTAGTTAATTCCTTTTCGGCGGTAGCCGTTACAGTATAGGAAGCTTTATTTGTATTTGCTTTGAATACTACAAACACTGCATCGTTCGGCTCCAGTCGCAGGGGCACTTTGGTCTGCCCATTGGCAAATGAATAGGATGCCATTTCTGTTTTACCGGTTTCCGGGTGCCATATTTCCACCGACTTTCCTGCTACCCTGAATGTGGCTTCTATATTTTCTACTTTATTACTGCGGTTGTTTATCCAGTAAAATTCCTGCTGTGGCAGTTTCCTGTGTACATACAGGATTTTAGTATTGGCCGCAGCCTTGCTATATTCAAAATCCTTTGCGATGTTTAAACTGTTCAATACATCGGCAATGGATTGACCGCTGTATACTTTTCCATTTCCCATTGAAACAATATTGTTCGCTGGTCCCCACAATTCTGTTACAATCGCATTCCAGGCTTCTTTGCTATCCGATAAACTTGGTGTGCCAGTTGGTCTTGGTCCTACTACTATAGCGCCTGCTTTTACCAGGTCGCGAATCTTGCGGGCTACCAGTAAAGTCATTTGCATGCTGTTGGAATCTAACGCCAGTATTTTGTATTGCATGCCGGTGGCAGTAATCAATTTTCCATCATTTACCGAAATCAAATGCAACAATGCATCTGCATTTACAAAATCATAATTGTATCCTTCGGGTATGGCAGGCAGCCTGTTTCCAAACAGGGAAGTGATATTATTGTCCTCGCCATAATAGTAAACTATATCCGCTACAAATTTTCCCTGCTGCAGCATATAAGAACTGCGCGCCAGGTAATTGGTCCATGTCCTTGCCTGCTCTGCCCAGGTATCGTGCCGGTTGAACCACTGGCCAAATGGTCCAAGACCAAGACCAGGAATTTTATCATCTGTTGGCTGATGTACAGATGTATGTATCACAAACCTGTTCAATCCACTGGCCAGTTCCAAATCAGCAGTAGGTTTTAATATTTCGGGTGAATAGGCCCATGCATTGCCTCCGGGTCCAAAAGCAGTCATAGATTCTGCTGCTACTAGGTTTTGTCCATACAGGTGTGCCACGGAAGCTGATTCCCGTATGTCAAATTGATATCCTATTTGATTGAAACCATTGATGATACTCGGTGTCCACATCGCCGACATGGGTATGGCAGCCTTGCGTTTTACTTCCATGCCGTCTGCAATTAATGCACGCCCACTCTCATGTGATTCAGAATAACGTCTCATACCTCTTTCCGCCAGCAATATTGTTAACTGATCATAATGATAGGCAGACACCAGTTCACTCAGCGTTTTGCGGTAATCCCAGAGAAACTGTTCACTGGCCGCTGCACTTTTTACAACCTGACCCGTTAATACAGGCAACCATGGAATGATATTATAACCCCTGCGTTTCTGGAATTCTGCTGGAAGATTTGCTGTCCAGTTTTGGGCACCCGCCTCCCAGCTATCTGTAACCATAAACTGTAAGCCACCTTTATTACCCATCAGGCCCCTTGTTGCATTCTTATATTGATCGAGGTAATTTTCAAAATACTTTTTTATGGCAAGCGGATCAAGTTTGTCCACTTCCAGTCCTGTTGCTTCCGGAGAAGCAGGATGGTTATTGATACCCATCAAAGAATATCCAAAACGAACCACTTCCCATTCACCCGGTGGAGCAGTCCAGTTCAACAATCCATCTGCTTGCAGCTTATTGGTAATATCAATTATATCAGTTGTAGCAACAATATCATTTGCGGTGCTGGTTATTTTTTTATTGAGATCACCTACCGGAGCAAATGCATCCTTTTCTTCAACCATGTTGATGCGGTCTGCAGTATGTAAAACAATTTCTGCAATTGCAGTACCTCCGGGGTCTCTTGGCGCTTCTATATCACCAATGCCAAAAGAGGCAGCCATGTTCACCGGTGGCGGCGGGTTTTTTACAGTAATACGAAAATATTTTGCTGTGGTTGGAGGTATCGCAATAGTTTGTTGTAATACAGCACCAACAGGTATAATACAAACAAATTTAAAGTTCGCGCCATCATCACTTACTTCCAGTTTACGGCCATCCATTGGGTCGGCGCCCATCCCAAACACACCGGCATTACCGCCACCTACCATGGTTATTGCTTTGATCGTTTGCGGTTGCGGAAAAGCAAATTGTATCCATCCAAAACTGGCTGTGGAATCTCTTGGTAAAAGACTGGTAGTACCAAGATCTCCATCTGTTAGTTGAGATAAAGTAAACTTACCTCCGCTTGATGTAACAACGGCATTTAATTCACTGAGCGATTTATCTGCTTCCGGCAATTTGAATGCAACAACCGCAATGTCTTTATAAAAATTATATTGTTTAAGATTTCCCTCCGATTCGCCAAAATCAAGTCCCTTGGGAATATTTTGAAAAGGTCCGGTAACACCTGCTGGCTTTTGCACCATAATATTTGATGAGCCTCCTTTCATCCGCGTTGCAGTCCACACAATCTTTTTCATCCCATCTTCAGGCTTTACCCAGGGGCCCCCACTTTCACTCCAGCCAGGTGAACCTGCAATGGCCATTTCCAGTTTTAATGAATCTGCAAGACGGGCTGTAAAATAAAAGGCATCCTTCCATTCGGGTGTCATATAAGTCAAACGCTTTTCCACTATTTGCGGCGTGCCCAGCGATGCATCAAAATTCTGAAAGCCGCCAATACCAGAGCGTTTCATCCATTCCAAATCCTTCCTGATGCCTTCTTTGGTAATATTTCCATTCATCCAGTGCCACCATACGCTGGGCCTCGCCGCTGCAGGTGGTGACAGAAATCCCTTTAATAAACTATCAGTTGTTTTAGATTGAGCATTTATCGCTGTAAAGCCCAATAACAACAATGAAATAATGGCAAGCAACCTGGCAGTAAGTTTCATATCATTTAATTTATGGCAAAATGGTAGTTGGTTATATCGAAAGGAAATAAAACGAATGATCTCCATGAATATCCCTGCATGTAAAAGTAAAGCATGTCCTATAGACAACTGTCATGTGCCATCATGCCCTTAGTAGTTTGGAACAAAGCGTTCCAAAAGGACAGAATGCCCGATCATCTCATGAATATTAATTAATAAAGTACAGGGGAAATTATTTTTGATTACATGCTGACACTGATAAATTATTTATTCCTTCGTACCTATTGTATCCTTACCCTGGTAGGTAAGTTTAACTGCAGTAATATTCCCGTCCTTTCTGATAAAAACAATTTGAACACCCACAGCGCTAAGTTCAAATTCATCTCCTTTTTTAGGTTCCAGTTTCATTTCAGGATAAGAACCAGCCTGCATGTATAAATCGCTTTCCTTGCTGGTCATTTTTATCAAGGCAATTTCAGGATTATCGATCACTTTATAATTACCTGCATAATCCTTGTATAAAGAAGACCCGCCTGCATTGTCATTTTTAGAATTATTCCCATCAGGGCTAATGAAATTCACAATGTCAATATTTGCAAATGGTTTGTTCCTTACCTGTGGCAATCCAAGCAGGTTATTATAATATTTTACTGTTGCAATAACAGAAGGAAGATTGTCAGGTTTATCATCTGCATCGCGTTCTATATAGATATGACCGTTAAAATGTTGTCTTTCCAGCTCTTTGAATACTTCCGGGAAATTAATTACGCCGGTTCCTACAGGTACGTCCTGTATTTTAGTATTGTTGTATTCGGCAATATCTTTAAGGTGAATGGCGATAATATGTCCGGCCAGCTTTTTTAATCCGTCCACAGGATTGATTCCACTTTTTGGCCAATGACCCAGGTCGGCGCATACGCCAAAATTGGGATGTCCTTTTAAAGCGGCCAATACAGAATCGGGGTGCCAGTAAGCGCTCATGCCCTTAAAATGTTCGTGAATAGCCACCTTAATACCATATACAGCAGCGAGACTGTCAATACTGTCCCACATGCCAATGGGTGGTTCACCGGTTACAAATTTTACATGCAGCCGCTTAGCGATTTCAAATTCCTTTTTCCAGCTCTTTATATCTTTTCCGCCCACTACATAAATAGATTCCATGCTAAAACCAGCTTTATTTGCCAGCTGGTATAGTTTATCAATTCCCGAAGGTGAAAGGTTCATAATCATTGAATCTTTCAATGCAGCGCCCGCTTTCTGAAAAGTAAACCCTTCTATATATTGAATGCCTGCACTGTCCACTTTTTGAATGGAACCTGGGAAAGAATAATTGTGAAAGGTATACAGGGCAACACCGAATTTCCATGTATGGGGTAAATCCAAACCGGCCGCTTTTTTAATATCATCTGGGATATCAGTAATGGATTGGATGGTGATGTCTTTGTAAAATCCTTCCGCACCTTCAGATTGCAATTGTATTTTTCCTTTTGTTAATGGAGTAATAGATTTATCGGCCTGCAGGATAGCAGCATGCTGAAATGCCATCACCACATGCCCGTTTACCAGGTATACTGCGGTACTACCTACAGTATAGACATCCATGCTGGTCCAATGAGTTGAATCACTCTCATAATTTTCGGAGCGGCTAACATTGGTGTACTTTGTATTGGCGCCTACCTGGGTCAATGCTGCATTGATATCCCAATGTCTATTTTCGTTTACCCTTGCCTCAGCCATTGGAAAGACTGAAAATGTTTTGTTGGGGACCAAAAAAAGGTCACCGCTTGTTTGTTCTGATACCTGGCATTCCATTCCCATCATAAAAACGGACCAGAAAGCATCTTCATTGGTGCCGGTTAAATGGAACATAATACCCATATCGCGTGGCAGGGATAATCGTGGCGCCCATTTCTTTGAGCCCCATTTATACAGTAAGTGGAAATGGTAATTTTCATATTCTTTTTTAGTAGTAAGGCCGCCATATATTTCACCGGATGCTCTTACTACTTTTTCACCATCAAGGGTAACCACGCTAAACACATTTTTTGGATCCTTCATTCCTAAAGGAATTCCATTCATACCATCTCCCATGGGCGTTCCGGGAGGTAAACCGGTTACACTGGTATGAGGCACACCCAGCCACTTGTACCAATAACTTAAATTATTGTCCAAAAGGTTTACTGGTTTGCTGTCTTGTTTTGATTTGTTTTGGGCTTGCAAAAGATTTGGAACAGCATTCAGCAGTGCAATGATGGCAAGCAATCTTAGCGTTGGTTTCATATCAATAATTTTATATACCCTGTGTTGAAGAAAATAATTCAATTCATTGTTACAATAATTGTCGCGGCCTGAATACCGAAGGGTAAAAGTAAAGCATGTAGTATAGACAACCGTCATGTACCATCATTGCCCGGGAGGCAATTGAAATAAAAATAGCGGTTCAGTACTGAACCGCTATTCCAATAAATGGTCGGGTGGACAAGATTCGAACTTGCGACCCCTTGCACCCCATGCAAGTACGCTACCGGGCTGCGCCACTACCCGAATTGAAGGGAGGCAAATTTAGGCCAAATTTCTTTAACGCTAAAATCAAGTTTACAATGACTGCCAGGGAGTTATTGCAAGTTATCATAATAAAAGTCCCATTGTTTTTTCGCTGATCCACCGAAAATACCAAAGCCATTCTGGATATTTCCATTGGGTGAATTCAAGTTTCCTACCGAAAAATTTCCGAAATCCAGGTTGTATTTTTCATAGTCAAGTAAATAATGGTAAAGTTCCGGACTAACAGATTTTACCCTGATTTCAACGATTCCTTTTTGTGTGGAATCACTGGCCATGAATTGATCCATTTCAACATATAATGAGGTTTGATAATTTTTACCATTGAATAGGCTGTCTGAAATAAAAATCCTTCGGTACGCACTGTCCAAAGAACCTATGACTGCATTGTCGGTATGTGTGTCACGGGTAAAAACATTTAGTCGAAGGTATACAGGTCGTCGTATGGTGTCGATCACCAATAAAACTCCGGGATTATTACTTACCTGTTGAAATAAATCAAAACCAGCCTGGCTGTTGTAGTCGTAAGATTGCCCCTGCCAGGTAAATGTCCTGGT
>Ga0075024_100000328_pt1 | contig 16505 bp, 16 predicted proteins | sample Str013_2_FD_71389 | JGI IMG/M metagenome (GOLD analysis project Ga0075024, IMG submission 71389) | Freshwater sediment microbial communities in response to fracking from Pennsylvania, USA - Straight Creek_MetaG_SC_2013 | ecosystem: Environmental > Aquatic > Freshwater > Creek > Sediment... | reverse complement strand
AGCATCAGGATCGGCGGGCCCTTGAGGATGGTGCGGGCGATGGCCACGCGCTGCTTCTCGCCGCCCGACAGCTTGAGTCCGCGCTCGCCCACTTGCGTCGCGAAACCCTGCGGGAGCGTCTCGATGAAGCCCTCGATCTGCGCCATCCGCGCCGCCTCCTTCACTTCCTCGTCGGTGGCGCCGATGCGGCCATAGCGGATGTTGTAGAGGATCGAGTCGTTGAACAGCACGGTATCCTGCGGAACGACGCCGATGGCGGCGCGCAGGCTCGCCTGGGTGACGTTGGCGATATCCTGGCCGTCGATCAGCACGCGGCCCGACGACACGTCGTAGAACCTGAACAGGATGCGCGAGATGGTCGATTTTCCCGCCCCCGAGGGGCCGACGATGGCGACCATCTTGCCCGGCGGCACCTCGAACGACACGTTCTTGAGGATCGGCCGGTCGGGATCGTAGTGGAATGAGACGTCTTCAAATTTTATCGCGCCCTTGGGTACCAAAAGCGGCTTGGCGCCGGGCTTGTCCTTGATTTCGGGATTCTTGTCCAGCAGACCGAACATCATCTCCAGATCGACGATGCCCTGCTTGATCTCGCGGTAGACCATGCCCATGAAGTTGAGCGGCACATAAAGCTGCCCCAGCATGGTATTGATCAGCACCAGATCGCCCAAATTCTGGGACTTGGCGAGAATACCGCGTGCCGACAACAACATGCATATCGTCAGACCAATGGTGAAGATGGTGGCCTGGCCGATATTGAGGACAGCCAGCGAATAATAGGTTTTGACGTTGGCTTTTTCGTAACGGGCCATTGCCGCGTCATAACGGCTTGCCTCCATCGCTTCATTGCCAAAATACTTGACGGTCTCAAAATTCAGCAGGCTGTCCACGGCCTTCGAGCTCGCGTCGCGGTCGCTCTCACTCAATTCACGACGAATGACGATGCGCCAATTGCTCGCGATCACTGTGTAGCAAAGGTAAGCCGCGACCATGAGCAGCAGGATCAGCACGTACAAGAACCCGAAAAAATACCAGAACACAGCGCAATTCATCAGCAGCTCAAGCGCCGTTGGGATCGTCGTCATGACGCCCAAACGCATGATGCTGTCGACCGCACTGTTGCCGCGCTCGATGATGCGGGTGACGGAACCTGTGCGGCGCTCCAGATGGAACCGCAGCGACAACGCATGCAGATGCTGAAAGGTCTTGGTGGTGATGTTGCGCACCGCGTATTGCGAAACGCGCGTGAACAGGATGTCGCGGAGCTGATTGAAGAACATCATCATAACCCGGGCAACGCCGTAGGAAATGATCATGAAGGCTGGCACCAACACTAGACCAACGCCGAGCTGGGCGTCGGGGGTCGTCAGCTGCATCGCTTTGGTCAATGCATTGGTGGCCCCCGCGAATGAGAACGACACGAGCATCGTGACCACCTTCGCAACCAACAGCGCGCAACTGCCAAGCGCCACCTCGATGCGCAGATCGCGGCGCTCGGGCGGCCACATATAGGGCATCAGATCGCGCAGCACCTTGACCAGCGTCGGCGCGGGGCGGCCCTGGGCTGCGGACGTGGCGGGAGACGGGGCGGCAATGGTCATCGGCGGGTCCGGCGGTTGGGCGATTGCGCTCGCATGTCCGGGCGCAGCACGAGGCCGGACGGTCACGCCACTAGATAGGGGGTTTGAGGTTGGGCTGCCAGCCACAAGGCCGTCAACCTGCCCGCGTGGCTATTCGTCGCCGCCAGCAGCGTAGCCGAATGGCACCCGCACGATGATCTGGTGCTTGCCACGGAACACCCGCACGACAATTTGCGTGTTACCCTGGTCCGCAGGCGGTGTGGCGCGGCGCAGCGGTTTGGCGGCAGCAGTGGCATAAACCACACGTGGCCTTGCCACAGAATGCGGCTTCTGAGGCGGCTTCTGGGCGCTCGCGAGCCGCTGCGGCTTTGGCGCGGGCGCTGGCGCAGCCTGCGCCACAACCGGCTTGGACGGCGGCGGCGGGCTGGTCTTGGTGCCTGAGGCGATGGTGGCGATCGGCGATTGCGCACCGGCGGCCACAGGGGGATTGCGCGAGAACACCAGCACGGCCGATTCGGCTGGTCTGCCGGGCGCGGGCGTCAGATCGGCGCGGGCCGTGTGCTGGCCCATGGCCACGCGGGTGATGGCCTCGAGCCGCCACTGGCCCTCAGTGCTGGTCACGGTCGCGCCGAGCCTGGAATCGTCGAGATAGAGCGCAACCGGGCGTCCAGGCTCACCCCGCCCGGACAGCGAAAGAAGCCCAGCCGCCGCGCCTTGCCCGGTGAAACGCGCCGAGGCAATTGTCAGGGGGTGGTTGGACTCCGGCGCGGACGGAACTTCGGCTATGGGCGCCTGTGCCGCCCGCGCTGCGCCGGCATCGGCGGGCTGGCCCGGCTTCGGCTGCTCGGGCGGCAGCTTGCTCAGAATGTCTGTTGCGCCCTTGCTCACCTGGTCCGCCATCGTGGCGGCACGCTCAGCCAGCTTCGGGTCCGGTTTGTCCGGCACGGCTGTGGCCTGGCTTCGCGCGGGCACTTCCGCCGTCTTGCCCGGCGCTGCCGGTGGAGCCACGGCTGCGACCGTTGCAGCCGGTTGCGGCAGCGGCGCTGGCTTTGCCACGGCGATGACAGGGCTGGTGGCGGAACCCGCGAATGCCGCCATGGCCGCCGCTGCGGAAGCCGCGCCGGCGTCAGCGACCGTCGGCTGATTGCTGACGGCCTGCGGCTGCAACGCCTGGCTGGCGGCGCGAGCGCTGCCGCCAAGTTCCGCAGCATAGGCGCCAGCAAGGGTTGGCAGGTGTTCGACGCCGCCCGTATCGGCCAGCCCCGCCGTCGAAGCCGCCAGCCAGCCGCTCGCCGACTTGGCCGCATCCTCCGCGATCGTGCGCGCCGGCTGTTCGTCCGCAATCGCAAACGACGGCTCGGGCAGCAGTCGTATTTTGCGCGCCCGCCGAGCGGGCGGCGGCCAGCAGCGCACCGTCATCCAGCCCCGCGGCGCCGCGGATCGCCACGCCTAGAGCGGCAAAGCCGGCGACGATGATCAGCACCTGGAAGGGGAGCGGTATCCGGCGGCCCGGCATTGTCGTTGCGTCTCCATTTTTCCACGACACTATCAGCCCAAGGATGGGGCGGCAACGTGGCGGCGCGGGCGTCAGCGCCGCTATTCGATATTGTAAGGCTGGCCAGCTTGGAACTGCCGGGTTATGCCAATTGCGGTTAATTGCCTGAGGATCGCGTCATGACCACTTCGCCCGCCGCCGCCAAACCCCGGCGCTCGATCTGCGTCTACTGCGGCTCGGCGTCCGGTTCCGACCCGATCCATGCCGCCGCCGCGCGCGAACTCGGCCAGCAGATGGCGGCGCGCGGCTTCGGCCTCGTCTATGGCGGCGGCGGCGTCGGCCTGATGGGCGAAGTGGCGCGGGCCGTGCTCGGCGCGGGCGGGCATGTGCTTGGCATCATCCCCGGCTTTCTACAGGCCAAAGAGGTTCATCTTAGGGATGTGTCCGAGCTGATCGTCACCGATGACATGCACCAGCGCAAGATGCTGATGTTCCAGCGCGCCGACGCCTTCGTGGCGTTGCCCGGCGGCATCGGCACGCTGGAGGAGCTGATCGAGCAGATGACCTGGGCGCAGCTTGGCCAGCACGCCAAGCCGGTCATCATCGCCGACATCGGCGGGTTCTGGCAGCCGTTGCTGACGCTGCTCGCGCACATGGAGGCGCAGGCGTTTCTACGCAAGCCGTTCATTGGCGGGGCGGAGCGGGCGCTGTTCGAGGTGGCGGAGCGCGCCGGTGACATCGTCCCGCGCATCGAGGCCATGCTCGCCAACGCCCCGGCCGTTAAGGATGGCGGAGAGATCGCCAAGCACTTCTGACCGCTATTCCGCCAAGATTCACAACCAAGCATGACTTGGCTGCGATTCGAGCGTCCGGGGGTTCACGCCCGGCCTCACATTCCGTTTGAGGGTCCAATGACCATGACGGCATCGCCCGACCGCCCCGCAGCCCAGACCGGCCCGCGCGACCCCAACCTGTTCGACACGGTTGTGCTCATCGGCGCGATGACGCTGCTGACGGCGGTATCGGCCTATCAATTCCTGTCCTGGCCCGGCCTGGTCGGCGCGGTGCTGTTCGTGGGCCTCATCGCCTTCGCCTCGCCGCACATTCCGCCCGCCCTGGTTATGCGGCTCTACCGCGCGCAACCGGTGGACCGGCGCAATGGCAGCGATCTTTATGATGCCCTTGACGAACTGACGCAGCGGTCAGGCATGGACTGCGAGCCTGCGCTCTATGTTGTGCCCAGCCTCACGCTCAACGCCTTCTCGGTCGGCACGCCCGAGCGCTCAGCCATCGCCGTGACCGAGGGCCTCTTGCGCAAGCTGTCGCTGCGCCAGACCGCCGGGGTATTGGCACACGAGATCAGCCACATCCGCAACAACGACCTGCGCATCATGGCGCTGGCCGATGGGCTCAGCCGGGCGATGCAGCTACTGTCCTGGCTGGCGCTGGTGCTGGCGATCCTCTATCTGCCGCAATATCTGGCCGGCAATGTGCGGATGCCGTGGCTCGGCCTCGCCCTGCTTTATCTAGCGCCCACTGTCAGCACGCTGCTGCAATTGGCGCTGGCCCGGACCCGCGAATTCGAGGCCGATCACGGCGCCGTTGGCCTCACCGGCGACCCGGCGGGCCTGGCCTCGGCGCTGAAATCCATCGAGCAGTATCAGGGCCGGTTCTGGGAGGAACTGATGTTCCCCTCCACCCGGCGCGTGCCCCAGCCTTCGCTGCTGCGCACGCACCCGGCGACCGAGGCGCGGATCGAGCGGCTGCGGCGGCTTTTGCCTGCGCCCGGCTTGCGGCCCATCGGCGAGGAGAACGATGCGCCACGCATTTCGCTGGTCGGCATGAGCCCGTCGCAGATGCGGCCGCGCTACCGGGTGCCGGGCATCTGGTTCTGAGGCGTGGACTGGCTTATCGTTAGCGCTCCAACTGCTCGAGGAGCCCCGCGCCCGTGCCCGCCCAAAATCTCACCATCGACCCCCAGAGACTCTGGGACACCATCATGGCTACCGCCAAGTTCGGCGCGACGCCCAAGGGTGGCATCAAGCGGCTGACGCTGGGCGATGACGACAAGCGGGTGCGCGACTGGTTCAAGGCGTCATGCGAGGCGCTGGGCTGCACGGTCAGCGTGGACGCCGTGGGCAACATGTTCGCCGTCCGCCCCGGCAAGCGCGCGGACCTCCTGCCCATCGCGCTGGGCTCGCACCTCGACACGCAGCCGACCGGCGGCAAGTTTGACGGCGTGCTGGGCGTGCTCGGCGCGCTGGAGGCGCTGCGCACGCTGGTCGCGTCCGGCTACGAGACCACCGCCCCTATCATGCTGGTCAACTGGACAAACGAAGAAGGCTCGCGCTTTGCCCCCGCCATGCTGTGCTCGGGCGTTTATGCGGGCGTGTTCACGCCGGACTACGCCTATTCGCGCGAGGATCGCGACGGCGTGAAACTTGGCGATGAACTCGCCCGCATCGGCTATCGCGGCACCGATCCGGTGGGCACGCAAAAATTCCAGGCGATGTTCGAGTTGCATATCGAGCAGGGCCCGATCCTGGAGGCCGAGGACAAGCAGATCGGCGTGGTGACCGGCGTGCAGGGGATGCGCTGGTACGAGGTGACGGTGCGCGGGCAAGAGGCGCACACCGGCGCAACGCCGATGAAGCTGCGCCGTAATGCGCTGCTCGGCGCGAGCCGGATGATCGCGGCCATCGACAAGGTGGGTATGGACCATCTGCCGGGTGTTGCCAGCGTCGGGCTGATCGAGAACCGCCCAAATTCGCGCAATGTGGTTCCCGGAGAAGTGTTCTTCACCGTCGATCTGCGGCACCCGGACGAGGCGGTGCTGGACAAGATGGAGGCGGCGTTCCGCGCGGCGCTGCCGGACTGCGCGGCGAGCCAGGGCCTGGAGTTCGAGGAAAAGCGCATCTGGAATTCACCGGCAGTCAAATTCAACGCCGCGCTGATCGACTGCGTGCGCAAGGGCGCGGCCAAGGCCGGCTACTCATCGCGCGAGATGGCGTCCGGCGCTGGGCACGATGCGGCCTACATCGCCCGGGTCGCCCCGACGACCATGATCTTCGTGCCCTGCCTCGGCGGCCTATCGCACAACGAGGCGGAATCGACAACGTTCGATGAATGCGGGCGCGGCGCGCAAGTTTTGCTCAACGCGGTGCTGGAATATGACCGGGGGTTGTGAGGCGCGCGCTTTTTCCCCCTCTCCCCCTTCTCCAGGGGGAGAGGGTCGGGGTGAGGGGCGGCGGCGAGTCCATCGCTCACCAAAAAACTACGCAACATCGGAGCAAGTGGCTGCCCCTCACCGGCCGCCTGGCTCTTGCGCTTCGCGCTGCGAGAGGCGGCCTCCTCTCCCCTCAGCGCTGGAGTGGCGCCGAGGGGAGAGGGAAGTCTGGCGCCGCGCCGAAACTCTCCGCGCTCGCCATCGCCCACGCCGCCTTGAAGCGCGGATCGTCCGTTCCCGTCAGCAGTTCGCCTGGTTTCAGCGCCGGATAGAGTTCGGCGAACGTCCGTACCGCACTGGGTGACACCCGGCGTGAGATATGGTGCGACGTGAAGCCAGCCGGATGATCGAGCCCCGCCGCCGCCACCACCTCGGCCAGAGAATGCATGGTCGCGGCGTGGAAATTGGCCACCCGCTGCGACTTATCGGCCACCACCAATCCACGTTGCCGCGTCGCATCCTGCGTCGCCACGCCCACCGGGCAGCGGTCGGTGTGGCAACTCTGCGATTGGATGCAGCCGATGGCGAACATGAAGCCGCGCGCGGCGTTGCACCAGTCCGCCCCCAGCGCGAACGCCCGCGCCATATCGAAGGCGGTCACAATCTTGCCCGCCGCGCCCAGCCGCACTTGGCCGCGCAGGCGGCAGCCAATCAGCGCATTATGGGCGAAGCTCAAACCCTCGCGCATCGGCATTCCGATATGGTCGATGAACTCCAGCGGCGCCGCGCCCGTGCCGCCCTCCTTGCCGTCGATGACGATGAAGTCGGGCGTGATGCCCGTCGTCAGCATGGCCTTGCAGATGGCCAGGAATTCGTGCGGCTGGCCCACGCACAGCTTGAAGCCGGCCGGCTTGCCGCCGGACAGGTGCCGCAACTGGGCGATGAACTGCAACAGTTCGATGGGTGTGCTGAACGCCGAATGCCGGGCGGGCGAGATGCAGTCCTGGCCCACCGGCACGCCGCGAATGCGGGAAATCTCGGCGCTGACCTTGGCCCCCGGCAGCACGCCGCCATGGCCGGGCTTGGCCCCTTGGCTCAACTTCAGCTCAACCATCTTCACCTGGCCGCTTCCCGCCACCTTGGCGAAGCGCTCGGGGGAAAATGTTCCGTCCTCGTTGCGGCAGCCGAAATAGCCCGAGCCGATCTCCCAGATGATGTCGCCGCCGCCCGCCTCGTGATAGGGGCTGAGGCCGCCTTCGCCCGTGTCCTGCGCAAAGCCGCCCAACTTCGCGCCTGTGCTCAGCGCCCGGATAGCATTGGCGCTGAGCGCGCCGAAACTCATGGCGGAAATGTTGTAGACCGAGGCGTCGTAGGGCCGCGCGCAGGCCGGGCCGCCGATGCGCACGCGGAATCCGTCCTTCACGACCGGGGCTGGCGCGATGGAATGGTTGAGCCATTCGAAGTTGTCGGCGTAGACATCCGACTGGGTGCCGAAGGGCCGCTTGTCGAGCACCATCTTGGCGCGCTGGTAGACGATGGCGCGGGCATCGCGGCTGAACGGCGCGCCGTCCTTCTCGCTCTCGAACAGGTATTGCCGCAGTTCCGGCCTGATGTCCTCGAACAGGAATCGCAGATGCGCGGCGATGGGGTAGTTGCGCAGGATCGAATGCCGGGTCTGCACCATGTCGCGGATGCCGAGCACCGATAGCGCCGCGCAAGCCGCCAGCACCACGCTGAGCAGCCAGGCATAGTGCTGTGCCATGACGACTTCGCTGGCCATCAGCGCGGTCATCACCAGCGCCAGCGTCAACAGGATGTAGCGTGGCGTGAAGGGCAGCCCGAGCCAGGTCATTGTCGCGTTCTCCGCATTTGTCCCCTCTCCCCCTTCTTCAGGGGGAGAGGGTTAGGGTGAGGGGCGGCGGCAAGCTCAGTGCACTGCGCCGCCCCTCACCCCGACCCTCTCCCCATGGCGCGGGAGTGCGCCGTGGGGAGAGGGAGGATCATGGCTCGGCATGGCCGATCAGGCGCTTGACTTGTGGCATCGCGGCCTGGAAGCGCAATTCAAGATCCTGCACGGCATCGTGAACAGCCTGCACGCTGGCCGTTGCGCTGGCGTGACAGTGCATGATCACCAGCAGCCCGAGCGGCGTCGTCCGGGCGCGCACATCGTGAATGTCGGTCAGGCGCGGATCGCTGGCCGCAAGTTCCATCAGCACGCGCGCGATGCCAGCGCGGTCCGTCTCGGGCACGTCCGCGCCCTCGACAGCGGCCACCAGCATCGGCTCGATATGGCTTTCCACCTCCACGCCCGCTCCCAGCTCGGCGACGATGGCGTCCTCAAGCCGCGTCGCCACCGCGTGGGCCTCACCCAGCGGCATCGCGCCATCCACCTCCAGGTCAAGGCTGACCGCCAGCTTGCCGCCGACATGCTGCACCGTGACGTGATGCACGGCCAGCCCCTGGCGCGAGGCCACCAGCAGCACCTTGTCGAACGCCGTTTCGCCATCCAGCTCCACCGGCAGCAGCGACAGCGATATGTCGGCCTGTGGCAATTCGCGGCGCAATGCGGCGGTGAGATCGTCCTTGACGCTTGTGGCGCGGTCGAAGGGCAACGTGCGCGGCACAACCACCTGCGCATCGACAAACAGAGTCGCGCCCGACGGCCGCGCCCGCACCCGCTCCAGCCGCAGCACGCCCTGCGTCGCCCGCCCTGCCGCCTCGATCTTGTCGATCACGCCTTCGGGCGCGGCGTCCATCAGCGTGTCGATGGTGCGCTGCCCCAGCCGCCAGCCCGCCAGCGCGATGAAGGCCGACACCAGCAGCGCGGCGGCGGCGTCCGCCCAGGCGACGCCCAGCGCCACCAGCGCCAGGCCGGCCAGCACGGCGATGGAGCTGATCATGTCGGAGCTGAAATGCAGCGCGTCGGCCTCCAGGGCCGCGCTTGAGGTGCGCTCGGCGACATCGTGCAGCGAGCGCGAGCGCGTGTAGTCGACGGCGATGGAGCCGATGATCAGCGCGAACGCCCACCAGGTTACCGACACGGCGGCCTCGTGCCCCCATAGCCGCCGCAGTGCCTCGATGACCACGCCGATGGCGGTGACGAACAGCAGCCCCGTCTCGATCAGCGCCGCCACGCTCTCGACCTTGGCATGGCCGTAGTGATGGCGGCTGTCGGCGGGCCGCTCGGAGATGCGGATGGCGAAGTAGGTGATGGCGGTCGCGCCGAGATCGAGCAGGCTGTGCGCGGCTTCCGACAGCAGGCCGAGGCTGCCGGTGGCGAGCCCCGCGACGAGCTTGGCGACGGTCAGCCCGGCGCTGGCCGCGACCGACCAGGCGGCGGCGGAGCGCTTCTCGGCGTTGGCGTTCTCAATTTCAGCCATCGCCCAGCCCCGCCCTTGCTTGGATCGCCAGCCGCCGCAACGTGTCGCGCGTCGAGGCATCGGCCCGGCCATCGACCTGGCCTTGCCGCCAATGCCGCTGGAAGGCCGTGACGGCCTGCTCCGTGGCCGTATCATAGACGCCCGTCAGCGGCACGCCATAGCCGAACGCGGCCAGTTCGCGCTGGATCGCGCCGGCCCCGGCAACCGCGCCACCCGCTGGCGCAGCGGGCTCCACCCACAGCCCGAATCCCTCGCGCGCCAGCCGTGCCCAGTCGAACCGCTCGCCAGGGTCCTGCTTGCGCGACGGCGCGATGTCGGAATGGGCGAGCAGATGGGCGGGCGCGATGGCGTGGCGCTTGTGAATGCCCGCCAGCAGCTTCAGCAGCGCGGCCATCTGTGGCCCAGCGAAGTCGAGATAGCCGTGGGCGTGGCCGGGATTGACCAGCTCGATGCCGATGGACCGCGAGTTTATGTCGGTCTCGCCCCGCCAATGCGACACGCCCGCGTGCCAGGCCCGCGCCTCCTCCGGCACCAGCCGGGCCACCGCGCCCTCGCGGTCGATCAGATAGTGGCTCGACACTTTGGCGGTGGGATCGCGCAACCGCTCCAGCGCCGCGCCCGCCGATTTCATGCCCGTATAGTGAATGATCACCATGTCCGGCGCGCAGCCGCCGCGCCGCGCGTTCCAGTTGGGCGAGGGATGGTCGATGATCTTGAGGCTCATGCCACCTCCGCCGCCGGCAGCGGATCGGGCCGCCGCCGCCCTTCGCGGATGGTTATGATCAGTACACCACTTAATGTCAGCGCGCCGCCCGCGATCATCCGCCAGGTCAGCGCGTCGCCGAACCAGTAGACCCCCGAAAGGACCCCTATGACCGGCGCCAGAAGAAGGAAGGGCGCCATCATCGGTATGGGGTAGCGGCTGAGCAGCCAGAAGAAGCCCGTGTGCCCTATCAGCGTTGCGCCGACCACAATCATAGCCAGGGACCCCCACGCCCACCAAGTCACATGCGCAATCGTGGTAAGGGGATTGCCCTCAAGGGCCAACGAACCGGCGAGCAACGGAGGGAAGGTGATCAGCGACAGCCAGGCCTGGGTTCCGGCCGCCCCGACGCCGCTGGTCCGCCGCATGAAGATGGCGGCGATGGCCCAGAACAGCGCCGACACGGCGGTGAGGATCAGCGCCACCGCGTCGCCGAATATCTTGGGGTCGAACCCCATCAGCACCACGCCGCCGAACGACAGCACCAGCGCCGTGCCGCGCCATGGGCCGATCCGGTCGCCCAGGAACAGCACCGACAGCAGCGTGGCGAATGGCGCGCCAAGGTTGCTGGCCACCGCCAACGGCGCGACATCCTTGGCCAGCGCCAGGCCGATGAAGCCGGTGGAGAATGACAGCGGCCCCGTCATCAGGCAGCCGAGCAGCAGGTTGCCCATCTGCCCCGGCCGCCAGCGCAGGAATGGCCACATCACCGCAAACAGCAGGCCGAAGCGCAGCGCCGTCAGCAGCAGCGGGTGGAACTCGATCACCGCGGACTTGCTGGCGATCCAGTTGATGCCCCAGATCGTCTGAACCAGGATCAGCAGCGCCAGGTGCGATGGCTCGAAGCGCTGGCCGCCTGTGGCTGCGGGTTGGGCTGCGGCCGTCATCCCGCCTCCCAACTCTTCACGAACCCAATCACGAACCCAAGTCCTGGGCGATCTGCTCATAGGCGGCGTTGATGGCGGCCGCCTTGTCGGTGGCGATCTTGATGAACTCGGCCGGCATTCCGCGCGCCATCGCCTTGTCGGGGTGGTTCTCCTGCAACAGCTTGCGGTAGCGCAGCTTGATCTCATCCAGCCCCGCCCCGCGCTTCACGCCGAGCACCACATAGGGGTCGGTCTTGTCAGCGGGCACAAAGCGGGCGCGGGTGGCGGCGAATTCGGCAGGCGAAAATCCGAAGCGCTGCGCCACCGCGCGCAGGAATTCTTCCTCCTTGGGATGCAGCACGCCATCGGCGGCGGCGATGTGGAACAGCCCCTCCAGCACGTCCTGCAACAGCTGCCGGTTGTCGTGGAACAGGTCGGCCAGTTGCTCGGCGTAGGCCTCGAAGCCCGCCACATCCTGCTTGGCGAGGTTGAAGATGCGCGCCACGTTGTGCATCTCGGAGGGCGGGACGCGGAACACCTGCTTGAAGGCCTCCACCTCGTCGGGCGTCACGACGCCGTCGGCCTTGGCCATCTTGGCGCCAAGCGCGATCACCCCGACCGTGAACGCCACCGAGGCATCGGAGGCCGCCGGCGCGTGATCGAGCTGCCGGTCGAGCCCGAAATGCCCGGCGAGCGTGCCCAGCAGCGCGCCAATCGGCCCGCCCACGGCAAATCCTGCGGCGGCGCCCGCCAGCTTTCCCCAGATCGACATGGCAACATCCTTAGCCAATTCCGCGCCGCGTCGCCACGGGTTGCGGCGACGCTGTTGCGCGGTTTCAACGGATATCCTAATGATATCCCGACAGGAGCCTTCCGCCATGCAAGTCCGTGTTTCCAGATGGGGCAACAGCCTCGCCGTTCGGCTGCCCAAGCAGCTCGCCGAGCAGCTCGGCCTGGCCGAGGGTCAGCTGGTGAATATGTCGGCGGAGGGGCAGGTGCTGGAACTCAAGCCATCGGCTGCCCCGGCCTATCAGAAATTTGACCGCGACCAGCTCATCAACCTGATCGATCCGGCAGATCAGCCCGAGTCCTTTGACGATGGCCCTCACGGTGCGGAGAAACTCTGAGTGGATGTTCCCGACGAGGGCGATCTGATCTGGCTCGATTTCAGCCCCCACGCCGGCCACGAACAGGGTGGCCGCCGGCCGGGCCTGGTGCTGTCGCCTGCCAACTATCACCGCCGCAGCAACTACGCGGTGGTCTGTCCGATCACCACCAATACCAGGCCATATCCCTACAAGGTCGCCCTGCCCGCTGGCCTGGCGATCACCGGTGTCGTGCTGGCCGACCAGGTCAAATCCATTGACCGGCGCACGCGCGACCTGAAAATTGTTGGCAAGGCCCCAGCCGATGTGCTCAACGAAGTGCGCTCGCGGTTGGCCTCGCTGATCATGCCGGGCATCATTCCCTAGACTGATTGTTTCAACACCCAACAGAGCGAGCTTACTCCCATGCGCGTTTACTATGATCGCGACGCCGACCTGAACCTGATCAAGGGCAAGAAGGTCGCCATCATCGGCTATGGCAGCCAGGGCCACGCCCATGCCCTCAACCTCAAGGACAGCGGCGTCAAGGACCTGGTGGTGGCGCTGCGCAAGGGCTCGGCGGGCAACAAGAAGGCCGAGGGCGAGAAGCTGAAGACCATGGAGGTCAAGGCCGCCGCCAAGTGGGCCGACGTGATGATGATGCTCACCCCCGATGAACTCCAGGCCGACATCTATCGTAACGACTTGCACGACAATATGAAAGATGGCGCCGCGCTTTTCTTTGCCCACGGACTTAACATCCACTTCAACCTGATCGAGCCGCGCAAGGACCTCGACATCCTCATGGTCGCCCCCAAGGGCCCCGGCCACACGGTGCGCTCGGAATACCAGAAGGGCGGCGGCGTGCCGTGCCTGATGGCCATCCACCAGAATTCTTCCGGCAACGGCCACGATCTCTGCCTCTCTTATGCCAGCGCCATCGGCGGCGGGCGGGCCGGCATCATCGAGACCAACTTCCGCGAGGAATGCGAGACCGACCTGTTCGGCGAGCAGGTCGTGCTGTGCGGCGGCCTGGTCGAGCTCATCCGCGCCGGCTACGAGACGCTGGTGGAAGCGGGCTATGCGCCGGAAATGGCCTATTTCGAGTGCCTGCACGAGGTCAAGCTGATCGTCGATCTGATCTATGAGGGCGGCATCGCCAACATGAACTACTCGATCTCCAACACCGCCGAATATGGCGAGTACGTCACCGGCCCGCGCATCGTCACGGCGGCGACAAAGCTGGAGATGAAGAAGGTTCTGGCCGACATCCAGCAGGGCCGCTTCACCCGCGACTGGATGCTGGAGAACAAGGTCAACCAGACCAGCTTCAAGGCCATGCGCGCGGCCTCGGCGGCCCACCCCATCGAGGACGTCGGCGCCAAGCTGCGCGCCATGATGCCCTGGATCGGCAAGAACAAGCTGGTGGACAAGGCGAAGAATTAGGAGCGAACTCAACACGCGCTTGGGCTTTACCCGGAGTGTGAGGATGTTGCAGCCAAGGGAAGCGGTCGCCGCCGCCAAGAAACAACTCATCGAGATCTTCTCTGGCGAGGGCATTGCGCCGCCGACGCTGGAGGAGATCTGGTACGATGAGGACGAACAAGTCTGGGTCGTGACCTTGGGTGTGCGCAGGGTCGATCAGGCCGGCAAGATCGTCGACCGGCTTGGGCTGCGCGACTACAAGGCCGTCCGCGTCTCCGATAAGGATGGCAGCGTCGTTGCGATCCGCGACAGGTTCAACGATGCGCTGGCGCAAAGATAGCGGTGGCATTGGATTCCAATTTGTTGCTGCTGCTCATTGTTGGCCGGGTGTCTCCGCGATTGGTCGGACGGCACAAGCGCCTGAAGTCTTACCGGATGGGCGATTTCAGGCTGCTTGCCGAGACCATCGGCCAGGCAGACGGGCTGATTGCGATTCCCAATGCGCTCACTGAGGTTTCCAATCTTGCCGGTTACGGTTTGGCCGGGCCCGTTCGCGATGAGGTGTCTCGAAGCCTTCGCGAAGTGGTGCGGGAACTCGACGAAATATACCGGCCAAGTCTTCAGGCCGTCACCGAACCGGAGTTCGACTGGCTTGGCCTGTGCGATTCCGCGTGGCTCGGGGCAATTGGCGCCGACACCGTCCTGCTGACCGGCGACACCCCCTTGTACCGGGCCGCGATCAGCCGTGGGCTCAGTGCGATGAATTTCAATGCGTTGCGCCAGGAGCGCGGCCTGCTCTGAGTGCCTCGCAGCGAGCACCCACATCACCCCGCCCTCTTCCGCCGCAGCCCCTCGCACCGCTCCCACAGCGCGCGCCAGTACTGCTCCGTACCCACCTCAACACCCGCGATGGCCCACGGCCAGCCGGCCTCGATGGCGAGCTGGCACGCCTTCATCCGCCGGCAGCGCGCGGCCTTGCAGCTGTCCGGGCGGCGGCACGGGCGGCTGCCGCAGCGCCGGTCCACCGCCAGCTCTTCGACGGGCTGGTGGCGCGAGCGCAGCTTGAACAGGCGCACCAGCGACATCAGGCGGCGGCTGGGCGCGGGGATCAGTTCGGCGATGTCATCCTTGGGCATACTATTAACCATATACGTGAGGGCAAAGTTGTGCGCCCCGCCAGGCGAACCGCCGGCGGGCTTGAGGGGATGGGAACGCAGGCGCCAGGCGGCTGCGAAGATGTAATCCGGGAGGAAGCAGCCCACCCGGCGCCCGCGTCGTGGCGATCTTTGACCGGGGCGCGCTCTTCCGTGCGGGTGTCTCGGAGCCGAAAGCCCCTTCAACCCAACACGTCCAGCCGCGTTGGCGCCTGTGCTGGTCCCCCTGTTGCCAGGGCCAGAACAAGGGGCGCTCCCGCCGGCGCTCCGGGCAAATCCAGGGCCGTCCCGCCCCGGTTTCACCCGGCCACCACAGTCTCCAGCCACGCATTTGACGGTTAACGCGCCCCATCGCGGCTGGCGATGGAAGTAATATGTCAGTAAATACATAGTATTACAACAATTTATTATAGTAAATGCTGAGTATTTATCATCGAATCTCTCCATTATACCATCGCATGAGTCTGCTTATTTCCTGGATGGGCCCAGTCAAATTCGTCTTGCGCACTGCATCCACTGCAAGCCGCCGCGGTGCGCCACTTCGGGCGAGTGCCAGCGGCCCAAATGAAAAAGCCCGGCTCCCCTGGTGGGGGAACCGGGCCTTGCCGAAGAAGCTGACCGGGGGACCGGCTACTTCAGAGGAGCAGGTGCGCGATCGCCGCCGAACTTCCAGCTCAATGTCGCCTTCACGACATCCAAGGCTGGATCGAACTTGCGAACTTGATAAAAATCGTCAGGATTTCCGTTAGAGAGGGTTTCATTGAGAGTCACATTGCTGCTGCCGAGGTCGATGTGATTATACTCCACACCAAAAATCAAATTGTTGGAAATGGCGTAGGAAATGCCGGCACCCGCATCCCAGCCAGTGTGCGTCGCGCTCCCATTTTGCGAGAACTGGCACTTTCCATTGCCGCAAGTGCCATAAACCGATGCGTCATAGTTGCCAATAGCAACGCCCGCCTCCGCATAGGCAAGCCACGACCCATTGGCGACTCCTAATTTCCCGTTGATCAAGGCCAACGACTTTACATTGACGTCGCCGTAAACAGGACCCGCATTGTTTATTCCTACCTGACTGGAGCCCTTAATGCCGCTCCAATCGTAGGCCCCACCTACACCCATCACGAGTCCGCCCGATTGAATAAGATAGTCTGCCTTCAAGCCGCCAATGGCGCCGGAAAGTGAGAATGGATCTGGGCCAGCTCCTGGCGCAATGGGCGCTACGAACATGTGCGTTGGATTAGGATTCCCATTCGGGTCGGGATCGCCGTTGTTTCCCTGAAAAATGGACCTGCTTTGTCCCCAACCGCCACCCACTTCGCCGCCCACATACAGGCCCGTCCAGTTGAATTGCTGCGCCTGCGCGCTGCCGCTCAGACCGATGATGGCCGCAACGGCCGCCAGACTCGCAATTGATACGCTGTACTTCACCACAATCACTCCCCCGAAACGCATCCACAACTCGGTAAGTGATTCGGCGTACCCCCCCTCCGAACCTTGCGGTCAATTGCAAAAATCTCCGAACCAGGAAAATCCCCAGGTTTGTGGCAAAACTGTAATAGTGCGTTTGAACTAAGCCTCCCCCTTAATC
>Ga0075024_100000327_pt1 | contig 16517 bp, 15 predicted proteins | sample Str013_2_FD_71389 | JGI IMG/M metagenome (GOLD analysis project Ga0075024, IMG submission 71389) | Freshwater sediment microbial communities in response to fracking from Pennsylvania, USA - Straight Creek_MetaG_SC_2013 | ecosystem: Environmental > Aquatic > Freshwater > Creek > Sediment... | reverse complement strand
TTTTTGCCCCAACCAGAATGCCTCGGCCTGGGCAAGGCAGTTGGCGATCGCGAGATCCTGATGATCCTGCCGGCCGCAGGAAGACTTCACGGGCAGTAAAAATTCCAGCGACGCGCGCGCCGTACCCTGATGCAGCAGCTGAAAAAACGAATGCTGCGCATTGCTGCCCGGCTCACCCCATATCACGGGACAGGTGGGCACGGGGGCACTGCGGCCGTCGAGCCGCACCGACTTGCCGTTGCTCTCCATTTCGAGCTGCTGCAGGTAGGCCGGCAGGCGCGACAGGCGTTGGTCATAGGGCAGCACGGCGAGCGTGGGCAGCTCAAGCAGGTTCACGTTCCAGACGCCCAGCAGCGCACTCAACACCGGCAGGTTGGCGCGCCACGGCGCCGTCTGGAAATGCTGATCCACTTCGGCGGCCCCGGCCAGAAACGCCGTGAAATGTTCGGCGCCAACCGCGATCGCCAGCGCGACGCCGATGGACGACCAGATCGAATAGCGGCCACCCACCCAGTCCCACATCGCGAAGCGATAGTCGGGATGCACCCCGAACTCGTCCATCGCCGCGGCGTTGACTGACACGGCGGCGAAGTGCTTCGGCACCACCGCCGCACCCAGCCTGGCACTCAGCCACTCACGCGCGGCCAGCGCATTGCTGCGGGTCTCGAGCGTGGTGAAGGTCTTCGAGCAGATGATGAACAGGGTGCGCGCCGGATCGGCGCCAGCCAGCAGGTCGGCGAGCTGGCAGCCGTCGACATTCGAGGCAAAGGCCACGCGCGGCGCGCCGGCGCCATACTCGCGCAGTGCCTCCACGGCCATGGCGGGCCCGAGATCGGAACCGCCGATGCCGATGTTGATCACCAGCGTGAAGGGCGCGCCCTGACTGGAGCTAATCGCGCCACTGCGTACTCGCTCGGCAAAATCCAGCACCCGCTGCCGTTCGGTCTGCACCAATGCGTCGAGGTCCTGGCCGTCAACCACCAGGGTCGGCGCGGCGCGCGCCGTGCGCCGTAGCGCCGTGTGCAGCACCGCACGCCCCTCGGTGGTATTGATGCGCTCACCGCGGAACATCGCGCCGATGCGCTCGCGCAGCTGCAGCTGCGTGGCCAGGGCCTCGAAGGCGTCCAGCACGGCGCCATCCACGCGCTGGCGCGAGTAGTCGAAGCGCAGCCCGCAGGCGCTCAGCGAACAGTGCGCGTAGCGCTGCGCGTCGGCCGCAAACAGCTGGCGCAGCGTCGTGGCGCGCAGCGACTGCGCGGCCGTGGCCAGCTGCTGCCAGGCCGGACACTCGGTACCGGCGCGCGTTTGAGATTGCATACGGCCCCGTCAGCTTATGCGGTAGTAGTCATGAAACCAGTCGACAAATTTGCGCACCCCCACCTCGATCGGCGTGTCGGGCTGGTAGCCCACGTCGCTGATCAGTTCCGTGACGTCGGCATAGGTATCGGGCACATCGCCGGGCTGCAGCGGTTTCATCACGCGCTGCGCCTTGCGACCCAGGCACTGCTCCAGCACCTCGATGTAGCGCAGCAGTTCGATCGGCCGGTTGCTGCCGATATTGTAAAGCCGGTAGGGCACGCGGCTGCTGGCCGGATCGGGATTGCTGCTGTCCCAGGCCGGATTGGCGCTCGCCGGCCGGTCGGCGGCGCGCACCACCCCCTCGACGATGTCCTCGACGTAGGTGAAGTCGCGCGTGTGGTGGCCATTGTTGAACACTTCAATGGGCTTGCCGTCGATGATCGCACGCGCGAACAGGAACAGCGCCATGTCGGGCCGGCCCCAGGGGCCGTAGACCGTGAAGAAGCGCAGTCCAGTGGTCGGCACGCCGAACAGTGCCGAGTAGTTGTGCGCCATCAGCTCCGTGGCGCGTTTGCTGGCGGCATACAGCGACAGCGGATGCGAGGCCGGCTCGTGCACACTGAAGGGCATTCTGGTGCTGGCGCCGTACACCGAGCTGGTGGAGGCGTAGACCAGGTGACCCACGCCGGTGTGCCGGCAGCCCTCGAGCACATTCAGCGTGCCGACCACATTGGCTGCGATGTAGCTGTGCGGATCGACCAGGGAATGGCGCACGCCGGCCTGCGCACCCAGGTGCACCACGCGCTCGAAGCGCTCACGTGCGAACAGCGCCGTCATGCCGGCCTGATCGGCCAGGTCGAGCTTTACAAAACGGAACCCGCGCAGCGCGCTCAGCCGCGCCAGCCGCGCCTCTTTGAGCCTGACGTCGTAGTAGTCGTTCAGATTGTCGAGACCCACGACTTCATCACCGCGCGCCAGCAGGCGTTGGGCGGCGAACGAGCCGATGAATCCTGCCGCACCGGTCACCAGTACTTTCATGTGGCCTGCGTCTGCCAGAGGCACTTGCCGCCGCTTTCCTTCTGCAGCAGCTCCTGCAGGCGCTCGTGGGCGGCGCGCTCGGTCGCGCTCGCGAGCGTAATGCGCTGCGGCAGCTCGGCGACCTTGAGCTCCACGGCTTCGGCCGCGGTGGTGCGCCGCGCGGCGCGGCGCGGCGCTTCATCGAGCGCCAGCGCACTCTGGCCACCGGTCATCGCCAGATAGACGTCGGCCAGGATCCGTGCATCGAGCAGCGCGCCGTGCAGCTCGCGATGCGAGTTGTCGATGCCGTAACGCTTGCACAGGGCATCGAGGTTGTTGCGCTGCCCGGGATGCATGCCGCGCGCCAGCGCCAGCGTATCGATCACCTGGCACAGTGAGGCGACGGCGCGCGGCGTGGCCGGGTCGAGGCGGGCGAATTCGGCGTCCAGAAACCCAACGTCGAAGCTGGCATTGTGGATGATCAGTTGCGCGCCGCTGATGAACTGCGTGAAATCATCGGCGATCGCGGCAAAGCGTGGCTGGTCGGCCAGCTGCTGGAGCGAGAGGCCATGCACCGCGCGCGCGCCCGCATCCACGTCGCGCTCGGGATTCAGGTAGCTGTGGAAGTGGCGGCCCGTGGCGCGCCGCTGCTGCAGCTCCACGCAGCCGATTTCGATGACGCGATGCCCCTGGGAGACTTCGAGTCCGGTGGTTTCAGTATCCAGTACGACCTGACGCATCAGCGGGATTTTACTCCAAGCAGTGCATCGATCGCCGCATTGGCGAGTGCATCGACACGTTCGTTGCCCGGCACGCCCGAATGACCCTTGACCCAGTGCCACTCGAGTTCGTGGCCGCCGGCCAGCGCATCGAGCTGCAGCCACAGGTCCTGGTTCTTGACCGGCTTGCGATCGCTGGTCTTCCAGCCGCGCGCCTTCCAGGCGTGCAGCCACTCGGTGATGCCGAGCCGTACGTACTGTGAATCAGTATAGATGCGGGCCCGCACCGCACGCTTCAGGGCCTGCAACGCCTCGATGACCGCCTGCAGCTCCATGCGATTGTTGGTCGTGGAGGTCACGGCGCCCGAAAGTTCGCGCTCGACTTCGCCCTTAAGCAGCAGCGCCGCCCAGCCTCCAGGTCCCGGGTTGCCGCGGCAGGCGCCATCCGTGTAGATCTCGACCACTTCGACAGCCTTCATACGGTCGGATTCACCAGGCCACCGAGCAGCGGTGCGCGCTCGCGCCGGCGCGCGCGGATCGGCGTGAGCGTATAGGTGCGCTTGCGCGCCTTGAGCAGGTAAGCGCCGGCGGGCATGGGATTGAACAGGCCGCGACGCAGCGCGCCCCGCCCCTGCAGGCCAGCCCTGGCGCCGGGACCCGCAGGGATAAAATACAGGTAGCGGCGGGCCAGGGTGATTTCATAGCCCAGCAGTATCAACCAGTCGCGCAGCCGCCGCTCACTGATCAGCCGGTTGAAGCCCGGCGGAAAGCCGCTGCGGCTCGCAGCTGCGCGCAGTCCCCACAGGCTCCAGGGCCGGAATCCCAACACCAGCAGATGGCCCTGCCCGATCAGCACTCGATCGGCCTCGCGCAGCACCGCCTGGGGATCCGGCGCAATCTCCAGCGTGTGGGGCAGCAGCACCGCATCGATGCTGCCACCGGCTACCGGCAGCATGGCCGGATTGGCCACCAGGTCGCCGCGGCCGAGGCGCCCCTGCCCGCCGCAGACGACCGCCTGGTGGCGCGTACGGCTGCCGCCCAGCAGCTCGCGCCCCGCGCCCCAGGTGCCCAGCTGGAGCAGTTCCAGACCAAAGACATCGTCCATGGCAGCACCCAGCAGGCGGGTCTCTGCGGCGGCGACAGCGCGTCCCAGCGGGCTCTCCTGCCACGCCCGCAGGCTCGCGCAGGACTCAGTCATGGCGCATCGCAAGGCGCCCCGTGAACTGTGATCGGCCGCCCAAAAAGGTAGCAATTTTGTGAACTTGCATGTTAAATAGGATTGCTGGCTTAAGCTAAGATCCAGCGCCCATACCGTAACATGTAAACGGCCCGGAACGGGGATGGAACAATTTGGCTAAGCCGAACCGGACCCTCAATTCGCTGCTTAGCACCCTGTCCACGCTCGTGGTGCTGGGCGGATGTGCGCACCAGCGCCCCGTAGCCCGCGTGGCCCCGGCGAGCGTCGTTGCGCCGCCTGCGGTGACCGTAACGGTCCTGCCCGCCACAGTCAGCCCCACCCCGGCGGACGCCGCCAATACCGCTGCGATCGATACCACGCCCGCTGAACAGGCCGCCGCTCCGGCCATGGCCGCCGATCATGCCCTGGTCGCGCCGCCGCCCGGCGACCTGTTTGTGCGTCTGCGGGGCGGATTCAAACTCGATGATGTGGATGAACCGGCCGTTGATCGCGAACTGAACTGGTTCGCGAATCACCCCGACTACCTGGAGCGGGTGTGGGGCCGTGCCGGCCTGTACCTGTACTACATCGTCGGCGAACTCAACCAGCGCTCGATGCCGCTCGAGCTCGCGCTGCTACCGGTGGTTGAAAGCGCCTTCGAACCCTATGCCTATTCGCGGGCCCGCGCCTCGGGCCTGTGGCAGTTCATACCCGGCACCGGCACCCACTACGGCCTGAAGCAGGACTGGTGGTACGACGGCCGGCGCGACGTGGTCGCCTCAACGCGCGCGGCGCTCGACTACCTGCAATCGCTGCATGATGATTTTGACGGCGACTGGCTGCTGGCCATTGCCGCCTACAACTGCGGCGCGGGCAATGTGCAGCGCGCGGTCTCGCGCAACCAGCGGCTCGGGCGTCCGATCGATTTCTGGCACCTGAAGCTACCCACCGAAACCCGCGCCTACGTGCCCAAACTCCTGGCGATGCGCCGCATCGTCGCCGACCCAGCCACCTTCGGACTGGAGTTCAGCCAGATACCCGACGAGCCCTATTTTACGCCGGTCGCCACCGGCGGCCAGATCGACATGCAGGTCGCGGCCGAGATCGCCGGCATCCCCAAGGACGAACTCTACGAATTGAATCCGGCCTTTCACCGCTTCGCCACCGATCCCACCGGGCCGCACATGCTGCTGGTGCCCAGCGAGTTCGCCGAGGGCCTGGAGCAGACGCTGCTGAGCCTGACCCCCGAGCAGCGGCTGCGCGCCACTGAATACGCCGTGCGGCGCGGCGACACGGTCGCTTCGATCGCCGCACAGTTTTCGACTACGCCCATGGTGGTGCGCGAACTCAATGACATGGGTGCCAATGACAAGCCGGTGATCGGCGCTACGCTGCGCGTGCCCTCGGCCAATGTCGCGCTGCCGGAGAAGGCGGCGCGCGCCGCCGCGCTGTTCGATCGCCCCGGTCGCTATGGCAGCCGGCGCGGCGCCCGCGCCGGCGTGCACGTCGTGCGTCGCGGCGACACGCTGTACCGCATCGCGCATCGCATGGGCACGGATGTGCGCACGCTGGCGCGCCTGAACAACATGCAGGTCGGCGATACGCTCCATGCCGGACAGCACATCGTGGTCTCCAGCCGCGCACCGCGAGCCGCCGGTGCCGGCGGCTCGCGTACCAACAATTCGGGCAGCGCGCGCCAGGTGACGTACACGGTGCGCCGTGGCGACACACTGTACGGCATCGCCCGTCTGCTGCAGGTCACGGTACGCGACCTGCTGGGCTGGAACAGTTCGATTACCGCCAGCGCCCTGCGCCCGGGCCAGAAACTCGTGGCGTTTGTGGGCTCGCGCAGCTAAGGGGAGCAACGCGCATGGGCATGCTAACGGGCAAACGCGCCCTGATCATCGGCGTGGCCACCGACCGCTCCATTGCCTGGGGCATCGCCCAGGCCATGCATGCGCAGGGCGCCGAACTGGCCTTCACCTACGCCGGCGATAAATTCCGCGAGCGGGTCGAGCCGCTGGCAGCGTCGCTGGGCTCGCAGCTGGTGATGCCGCTCGACGTCAGCGAGGATGCGCAGATCGAGGCCGCATTCGCCCAGCTCGGGCGCGCCTGGGGACAGCTCGATATCCTGGTGCACGCCGTGGCCTTTGCACCGCGCGAAGCCATCGAAGGCAGCTTCGTCGCCAACACCACGCGCGAAGCCTTTCGCATTGCCCACGATGTCTCGAGCTACAGTTTCACGGCGCTGGCGCGCGCCGCGCTGCCGCTGATGAGCGGCCGGCAGGGTGCCATGCTGACGCTCTCCTACCTGGGCGCCGTGCGCTCGATACCCAGCTACAACGTGATGGGCCTGGCCAAGGCGAGCCTGGAAGCCAATGTGCGCTTCCTGGCGGCCGACCTCGGACCGCAGGGCATCCGTGTCAACGCGATCTCAGCGGGCCCCATCAAGACGCTCGCCGCCGCCGGTGTGAGCGGATTCCGCAAGATGCTCGGACAGGTGGCGCGCATTGCACCTTTGCGCCGCAATGTCAGCACGGAGGATGTCGGCAACGCGGCCACGTTCCTGTGCTCCGACATGGCGCGCGGCGTGACCGGCGAAATCCTGTATGTTGATAACGGCTTCAGCACCGTGGGCATGGCGTTTCCGGAGGCGGAAGCCGAGTAGGTCGCGCGCGGCCGCGTCCGCGCGCTAGAATTCAGCCATGGCAGTGTCCCCCGCGGTGACCGAGTGGACGGTGCGCAGGCTACACCCGCGCTTCGGCGCGGAGCTGAGCGGCCCGCGCATCACGGCCGCCCTGGACCCGGCGCTGAGCAGCGCGGTGCGCGAGGCGGTGTATCGCTACGGCGTGGTGGTGATTCCCGCCCAGGATCTGACCGATGCCGAGCTCAGAACCTTTGCGGCGACGCTCGGCAAGGTTATGGAACGCAATGCCGTCACCGGCAAACCGGCCACGGTCTTCCGCCTCAGCAATCTCGACCAGCACGGCAACATACTGCCGGCGGCGGATCGCGCACTGCGTCTGACCGACGGCAACGAGCTGTGGCACACCGACTCCACCTACGCGCGGCCGCGTTCCACCATTTCGCTGCTGCACGCGCGCCTCATCCCGCCGCAGGGCGGCGACACGGAATTCTGCGATACGCGCTGCGCATACGAGGACCTGTCCGCCGCCATGCAGTCCGAGCTCGCCGGGCTCACCGCCTGTCACTCGCTGATCTATTCACGCGCCCTTACCGGCTTCACCGCCTGGACCGACGAGGAGCGGGTGCGCTTCGCGCCGATCGAGCGACCGCTGGTGCATCGGCACGCCGAATCGGGACGCCTGGCGCTGTGCCTGGCCTCGCATATCGGCGCGATCAAGCCACTGACTGCGGAGCAATGGTGGCCGCTGCTGCAGTCGCTGATGAGCGCGGCCACCGCGCCGGCCTCGGTCTACGCGCACCGCTGGCAGGCCGGCGACCTGCTGCTGTGGGACAACCGCTGCACGATGCACCGGGTGCGCCCCTACGATCAGCTGCGTCATCGGCGCGATATGCGCAGCACCCGCCTCGATGACGAGAACGACAACTGAAACGCTGGCGGGCGCGGGCCCGCCCGCCAGCGCCCGCTGCGCCGCTAGTTGTTGTGCGCCCCGGCCACTACCCAACCACGCAACATGTCGATCTGCGTCTGGCTGAGGGGCGCGGCGCCTTTGGGCATCTGCACTCCGGTAATTCCGGCAGTGCCCTGGATTTTGCGCACCATATAGCTGTTGTCAGGGTCACCCGGCGCGATACGCATCAAGGCCGGTTGCTCGAGGCTCGCAACGCCGACGATGTTGGCGTAGGTGTTGCCGGCCGTCAGGTCCTGTGCAGCTGGCAGCGCAGCGCCACCACCGCTATGACAGCCCGAGCAGATCGGCGTGAAGATGCCGGTCTGCAGCAGGGAAAGCGTCGCCGCCGGCCCGCGCAATTCACCGCCGGCGTGCGTCGCCGTGAACACGTTGGCGTACCAGTTGCCGGCGTTGATGCTGGTGAGGTCGGCGGCGGCGAGCGTCACCGCCTCGTTCGCATAGTGGTGATTGTTCAGCGGATCAACCGTGAGCGTGGCCAGCAGCGCGCCGACCGTGCCGGCCGCGCCGGTGTCGATTTCGGCGCCGTTGGGCACGATGCCCGCGACCGTCACGTGTACCGCAGCCTTGAGGCCCGCACTGTCCACCGTCACCGCGGCCTGGCCGCTGCCGCCGCTGGTGACGGCCGGCACTTCGACGGCGCCGAACAGCGCTGCGAAATTGACGCTGAAGCCTGGCGGCAGTAGCTGCGCACGCAACTCGCCGGCGGTGAAGGCCGCGGAGCGCACCAGTACGTAGAGCTTGCCGGCCTGCAGGTCGGCGCGCTGCTGCGTGCTCAGCACGGTCGCGGCGCTCACGTCCCACTGATTGGCATTGGTGCCATTCTGCGTCAAGGCAAAAATCGCGGCGCTGCTCGAGCCGGCATAGGCGTCGCCAAGCTCGACCGCAGTCGGGGTCACACCGCTGAGCGTGACGCTGCCACTCCCCTGGCCGGACGCGTTGTTGAAACTCAGCGTACCGCTGCCGGTGGCACTGGTGGCCGGAACCGGAAACAGTTGGTCGGGCACCAGCGTGAGTGCAAAGTTGCCGTGGTTCGCGACCGTGACGCTCACCGCGGCCGAGGTGGCAGTCTGGCCCGCCGAGTCGGTCACAACGGCGCTGATCTGATGCCCACCATCGCTGACGCTGGTTGAATCCCAGGCGTAGCTGTAGGGCGCGGCGGTATCCATACCGCCCACTGCCGTGCCATCGACCTTGAACTGTACGCTGGCAACGGTGTAGGTACCGGTCGCCGCGGCATTGGCCGTGAGCGTCACGGCGCCACTGACCGAGGCATTGGCCGCCGGCGCGCTGATCGCGACAGTCGGCGCGCATGAAGAGTAGCTGCCGCAGCCGCCCATTCCACCACTACCGCCGCCGCCTCCATAGCCGCCGCCGCAGGCGGCGGCGAGCGCGCACCAGCTGGCCACCAGCAGTTGCCGGATTATGCTCAGTGGTTTCATGTTGCAATCACTCATGGTTGATCCTCGTGTCTGATAAGCAGCGCAGTGGCGCTGCGTGCATGAGTGCCACGCGACAGCGCAAATAGTTCTGAGAACCAAACTGCCGGCTGCTGGCACTCAAGCGCATGAACGCAACACGATGCTTAAGGCGCCGGCATGGCGCGAGCTTCCTGCCGCTGCTGTGCGCGCTGCTCGGCGCGCAACTGGCAATGAGCGCGCGCGCCGAACCTTACATCGCCGTGCAGCAGGGACTGGCCTGCGCGCAGTGCCATCTGAATCCAACCGGTGGCGGCGCGCGCAGCGTACTGGGCAATGCCATCGCCCAGACACAGATTGCCGCACGGCCATTGCCGCCAGGCGCGCCCGCATGGAGCGGCGCGCTTGGCGACTGGTTCGCTGCCGGCGGGGACCTGCGCGCCGCGGCGAGCTGGCAGCAGCAGCCGGCCACAGCGGCGCACAGCAACCTCACGCTGGAGCAGGCGCGCGCCTACCTCGGCATATCGGTAATACCTGGGCGACTGCTGCTGTATATCGACGAGCAACTCGCACCGGACAACGCCGTCAACCGCGAGGCCTGGGTGCTGTACCGCTTCGCGGCGCTGCATGCCTATCTGAAGGCCGGACGCATGTACCTGCCGTTCGGATTGCGGCTGCAGGATCAGCAGGCCTACACGCGCCAGGTGGCCGGCATCAACATGGATACGCCGGACAATGCACTCGAAATCGGCTACCAGCTCGGCGACTGGGAAGCGCAGCTGGCACTCAGCGGCGGACTGGACGGGGGCAGCTCGAGCGGCAGCGGCCAGCAGTTCGGTCTGCAGGCGGTGCGCGTCGTGAATCGCTGGCGGCTGGGCTTCGGCCTGGATCGCAATGACAATCCGGCGGCGCGCAGCACAGCGCTCGCGTTGTTTGGCGGCTTGCGCACCGGCCTGCTGGCCTGGCTGGCGGAGGTCGATGCGGTGCAGGCGGCACGCAGTGGCGCGAGCGACGCGCAATTTGCGGCGGCGCTGCTCGAGTGCAACTGGCGCGTGGCGCCTGGCGCCAATCTGAAGCTGACCGGCGAATGGCTGGATCCGGACCGACATCGCAGCGGCGATCGGCAGCAACGCCTCAGCCTGGTGTTCGAATACACGCCTATTCCCTATCTGCAGCTGCGCGCCGGAGCGCGCCGCTCAAGCGTCCCACAAAGCACCACGAGCGCCGACATGAGCCAGGGCTTCATTGAGGTGCACGCTTACTTCTGAGGCGTCTGTGTGCGCGAGCGGTCGGTCGTTTACAATCCGCTGCAACATGAAGATCCTGATACCCGGATGCCTTAAGGGGCGGCCGCGCAGCGCGGCGCGCTTGCTGCTGCTGTCGTGCCTGCTGGCCTCGGCCACGGTGCGCGCAGCCAGCCTGGCCGGCTCGATCGGCGCGTCCAGTGATTACGTGCTGCGAGGCATTTCGCGCAATGGCGGCGAGCTGGCCGTGCAAGGCGATGTGCACCTGCTGTTCACGCCCGGATGGTCGGCGGGCTTCTGGGGCTCGCAGGTGCAACTGATGCGTGGCCGACACACGCTCGAACTCGACAGCTACCTGCAGTGGCAGCACTCGCTGAGCAGTGATTTCGACCTGGCGCTGAGCGTGACGCACTACGCCTATCCGCATGACCCGCGCCCGATCAACTACAATTACACCGAGCTCAGTGTGTCGCTGTCCTGGCGCGATCAGATCTTTGCCACGATCGGCTATGCCCCGGACGTCAATCTGTTCACGACCTACGGGAACGTCGAGCAACGCGACAAGCGCGTGTTCACCTACGAACTCGCGGCGCACCGCAGCCTCAGCGCCCACCTGGACGCGGTGGCGGGTCTGGGCTTCTACGAGCCGCAGCACGTCGACTACGGCTCCTACACCTACGGTAGCGCCTCCCTGGCATGGCATTATGGCAAGTGGCGCGCCGACCTCGCCTGGATCGCCGTGCAGCGGGTCGAACACCGCTGGTTTACCCAGGGTCCGGCGGGCGGCCCGCTGACGCTGGGCGTGGCCTGGAGCTTCTGACTAGTGGGCCCGAGAACCGTGCGCCGTTTCGTGGGTACTTACCGTTGAACTGCCCAATATGGCCCCGATGAACGCACCCACCAGCCTCCTGCAGCAGCAACGTGAAGATGGCGATCGCCGCCTGCTAGCGAAGGTCGCGGCGCGCGATCGCGAGGCCTTTCGTGAGCTGTACATCATCTATCACCGGAGGCTGGCACGCTTCCTGGTGCGCCTGACCCGGCGCTATGAGCTGGCCGAGGAGATCATCAACGACACCCTGTGGGTGGTGTGGCGCAAGGCCGCCGAGTTCCGCGGCGATTCGCGCGTCTCGACCTGGATCATGGGTATTGCCTATCGGCGCGCGCTCAAGACCCTGCGCGCCCGCGGCAACCAGCTGCTCGACACCGTTCCGATCGAGAACGAACCGCTGGTAGCGCCCGATGAACTGGGAGAGGCCGAGACCGGTGAGTGGATATTGCTCGCGATGCAGCAGCTGCCGACCGAGCAACGCCTCGCGGTTGAGTTCGCCTATGGCTACGGCCATTCCTGCGAGGAAATCGCCCTGATCATGAACTGCCCCGTCAATACCGTGAAGACCCGGCTGTTTCACGCCCGTGAAAAGCTGCGCACGGCGCTGCCCGGGCTGGCCGGCGTAGAGGTCAAACCGTGAACGAACATGAGCGCGCCGCGGAACTGCTGACCTGGCAGGTCATCGGCCGGCTTGGCGGCGAGGACCTCAACTGGCTCAGCGACCATCTCGAGAACTGCACCCAGTGCCGTGCCGAGCAGCGGGTGCAGCGGCGCATTCGCGATGCGGTCGCCGCACAGCCGGTGGTCGAGTTCGCCCCGCAGGCCTCGTTCAACCGCCTGTGGCAGCAGATCGAGGCCGACGCCAATATCGATAATCCGCACGCCACCACAGCCCCGGCGACGGCAGGATCGCGCGCGGCGGCGCGGCGGGGACGCACCTCCCGCTGGCTGAAGACCCTGGCGGCGGCGCAGGCTGCGGCCATCGTTCTGCTGGGTGCCGCGCTCTGGCATCGACAGCCAGCCAGCTTCGCGCCGGAATACCGCACCGTCACCGACACGCAGCCCGCACCCGCTGCGACCGATGAGATCAAGGCTATCTTTGCCGACCAGGTGCGGCTCGCCGACGTGAAGGAAATCCTCGCCGGCACCAACATGCTGATTGCCAGCGGCCCCAACGCCGCCGGCGTCTACACGCTGGTCAGTGCCGAGGCCAGCTCGACGACAGCTGCGAGGGCGGCGCTGGCGCATCTGCGCGTCGATCCGCGGGTGCGGTTCGCCGAACTGACGCCGCGTGACCCGGGCGCGCCCGCAGCGCGCTGATGAGTATGCGCTCGCCGCGCAGCGCCGCCGCGAAGGGCATAGCCTTGGCCGCGGCTTTACTGTGGCTCGCGGCCTTCCCGGCGGCGCACGGCCAGTCCGCGCCGGATAGCCCCGCGCACCTGCAGGCCGCGTCGCGCGACGACGGATCGCGCTTCATCGTGCTCGCGGTCACCAACGCTCCGGCGACGGCCATGATCCGCGCCGGCGGTACGCTGCGAGCCTACCCCGCGGGCAACGCCTACGGGGTCAGCGACGCTGCGCGGCGCACACTGCGGGCGCTGGCGCGGCAATATCGCCTGCAGCCGGTGGCCGTATGGCCAATAGCGCTGCTGCAGATGCAATGCGCGGTGTTTGCCATTCCCGATGAAGTGACGCGCGAGCAGTTGCTGGCCAGCCTGCAGGGCGACCGGCGCGTCGCGCTGGCCGAGCCGCTGAATACCTTCGCGCTGCAGAGTGCCGCGCCGCCCGCGCGCGACACTGCAGTCGCTGACCCCTACGCCTCGGTCCAGGCGGGTAACGAGCGCATGTCGATCAGCGCCGCGCACCACCTGGCCACCGGCCGCGGCATACGCATTGCGCTGGTCGATACTGGTATCGACAGCAGCCACCCGGATCTGCGCGGCCGCGTCGACGTACAGCGTAATTTCGTCGACCGTGACGCGCAGCAGTTCCAGCGCGATCGGCACGGTACCGCAATCGCCGGCGTGCTGGCCGCCAATGCCGGCAACGGCCAGGGTATCGTCGGCGTGGCGCCCGATGCGCAGCTGCTGGCACTCAAGGCCTGCTGGCAGTTGCAGCCGGACCGCGATGAGGCGCGCTGCAATTCCTTTACGCTGGCGCAGGCGCTGGCGAGCGCAGTGGAACTCAAGGCGCAGATCATCAACCTCAGTCTCACCGGCCCCCCCGATCCGCTGCTGGCCGCGCTCGCCGAGCAGGCGATGCGCAAGGGCATTGTAATCGTGGGTCCGGGCACCGCCACGCCCTCGTTTCCCGGCGGACTCGCGCAGGTATTGAGCGTCGCGCGCTCCGAAGATCACGACGTCGCCGTCAGCACGCTGCAGGCGCCCGGTCGCGACGTGCTGACACTCGCGCCGGGCGGTCAGTACGGATTCTCCTCCGGCAGCTCGATCTCGACGGCCGAGATTTCCGGCGTGGCCGCACTGCTGCTGTCGCGGGACTCGCGGCTGGACGCGGCGCGACTGCACCAGCTGCTGCAGGACGCCAGTGACTCGCGCGACACCAGCAGCGGACCCAGCCGCTCCGTCAATGCCTGTCACGCCGTGGCGCAGCTGGTGGCCGGTGCCGACTGCGGCGCGTTGACCGTCCAGGTGCATTGACAGCCCCGCCCAAATTGGCTCTCATTCAGGATTCCCTGGGAGAATCCTCCAGATGAGCCGCATCGTCTACCTGATCAACGGCCCGAACCTCAACCTGCTGGGCAAGCGTGAGCCGCACCTGTACGGCCACCAGACGCTGGCCGACGTGCAGGCCGACTGCGCGCGCCTGGCGGCGCGGCTGACGCTGCAGCTCGAGTTCCGGCAGAGCAATGCCGAGCACCAGCTGATCGACTGGATCCAGGAAGCGCGCGAACGCGCCGGCGGCATTGTGATCAACGCCGCGTCGCTATCGCACACCTCGGTCGGCATTCTCGACGCCCTGGCCGCCTGTGCCATTCCGATCATCGAGGTGCACATTTCCAACATTCACAAACGCGAGTCGTTCCGTCACCACTCGCATGTATCGGGCGTCGCTGCGGGGGTGATCGTCGGCTGCGGTACCCAGGGTTATCAGCTGGCATTGCAGCGCATCGCGACCTTGCTGGACACGCCCGCGTAGGCCTGCGTCCGTAACGCGCAGGGCGTCAATCAAATATGGCGGGATTCTTTTTGACCGAGGCGTGGCGCTCCATTTCGGCGAGGTACGCGGCCAGCTCTGCTTCCCGGTAGCGCTGGCTGACACGCGCCGTCAGCTGCCGGTCATTAGCCGGGTTGGCACCGGCTACGCCAGGTTTAGCGGACAGCACCGCCAGGATCGCCGCCCCGCCCTCGTCCATGGCGAGGGCCTGGTACACGGGCTTGCCCGCGGGGTATGGCGCGGCAAAGGCGGCTTCGCGGATCTGCGCCGGCGGCTGCGGATCGCCACGACCAATCAGTGCCGCGGGCACGGCGACGACTGACAGGCCCTTGGCGACCGCGTCCAGCATGCCGCCGGCCGTCAGCTGCTTGACCGCAGCCTCGGCGGTCGCGCGGGCGGCGCGCGTCCCCGCGTCCTTGCGTACCGCGGCTTCCACTTCGGCGCGCACCTCGGCCAGCGCTCGCGCCTTCGGCAGGCGGTGCTCGAGTACCTTGACGATCACCATGCGATCGTCCGCCAGCGCCACCGGACCGCCGATGCGCTGGTCCTTAATCACCGAGTCACTGAACACGACGCCGCTCAGCTCAGGATTGGCACCCAGCGCTCCGCCGCCGCCGCGCGTGTACTCGGCGACTTCGCCTACGGTCAGGCCAAATTCGCCCGCCAGCGCCGCCAGGTCGCTACCCGAGGTGGTCTCGAGCTTCTGCTGCAGGCTCTCCTGCCGGCTGCCGAAAATCTCGGCGGCGCGATCGCGCCGGTAATCGGCCTCGATCCGCGCGCGATCGTCTGAGAGGGTGCGGGCGTGTTCCGCCTGCACCTCATCGAGCCGGATGATGTGAAAGCCAAACTGGGTCTTGACCGGCTCACTCACTTCGCCAATCTTCATGGTAAACAGGCGGTCCGCGAATGCCTGGACATAGGCGCCGCGCAGCGCGAAGCCCAGATCGCCACCCTGGCGGGCGGAACCCGGATCCTGCGAGTACTTGCGGGCCAGCGCCGAGAAGTCGGCACCGGGCGCGCGCGCCTCGGCCAGCACTGACTGCGCCTGTTTCAGCGCGGCGGCTTCCGCCGCGGCATCCTTGGGCGCGGCCACGGTAATCAGGATATGGCGCGCGCGGCGCTTTTCAGGCTCGACGTAGCGCGTGACGTTCTGCTGGTACCAGGCCTGGAGCTCGGGCTGATTCACGACCACGGCGGCTGCGACGGTATCGAGGCGCAGTTCGCCGTACTGCAGGCGCACTGATTCCTTGCTGAGATATTCTTCGGCGTGTGCCTGGTACCAGTGCTGCAGCTGGGCGTCGTCGACCTTCACGGCCGCGCTGTAGCGCGCCAGCGGCAGCAGCGCATAGCGCACTTCGCGCTGTTCATTCTCCAGCGCAAAGGCGCGCTTGAGTTCCGAATCGGTCACGAACTCGCCCACCTGCAGACTCTGCTCGAGCTGGCCGATCTGCAGCGAATTGCGCAACTGCGCCTCGTAACCCGCCAGCGTCATGCCCAGCTGCGCGAGCATGCCCCTGGCGGCCATTTCATTGAACTTGCCGTCGACCTGAAACGAGCTCTCGCTGCGGTAGCCGTTCAACAGAGCCGCGTTGCTGACACGGAAGCCGCGCTCCTGGGCGCGCTGGCGCAGCAGCGTAGTGCGCGTGTACTGGTCCAGCAGCGCATTTTGCAGCCGGGTGCGCACTGCGGCGGGTATTTCGGCCTTGACCTGCTGCTGATACTGCGACTGGCGTTCCTGCCAGGCATTCTGCAGCGTGGCCGTCGGGATCTCCTCGCCGTTGACCTTGAGGCCATATTTGGGCGCGCCAACACTGAGATCGACGATGCCGTAGGCGCCCCACAGGGCGAACACCAGGATCAGCAGGCCCAGCAGGAGAATTGCCAGCCAGCGCTGGCCTTTGAGAGTGTCGCCAATGTTTTGCAGCATATTTGTACTAAGTGGCGGAGCGGACGGGACTCGAACCCGCGACCCCCGGCGTGACAGGCCGGTATTCTAACCAACTGAACTACCGCTCCACTGTAATGG
>Ga0075024_100000324_pt1 | contig 16565 bp, 18 predicted proteins | sample Str013_2_FD_71389 | JGI IMG/M metagenome (GOLD analysis project Ga0075024, IMG submission 71389) | Freshwater sediment microbial communities in response to fracking from Pennsylvania, USA - Straight Creek_MetaG_SC_2013 | ecosystem: Environmental > Aquatic > Freshwater > Creek > Sediment... | reverse complement strand
CCTCGATTATTTCAAGAGCCGTGGGACCGTCGGCGGGCAGCTCCAGCAACTCTGAATCGTCGGAAGAAATTTCTCGCGCCAGTTTTCTGATCATGTCGATCGCCAGATTGCGGGCAATGGTGATCATCCAGGTCATCGGTGAACCACGTGACGAATGATAAGAGCTCGCGCTGTGCCAGATGCGCACGTAGGCTTCCTGGATAATGTCCTCCGCGAGATCCGAGCGCTTGAGGATCAGCAGGACGGTGGAAAACAGCTTTCTCTTAGTGGCGGAGTATAATGCCGCAAAAGCGGCTTGGTCCTTTTGAGCGCCAATCACCGCCAACAGGCGTTCCAGCTCTTTTGATCCCGATTCGGTCGCAGTCATCGTGAGCATGCATTTTTCCTGAATGAAGAAAGCACCAATCCGCGTTGAGACCCAGTCGGAGTGGCTCGTCTATTCAAAAATACCGAAGGTGCCTCACTCGAAGGGTGCAAAGGTCCGTAACGCGACGAAGCCGGCCAGGGATGCCGCAGCCGTAATAAAGGTTCCCCAAACCATATCGACAACGGTGACTACGAGAGGCCATCGGCTGAATGTCGCTAGATTGGTCAGGTCGTAAGTGGCATATGCGACTAGCCCGAGCAGACCGCCCAATGATAATGCCGAAACCCATCCGCCATTCCTGGCGGCAGGCATGACTGCGAACACAACGATCCCGACGAAGTAGATCAAATAAAACGCTGCTGCCGCGAGGAGGTTCGGCTTCTCTGCCAGCAAATCCCCCAGTGAATTCCTGTAGAAACCCATGGCACGGCTAAGCCAGATATAGTCCACGGCAAGGAATACGACCGCCGTCACGGCATAGGCAATTGAATAGCGGATCATATCGATCTCTTGGCTTCTGTTCGCGGGGGTTATCTAAATTCCGAAGAGCGGCTGCAACAAACGCGCAAACATGCTCTTGAACCGCAGCGGAGCATCGGTCACTGCGAGGCAGATGCAATCTTCACCCGCACCCGCAAATGGCTGATGCTCGGTACGTTCGTCGGTTTCTGCGATGTCGCCGCGATACAGAACGGTATCGCGATCGCACAAACTTCCCGTCAGGATAAGCGTGAGCTCGCGCCCGTTGTGACCGTGAGACGGAACCTTCAGGCCACTTTGGAAACGCAACAGCCGCGCTTGAGAACGTTTGTCGAGCGTATCGATCGAAATTTGCTGGACACGAGGTGCGAGCCTTTTCCAATGCAAGTCGCTCAGATCCCCGCCGAGGTAGCTTCGGAGCGGATCAGGAATGATTGCATTCGAAAAAGTACGAGACGGCTCCTTTGGCTCGGGAGACGTTGTATCGCTTCTGACCTGCGATAATACGGACGCCATCATTGTCGGCGATACCGGCGTTGCCTCGAGAGAATCGAGCAAATAGCCGCCCAGAGAGTCGGCCGAGCTATTGCGAGCACGACAATGCGGACAAAGAGAAAGGTGGGTGGCAACAAGCAAGCTTGACGCTTCATCCAGCGTCCCCGCCGAATAGCTCAGCAGGATATCATTGCTGATATGAAATTTTATCGTCACCGGTTTGCTCCATCTTGCGCATCCAGCGTGGAACGTATTTTGGCGAACGCCAATCGTATCCTGGATTTCACGGTTCCAACGGGAATGCTGAGCTGCCGGGAAATTTCGAAGTGCGAAAGGTCTTCGTAAAAGGAAAGCATCAGGACATTTCTCTCATTCGAAGAAAGCGTATCCATTATCTTGCGAACGTTCTCTTGCTTCTCAGTCTGCTCAACTAAAAGATCGGGCGGCGGCTGGTCGTCAGGGACAAGCGCCGGATCATTAGGATCGAATTGAGGTCGGCGTGTCTTGCGAAATCGATCAATGGTCAGATTTCTTGCGATCGTGAAAATCCAGGTGGACGGCGATGCCTTCGACGGATCGAATTGTGCTGCATTGCGCCATATCGAAACCATCGCTTCTTGCGTGATTTCCTCTGCGCCAGAAGGATCGGCGCCCAACCTCAGACAATAGGATTTGATTCGAGGCGCAAAATATCGGAACAGGACATCGAACGCCGTCTCGTCTCGGTCATTTGCGATCTTTGAAATGGATTCGACAAATTCCGATGTCTTCGGCCGCGGGTCACCCGGCAGAATTTCTTTGGCGACCATAATGTCCTCAGGACTGCTCCGCGCCGGCTTGGCTCCATATGGCAGTTCGGCAAACCGGACGGCGAATGCAATATTGAATATCAGTCTCGCAAGTAGATTGTCACCGAGGTTTGCGAGCCTGTTGGCCCAATTTGCACGCCCTTGCGAGCCGTCTGCAATCAAACATGTGTCATTAAAGGTCATTGTTTGGTCATAGCCAGGAATTCTTGGCGAGTTGCGGCGTTGTCGCGAAAACAGCCAAGCATGCAGCTTGTCACCATTTCCGCTCCAACCTTGTGAACGCCCCGGCTGGACATACAGTGATGAACAGCCTTGATCACCACGCCAACGCCCTGAGGCTGCAGGACTTCTTGGACTGCAGAAGCTATCTCCGAGGTCATCCGCTCCTGGATCTGCAGCCGCTTGGCATAGGCGTCGACAACCCGAGCCAGCTTGGAGAGTCCTACGACCCGGCCGTTGGGGACGTAAGCTACCCACGCCTGACCGACGATGGGGGCGAGATGGTGCTCGCAATGGCTTTCAAAGGCTATTCCACGGAGAATGACCATTTCCTCATAGCCGCCGGTTTCGTCGAAAGTCTTATCCAGAATCGCCAGCGGGTCTTGTTCGTAACCGGCAAAATACTCCCGGAAAGCCCGAGCGGCCCTGGAGGGCGTTTCGATCAATCCCGGGCGATCGGGGTTTTCTCCAGCCCAGCGAATGATGGTACGGAAGGCGGCCTCTGCCTCTTCACGAGAAGGCATGCCGCTGGTTTGCTGGGAAAAGTCATTGATCTGGATATTCAAACTCGTGTTTCCTTTTCATTTCGCATGCTCGGCCTCAAGCATTCGACCCGCGGTAAGCAATGGAAATTGCTTGCCTTTAAAAAAAAGTACCCCGGTCGAGGGGCTTATCGACCGGGGACTTATTACCGGGGTGGGGGCGCAGCGGCGACGCTGCAGTCCCGGTAACAATCGGTACGAGACCGATCGAAAATTGGATCACAGGAACTGAACAAAATTCCCGAGGTGCGGAAACCTTGGCCATGTGCTGATCACGATGTCGGGGCGCGACGCGCGTTGATGACCTTGTGGGAAGCGATTCTCAGGTCTAATGGGGGTGTGTTACGCGGGCCAATATCGGCCAATTCGAGCACCATTCGGCAGCGATAACCAAGCGCCCGCGCTATTCGAATGTAATTGGTCAGGGTGACGCTGGAAGTGCCGTTCAAGTAGCGTGAAATCTGACTCGGGTCGGCTCCAAGCAGAAAGCCAATCGCCTCCAGGCTTATCGGATTTATCCGACGAAGTTCCAGGATCTCGTTGATGATGGCTTCCTCATCGCGGGCAACGTCCAGCGTAAGTCGTTCGTTGGTCTCGCGATCGGCGCCAGGAAAGTCTCGTGTACGCGTTCTCATGATTGTTCTCGTCGTATCTTGAACTGTTTTACGAATTCAAGCCGGCGCCGGATCACCCGGTGGGCCGTTGCGACCGGCCGCATCACGAAAACGTTCCCAGAAGAAGTGCGGCGACTGCGCCGCACGAGAGCGGCCATCTGAGCTTCGGATACCAAGCCGGGGCTTCGTGCATACGCGAGGCTCGGATGTCCACCAACAGCATCGCGACGAATGCTGCAGCGAGGACCAGGAAGCCAATGCTGAACGGCGCCAACAGCGCCGCCCAGGCAACGAGCGAAGGCAGGATACTCAGGGTGATCCGACGCCACAGCGTGTTATCGGATTGGAGAACCGCACCGATCGCTAAGCCCCAGTGAATGCCACCCAGAAACGATAGAATTATTGCGCCATATGCCAAGAGCGCGAACAGCAGCTGCGCTTTCAAACCATCGGTTGCGAATGGTGTCGCAAGCGAAAGGCCCGCGAAGGGGATAATGCCGAGGCCTCCCAGCCACGCCGCTGCCGAGGGTACGCTCGAAGCATCCGATCTGGCCGTCTCGTTCGAATTCAAGATCCCCGCCCGCCCGTCCATCAAATACCGGATTGTCCGTGCCTGAAACGACCGACGCACCCGATCATCGCTTGTTGCCTGCGAGATAGCTGACGATATTCGCGAGGTCCTTGTCGCCCCGACCGCACAGGTTGATTACCATCAGATGGTCCCGGGGCATTTTTGGAGCAAGCTCGATTGCCTTGGCGATCGCGTGCGCGGGCTCCAGCGCAGGAATGATCCCCTCCAGCCTCGCGCAGAGTTGCAACGCGCAAATGGCTTCCTCGTCGGTGGCAGAGATATATTTCACCCGGCCTACCGATTTGAGCCATGCGTGCTCGGGACCTACGCCCGGATAATCGAGCCCTGCCGAGATCGAGTGCACATCCTCGATCTGTCCATCACCATCCATCAGGAGGAAAGTACGGTTGCCATGGAGGATCCCGGGGCGACCCTCAGCCAGCGAAGCGGCGTGCAACCAGCTGTTCAGCCCGTGACCCGCCGCCTCAACGCCATACATCAAGACTTGTGTTTCATCGAGAAACGGATGGAATAGGCCTATTGCGTTGGAACCACCGCCAATGCATGCAATCAGCGAATTCGGCAGCCGTCCCTCTGCTTGCATCATCTGGGTGCGTGTTTCCCTGCCGATGATGCATTGGAAATCACGGACCATTACCGGGTACGGATGAGGGCCGGCTACCGTACCGATGCAATAGAAGGTATTCTCCACATTCGTGACCCAGTCACGCAGGGCCTCGTTCATCGCGTCCTTGAGCGTCCGGGAGCCGGAGTCAACAGATCGGACCTCGGCGCCAAGCATCTTCATACGAAGGACATTGGCCTCCTGCCGCTCCACATCGACCGAGCCCATGTAGACGATACATTCGAGTCCAAAACGGGCGCAGATTGTGGCGGTAGCGACGCCGTGCATGCCGGCGCCGGTTTCAGCGATGATCCGCTTCTTGCCCATTCGCCGCGCAATCATGATCTGGCCAAGCACATTGTTCACTTTGTGGGCGCCAGTGTGATTGAGCTCATCGCGCTTGAAGTAGATTTTGGCGCCCTTGAGATGTTCGGTCATGCGCTCCGCAAAATACAACGGGCTGGGACGGCCAATGTAATTGGTAAGATAGCTTTCCATTTCCTGCTGAAATGCGGGATCCCTGCGCGCCTCGGCGTAGGCAAACTCAAGCTCCAGAATCAAGGGCATCAGAGTTTCTGGCACAAAGCGGCCGCCGAACGCACCGAAGTGGCCGCGCTTGTCAGGTCCGGCACGCAGGGTTTCAGTTTGCTGAAAAGTCATGCATCTCTCATGTTGATTGGCGACATCTGATAGGCAACTCAGCTACGCACGCCGCCGCTCGGCGTTCATTGATACGCGCCGGGACTGACGTTGGATCATTCGCAACAGCAGATTCATCAACGCCCAAGCGTTGCCACTCCTGCAGTCACCATGGAACGCGCTCTCCGCGGTGATCCAGAACGCCGCCGGAGTCTCCGGGCTGAGACGATCGATGACCGCCAGAAGCCGGCCGGCGTTTCGGCGACCTCGCCAATTCCACGCTTTGCGCCTCGAAACGGCGGACGACGCCAAGCCTACAATTAAGGGAACTTTCTAAAGGATGGGGCGGCGCCACGCCGCCCCATAAATCAAAAATTTACATAGCAGCCTTTTTCAGTTGTTCATCGACAACTGCTCTAACCTTACCGGGCAAGTAAACCTGCTTGATTTGGTCGAGGTTAGATGGGGAATCGACCTCTATCACGGCAACCATGCCCATCCCGTAATGTGGCGCGCATCGAATCAGATAGATGCCGGGAACATTGAAGGTATATGCAACATCCTTGCCCACCTGACCCTTCAATTCTTCTGCGCCTTGCGGGAACCCTCCCGGAATGAACTCAGCGTTGTGCCCCGGTTTAGTAGCCTTGAATGTAACCGTATCGCCCTTGGTCACCTTCGTAAATTTCTCAGAAAAGACGAGGTTTTCGCCATTTTTCGAGTTGAGCATCTCTATGGTGGACTCAGCAGCGATGGCAGGAGCTGCAGTCAGCGATAAAAGTGCAGCGAGGATAAGATTCTTCATTGCTTATTTCCTTCATTGATCCGGGCGCGTCTTGCCGAAAACACTGGTGGCCAGATCAGTCGCTTGTGCGCTCCCGGAGGTATGCGGAACACTTAGTTCTTCCCGCATGAACTGTTACGAGCGAAAAGTAGACTCGGATCACAATAGCGAATCGGTTTCCGGATTTTTTGGACTCTTGAGACCTGCCACGGCTGATCTATCAGCGGTCTGTTCGATAATGAGGGCCATTGATATGTTTACTAAACGAGAGGACCCTCAAACCCCATCTGCTCTATTAAAAGACATTCTTGGTTGCGCGCGACTGGCTTTGGCGTCTTGGCAACTGCCGCCGTCGGGTCAGCTTCTGTTGCCGCCAAGATTGCGACCTATCCAAACCTAGCGCCGTGGTACGTCAGCCTTGTCAAACTGGCCTTCAATCCTCAAATCAATAAAAGGCCAGCCGCGCAACTGCCAAGTCGGCGGCAAATTCCCGCCCGATGGCAACGAGCCCGATGCGCCTTAGCCGTCTGACATCGAGAGGAATGTCGATTCGGTGTTGCATGAATTGTACGAACGGTAGCTGTAAGGTCTGCCAATCCGGTTTCGTAACAAAGCTCTGGCGGTACGATTGTTGCGGCCGAGCGATGTCCGTCGTGCGCAAATGGACGCCGTAAGTCTCATGATTTCCAAGTACGTCCATTTCAAGTCCCGTAAAGCCACCTGCATCGAACGAACCGGTCTCCGACGCGAGATTAAGCGCGATCTGTACGAAGCCGCCATTGTATTCGGTGCTGACGTCTCCGCGCATGCGGATGGCCTCGCGGCCTTCGAGGGTCTCCTTGGCGATCGAGCCACGGGAAACACCACCCATCACGGCATCTGTTACCAGACGCCAATATTGATTTGGATTAGCGGGCCAAATTTCCAACGTGATGGCTCCTTTGCCTGCGAAGGTCACGGCGCTCCGTGAATGGAGCCCATGGCCAGAGTCGAATCCCATCAGTAATACGGGTGCCGGCTATGAAAGTCTGTCGAAAGCTCCGCTAATCGTCATAACGATGCGACGGCACAAGTGGATAGTCAGCTACTCTTTTGCAACGGCATGGTTCTATCCTTCGGATTTGAAGTTATGTTAAGTGGAAATAGCCCGTCGAATATTACCCGGCCGAACAGTGAATGCTCGCAAATGACTTACGAAGAAAGAGTGGAACAGGCGATCGCAGCCAACGATATTGAGACGCTGGTCAAGTTCACTTATGGCTACCCTTGCAAGTGCACAAAAATAAAGGGCGAGCCGATGTGCATCTGCAAGATGCTGGAAAAAGCAACCCGCGCAAAAATCGTTCCGCTACCGCTGTTTAGTGGAACAATTCAGCGGGTCTGAGCGTAGTTGAATCCGGCGTGCGTTGGCTCGCTTAGCCGGCCGGTATGCCGGAGCTTGTTACGGAGCTTCCACAACTGCGACCGCGGCCTCGTTCCTCCGCAGGAAGGGCAGCGTGAATGGGGCATCGTAATTGAGTGTGTAAGGCTCTCCGCTCGGCCGCCACTTCAATCCGACAAGACTCGCCATTAGCTCGGTCTGACGTTCTGCGAAATCGTGGCCCGAGCCGGAAAAACGTAAGATCGCAATCGTCTCGTTCGAAGTTGTTACAAGCCGGACCCTGGGATTCATTGGCTTTGGCGCGTTTTCGAGGCTGTATTTCGCGGGCAAAAAGAACCGCATTTTCAGCGTTCCGTTTGTTTCCAAGGTTTGAACTGGAGCTGTCATTGCCAACCTTTCCTTGCCGCTAACTTCGACCGGCACGGTCATGGCGATTCTGTCGTTTCCAGAAACCGAAGCGCGGTTTGCGCCCGCGATATAGGCAAACAGCAGCTTGAAAGCTTCGCTACGGCCAGCCTCCCCGGCTACTGCCAGATCAACTTCGGCTGCGAGACGGGGGCCGTAGCGGCGAATTTCGACGCGATCGCCGATACGATCGATCACGTCATAGCGCGGCTCTTCGAAAATACGGATGCCGAACAACCCGAGCACGGATTCAACGAGGAGCACACCGTAATAGGCGATTGATTGCCACACTCAGGTAAATTCCTTCTCAGCCATGTACCACCAGCACCCGTATTCACAGGAGCGACATGCGGCAGGCAGCGGCGGTATGAAAATTCCGGATGCGTGCAACGCCGGATCCCTAGAGAGCTAGGTGGAGTCTTGCCGCATTCAAGCCGAGGAACGCCCCGCACGCTCGAATCGGACGTTGGAATGAAGCGACTTTGGAAAGACCGTGGATGCACTATTCCCAATACAGGCCGGGGAGCACGAAGTCGGGCGCCGCCCCGTATGTAGCCAGTTTATTCGACAATTCGTCGTCGCTTAAATCTTGGCAGAGGCCGGTACGAACCAGCGCAGTCGGCAGGCGAGCATTGAAGCCGCCGCAGATATCGTGCTCGATGCTGTCCCCGATCGCCAGCGTCCGCGCCGGGCCGCCCCCGAGGCACTGATTTCGAGCGAAGGCGTACATCGCCGGATACGGCTTCCCCACGAAAGTGACCCTTCCCCCCAGTTTACAATACAGCGAAGCGATTTCCCCTGCGCTCGGCTGAACGCCGGCGGCGGTGAGCATCAGACGATCCGGATTGCAACATAGCGCCGGGATATCGGAGGCCGCTGCCGTAGCCAGTATCTCTCCATATTGTTCGAGCGATATCTTCGGTGCGCGGCTAGCCGCAATCATGATGAAATCCGCGGCCGCCGGATCATCAACCAATCTCACGCCCAGCTTTTCGAACCCGTAGTCATGGTCGTCGTGACCCACGACAAACATGCTGCTGCCTGGCACGAAGGGCATGCCGAATGAATAGGCGACAATGCCCTGCCAGGCAACTTCGCCCGACGTCACGACATCATCGAACAGCTCGCGGGAAAAGCCGAGGTCAACCAGCCTTGCGATGTTGGCGGCCGCCCGCTTGCCGGAATTTGACAAAAGAACCACGCTTTTGCCACGCGATTTTAGGCTAGCGAGGCATTCGATCGTCCCGCGATAGGGTTTCACCCCGTCATGGAGAACCCCGAACTGATCGATCAGAAACAGATCGAAAGAGTCCGCCAGAACTGAAAGTCGCTCAATCTTCCGGTATTGCACCATGCATGTTTCCCCGGTTCGCTATGGTCAAGGGTTGCAGTATTGGCATTGGCCGGGATCTGCAGTTTCCGGTCGATCTTTGACAGCTCGGCTGCCTTCAAATCCGCATTTGGCGCAACGAAGCAATTCCGCAATGACAAGTTGGGTCGGTTCGCCGCACCAGCCGCAGGGCAACCCGCGCAAGACGTCCACCGCTCCAAATCCGGGCGCGGCGCATGCCGGACAGGGCGTCGCAAGACGCCGCGCGAGGCGGATTGCCAAAGCCCGGATTGAGGCCATCCGCGTCGGGTTGAGGTGAGCCCGCATGTCTGTCACGACGAGAGCATGCCCGTCGCGCGACGCGGAAGCCGCCTCCTCGATGGCTTCGGCAAGTCTGGTCGCGCGGGTAATTCCCTTGACGATCTTGCCGGCTTCGACCGGCGCTTTGGGCGAAACGACAACAGCGTGAGACGGGAATCTCACGCGGGTCAGGAAGTCCGTGATGTCCTGGCCCGGCATGCAATCGCAGCTTTGATAATTGGTTCGATCGGTAATTCCCGGGATGAATGGAACGAATGGATGCGGTCCGAAGCTTCCTTCGCTGCCGAGCCCCAGTTCCAGTCCGGGCGCTTCGATGGCGGCCAGCGCCTTGGCGCGCGCGGCGTCGAACATTGTGCCCTGCCGGACAATATCACCGGTGAAGGTCCCGAACGCGTCGGTATCTATCCCCGGCGCTACCTTCACGGCGGCGCCGAGCCACCGGCTGAACGGCCTGGCGACGACGCGCCCCTTTGCATGCATCGTTGCGATCGCAAAGGTCTCGTGACTGTAGGCAGAGGGTGCTCCCATCGAGTTAGCTCAGAAACGTTCCGGCCTGAGGACGAAGACATCGGACATCGTCACGAACCCGATCCGGTCCCGGATCGCGGCAAACACGGCGTCGACCACTTCGTCGGCGTGCGCAGCGTCGACGATGCACAGCAACGCCACCATGTTCGCAGCATCGCTGATCTGGCCCTCCGAACTCCAAGCGTTGAGCATGCCCCGGCCTTCGAGGATGGGCAGCACCGAATAGCCGGGTACCTGCGCCTGATCGAGCGTGTTGATGAGCGTCCTAATCAGCGGCGCCTCGACGACGATATCGATGCGCTTCTTGAGGTGATATTTGGTCATATCGGCACCGGTCCTGGTTGGCTCAATGTGCGATCCGGTTTGCAACGGCGATGTAGAGTGGAATTCCGACCAGTAGATTGAAGGGGAAGGTCACCCCCAGGGACAGTGTGAGCGCGAGTGCAGGATTGGCGGCGGGCAGCGCCAGCCGCATCGCCGCGGGAGCCGCGATATAGGAAGCGGAGGCCGCAAGCGTGATCAGTACCGCGGTACTGCCAACGGATAGACCGAGCATTACCGCCATCGCGGCGGCGATTGTTGCGCCAATCAGCGGCATCACTACCGCGAAGGATGTCACCGTGAACGAGAGATACCGCCACCCCTGCCTGAGCCCGCGTCCGGCGACCAAACCCATATCGAGCAGAAACAGACAGAGTGCCCCGGCAAAGGGATCAAGAATGAACGGTTTCAAAATCGTCACGCCCCGTTCCCCCGTAATCGCGCCGATAGCGAACGATCCCAGCAGGATAAAAATGGATCCATTGAAGGCGACTTCCCGGATGAACTCGCTGCGTCCAGTGTCGGCTTTTCGCTCGCGACTGGCGATCAGCAGCGCGGCGAAAATGGCGGGCGTTTCCATTGCGGCTGCGACCGCGACAAGATAGCCGTCATAGCGCACCGACAACTGGGTGAGCACGCCGGTCACGGCGGCGAAGGTCACTGCGGAGATCGAGCCGTAATGGCCGGCAATCGCGGCCGCGTCCGTTGCACCCAATCTGGTTGCCGCCCGCAGCAGGGCATAAGCGATGAATGGCGTTCCAAACGAGAGCACAATTCCGGCCGTGATCGCCATCAGCAACGGCGCCGTCAAACCGTGATGACTGACCTCGGCGCCGCCGCGGAAGCCAATCGAGAGAAGCAGATACAGTGCGAGGAGCTTGGCAACCGCTTCGGGTATCGACAGGTCCGACTTCGCCCAGACTGCAAGCAATCCGAGGATGAAGAACAGCACCATCGGTGACAGAAGATTTTGCAGCCCAAAGCTCAGCATGAATTCCACCAATTCGTAAACACGGTCTATCCGTGGGACGCACCGAACCAGTTCGAGCTACAGCCTTTCGCTATCTGGTGGAAATTGATAATAATTAGGGCTATGATCAAATATATCAATGATGAGGCGGTATGCCCAAGTCTCTAACCAATCTCGATCTCGATCTGGTGCGAACATTCACCACCATCGCTAGCACCGGCAATTTTACCCGGGCCGCTGAAACCCTTCGGCGGCAACAATCGACCATTTCCCTGCAGATTCAGCGGCTCGAAAGCGCGCTTGGACAGAAGCTGATCGAGCGTACCCCGCGATCGGTCCGACTGACATCCGAGGGCGAGACCTTTCTCGGCTACGCCCAGCGCTTGCTCGATCTGAATGATGAGGTGGTATCGCGGGTCAACGAGCCGGACATGCACGGCACCGTTCGTCTCGGTACCCCCGAGGACTTCGCAACGAGACATTTACCCGAGGTATTGGCACGCTTTACGCAGGCTTATCCCGCCGTGGCGCTGGAAGTGACCTGTGATCTCACGCTGAATCTGATCGAGCGCTTCCGCAAGGGTGCATTCGACCTCATGCTAATCAAGCAGGAGCGTGCTGCGGCTGAGCCGGGCGGCATCAGGGTTTGGCGAGAGCCCTTAGTCTGGGTTACGTCCGAACGCAGTTTCTGGTCGGCCGAAGGGCCCCTGCCCCTGGTAGTCTCACCGAAACCGTGTGTGTACCGGAGGCGGGCAACCGAGGCGTTGGACAGGGTACATCGTCCCTGGCGTATTGCTTATACCTGCGGCTCGCTTGCCGGTTCACTCGCCGCCGTGAAGGCCGGCCTCGGCATCACTGTGTTGCCAAAGGACATGGTCCCGTCGGGCCTGCATGTCATCGATGGTCGGCCGTTACCGAATTTGAAAGACACCGAAATTGCCCTGCTACATCGGGAGGGATTATCCGTTCCGGCGCGCCGCCTGATGGAGCATGTAATTAAATCCTTGGGATAGTCTCAGGTCCTAGACCGTTCAACTCTACCGAACGACCGGTTCATTCGCACGATCGTAAGATTGAGAAAGGCAGCGAATGTCACCCATAGCAGGTAGGGCAACAGAAGCCACACCGCCAAAGTCGAGAACGGCGCCAAGCCGATCATGAGCGCCACGATCGACAGCCAGAGAAACGGCACTTCGATCAATGCCCAGTCCGGCCGCTTCAGATTGAAGAACAGCGGGCTCCACAGCATGTGCAGCACGATGTTGATACCGAACAGGATGAGAATCAGAAGCTGTCCCGAACCGGTGGTAGCTTCGGTCCATGCCAGTACGCCTGACCATGCCGCGAGGCCCAGGATGACCGTCCACGCCGGCCCAAAAATCCAGTTCGGAGGATTCCACCACGGCTTGCGCAGATTTTCATACCAGCCCCCGACCTTGGTCATCCATCCGCCCACGCCGAGGACAAGCAAAGTAGTTACGGTTGCGACGATGATCGGAAGTGTCAAATTTCAATCCCTTGAATGCGTGTTGAAGCAGGCAGTGCCCACCATATATGTTCACTGTCGACCTGGGCGATGTGCTCCTTCCAAAAAATATGCGACGTCCGGCTGGCAGGCGTCGGCAATGTCCCCATAAAATTTTCCTATGGACAATCATAGTATCCCATATTTTTCGAAATGCGTTCAAAGTGCTAGCCTGTTTCCATGCCAGCAGTGATCCAGCGTCAGAAGCCGCTACATGACCGATAATTCTCCTCGCCACATCGTCATTGTAGGTGGTGGCGCTGCCGGGCTCGAGTTGGCGACGAAGCTGGGCGACGGCCTCGGCCGCCGGAAGCGGGCGCGCATCACCCTGGTCGATCGCAGCCGCACCCATATCTGGAAACCGCTACTTCACTCGGTCGCCGCCGGCAGTCTCCGTCGCTCCCAGCATGAGTTGAACTATATGGCGCAGGGCCACTGGCACCATTTCCACTATCGTAACGGCGAAATGATCGGTCTCGATCGGACTGCGAAGACCGTCACGCTGGCGCGGACGGTGGATGAAGAGGGGCGCGAGATCAGCCCGGAATTGCAGGTCACCTATGACACCCTAATCGTCGCCGTCGGAAGCGTCACCAACGATTTCGGAACCCCGGGCGCCAAGGAATTCGCGGTACCGCTGGAAACTCCCGAACATGCCGCGCGCTTCAACCGTCGGCTGGTCAATGCCTGCGTACGCGCGCAGAGCCAGGATACGCCCGTTCTTCCGGGCCAGCTCCACGTCGCCATCATCGGCGCCGGCGCCACCGGCACGGAATTGGCCGCCGAACTGCATCACACCGCGCGTGCCATTATCGCCTACGGACTCGACAAAATCGACCCGGAGCGAGATCTACGGATCGTTCTGATCGAGGCCGCCGATCGCGTCCTGCCCGCGTTGCCGGAACGGATATCGGCCTCGACCAAAGAACTGCTCGTCAAGTTGGGCGTGGAGGTGCGCACCAGCGCACGGGTCGCCGAAGTTCTGGCAGACGGAGTCAAGCTCTCCGATGGAGAAATCATTTCCTCCGAACTGGTGGTGTGGTCGGCTGGCGTGCAGGCCCCCGCCTTTCTGGCCAATATCGCTGGGCTGGAAACCAACCGCATAAATCAACTGGCGGTGCGGCCCACGCTACAGACAACGCTCGATGATAATATTTTTGCGATCGGCGATTGCGCGGCCTGTCCGCGCCCCGGCTTCTCTCAAAACGTGCCGCCGCGCGCTCAGGCCGCTCATCAGCAGTCGGATTTCATGGTCAGGCAACTCGGCCACGTACTAGACGGCCGCCCGTTGGCGGAATTCCAGTACCTCGATTTCGGTTCGCTGGTTTCGCTTGGAAAATACAGCACGATCGGCAGCCTGATGGGGTCGGTCATCGGCCGTAGCTTTCTCGTGGAGGGCTATTTCGCCCGATTGATGTATCGCTCGCTCTACAAGATGCATGAAGCAGCGCTGCACGGCCGCGTCCGGACCTTGCTCGGTCTAGTCACCCCGGGCGCCCGGCCGGCGCCCACCGTCAAGCTGCATTGAGCGCCGAATTCTCGATCCTCCGCGACAGTCCTGAATACGACGGAATGAGCACAAGTCTTGGGCTTCGGCATTCGACGGCACCACACCCAGTTTCGCGCCAGAAGCAACCGCCACAGAACAGGTCCATGAGTTGATGCCTTAGAATTATCGGCGAAAGACGATTTAGCAACGTGAAACTCCAGAGCCGGATATGAACTATTACCCTTTCTAAACTGCGATGCGCCGTTGTTGCGGCAGATGAGGGAAGTTTTCGTCGGGCTGCGGAAGTTCTGCTTGTTCTACAATCGACCCTGAGTCGCGGCATCAACAATCTTGGCCGCGCTTGCCAAGAGCCAAGCTTATTGGTGACGTTTCATAGATTAGAACGATCTTAAGTAGAGTCCGAAAATGCTCGTGAATTTGCGTCAGCCTTCAGCTGTGACGGGACAAGATTGTCGGGATGGCGTCAGAACGGAAGATTAAAATATCTAGCTAAGTCATTGAAATAGCTTTGGAGCGAGTGAAGGGAATCGAACCCTCGTATTCAGCTTGGAAATCGACAAATTTCCGCAATGTTTTCAACAGCCATTCAGACATTTTGCAGTTCTCTGGGCGATTGAGACTACGGAATTTCTTTTTGTCGGAATGACGAAGGTGCGCTGGCGGTTCAAAAGGCTGTGCCCCCGCATAGCGGGTTCGACCTCCCATGCGGCTAAAGATCACCGAACCAATTGTAACCATAGACCTCCCAATATACGAAGAGTCACGGCTTTACTTTCAAGCCGCCCATGCCGGAGCCGTTTCAAGCTTTTTTGGTTATGATAGTCGAAGATTGATGAACTTGCGATCCACAGAAAATGCCTTTTCAACGTGGTGAACATCTTCAAGGCAGCTAAAATCGAACCCGGTGCACGGATGCACAAACGGAACGGAAGACCATGCCGAAGATGCGCTTGAAAGCCGATCTGCCCCGGAAGACCTGCGCTGCTTGCGGGCGGCCATTTACGTGGCGCAAAAAGTGGGCGAAGGATTGGGCGCAGGTCAAGACATGCTCGGATCGCTGTAAACGGGATCGGCACCGCGGGCAAGGCGCCGCGGTGGCTAATGGCTCTGCCTGTTCATGACGCAATTGCGGCTTGTGCTTGGCGACCAGTTGACGCGCGATGTCGCGGCGCTGCGCGATTACAGCGACGGCGACGTCGTGCTAATGGCCGAAGTCGCTTGCGAAACCACGTATGTCAAGCATCACAAACAGAAGATCGCCTTCGTGCTTTCCGCGATGCGGCATTTCGCCGAAGAGCTGCGCGCGGAAGCTATCGTCGTCGATTACATCAAGCTCGACGATAGCGGGAACACGGGCTCCATCGGGGGTGAATTGCGGCGCGCCGTGGAACGCCACGGACCAGAGCGAGTCATCGTCACGTCGCCCGGTGAATGGCGCCTGTTGTCTGACATCAAAGCATTGGATCTCGGCATTCCCATCGAGATCCGCGAAGACGATCGGTTTTTTGCAAGTACAGGACGTTTCGCAGTGTGGGCGGCGAAGCGCAAATCATTTCGTATGGAATTTTTCTATCGCGAGATTCGGCGAGAGACCGATCTATTGATGGAGGGCGACGAGCCCGCCGGTGGGCAATGGAACTACGACAACGACAATCGCAAGCGGCTGCCGAGGTCGGTGCAACTGCCGCAGCGTTTTGGCTTTGCGCCCGATGCAATCACGCTGAACGTGCTCAAGTTGGTTCGCCAGAACTTCGCGGATCATTTCGGCGATCTTGATCCGTTCGAATGGGCGGTGACGCGCAAAGATGCGCTGAGCTGCCTTGACGATTTCCTGGTGCGGGCGCTACCCAGTTTCGGCAATTACCAGGATGCGATGGCGAGCGGTGAGCCATTTGTATTCCATTCCCTGCTGTCGCCTTACCTCAATGCCGGACTGTTGACGCCGCGCGAAGTGTGCGTCGCTGCCGAGCGCGAGTATATCGAGAAGCGCGCTCCGCTGAACGCCGTCGAGGGCTTCATCCGGCAGATTTTGGGATGGCGGGAATATATTCGTGGCGTCTATTGGCTCAAGATGCCGGATTATGCCGAAACAAATGCGCTGAATGCGACGCGCCCGCTGCCGTGGTTTT
>Ga0075024_100000323_pt1 | contig 16579 bp, 17 predicted proteins | sample Str013_2_FD_71389 | JGI IMG/M metagenome (GOLD analysis project Ga0075024, IMG submission 71389) | Freshwater sediment microbial communities in response to fracking from Pennsylvania, USA - Straight Creek_MetaG_SC_2013 | ecosystem: Environmental > Aquatic > Freshwater > Creek > Sediment... | reverse complement strand
TGTATGTAGAAGGCAATCCGTTTGAAATGGGTGTGGTAAATGGAAAACTAACGCAGGAACTGGTGCGGCGGCAGGAAGATCATTTTACCGAACAGATCAATAAAATGGTGCCTTCCAGCTTTTACCGGCATTTTTTAAAATATGCCATTGGCTGGTTCAACCGGAATCTTACGGACAATGTAACAGAAGAGTACAAAGAAGAAATCTATGGCGTTTCCCACGCCGCATCCGATCAGTACGATTACATCGGGTCCAATTACCAGCGCATTTTGAACTACCATGCCGCGCACGATATTGGCCATGCATTGCAAAGTATGGCGCTGGTGGGCTGCACGTCTTTTGGCACCTGGGGTTCGGCAGCAGACAGCAATATGATCATCGGCCGTAATTTTGATTTTTATGTGGGCGATAAATTTGCAGAAGACAAAATAGTGGCGTTCTTCAATCCTTCTCAGGGCCATAAGTTTATGACCATTACCTGGGGCGGTTTTATTGGCGCGGTATCCGGTATGAACGACCAGGGACTAACGGTAACCATCAATGCCGATAAGACAAGCATCCCTTCGGGTTCGGCCACGCCGGTGTCGCTGGTAGCCAGGGAAATATTGCAGTATGCAAAGAATATCCAGGAAGCCATTGCCATCGCCGGCAAAAGGAAAATGTTTGTATCGGAAGCTTTTCTAGTGGGTTCGGCACTCGACAATAAAGCCATCATCATAGAAAAAACGCCGGAGCAGCTGGATGTATATGATCCACAAAAAAAATTCATCGTTTGTGCCAATCATTTCCAGGGAAAGGACCTGGCAAACAGCAAAGCCAATATTGAACAGATCAAAGAAAGTGCTTCTGAATACCGCTTCAAAAGAGTGATGGAACTGATTGATACCAGCGGTACCAATACGGTACTAAAAACAGTTAACCTTTTAAGGGACCGGCGCGGCCTCCGCAACAGCGATATTGGCATGGGCAATGAAAAAGCCGTGAACCAGTTAATTGCGCACCACTCCGTGGTATTTGAACCCAAAAAATTAATGGTATGGGTGTCTTCATCGCCCTGGCAACTGGGCCAGTATATTGCTTATGATTTGCACAAGGTATTTGCATTGCAGGGCATGAAAGAAAACAAGGAAATCTGCGAAACTGCTTTTAATATACCTGCCGATAGTTTTCTGTTGAGCAAGGACTATAAAAATTTTACACTTTTCAGAAGTTACAAACAACGCATTGCAGAAGGGGGCAGCATCAATACCGACAGCCTGGTAATGAGCAACCCGGCATATTATCATGCCTGGGTAATGGCCGGCGATTATTTGTTCAAACAAAAAAAGTTTGCGGCGGCTTTGCCTTATTATAAAACGTCTCTTACAAAAACCATTGCCACCAAAAAAGAAGAAGACCATATCAGAGCGCAGATAGCAGCATGTATTAAACAAACAGGTTACTGATTATGATAACAGGTATTGGCATAGACATCGCAGAGGTAAATCGCATTGCGGAAAAAATCGGTAAGGAACAGGGTTTCCGGGAGCTTGTTTTTTCCAGTAAAGAGATTGCTTATTGCGAAGCGGCTACCCGCAAGTTTGAACACTATGCAGCCCGTTTTGCAGCCAAAGAAGCTTTTTTTAAGGCCATTGGCACCGGCTGGGCAGCAGGTACCGCATTCAATGAAATTGAAATTGCACATGATGAAAATGGCAAACCATTATTGGTTTTGCTGGGGGGTACGGCCGCAACTTTGCGCCAAAAGGGAATTGGCAAAATTTTCGTTTCATTGTCGCATGTAAAAGCGATGGCTACAGCCGTGGTTGTTATTGAGGAGTAATGTCAGTTATCGCAATGCTTCCTCACATCGTCACTGCCTTCAGTGAATCTCTTTATCTTTATTATTACGGATACCCAAACAATGACCTATTCAACACAAACGGCCTGGCAAACAAAAGCGGAGATTAAACAACTGCAGGAATTAAAACTGCAGCACATGCTTGCTCACCTGCAACAACATTCGCCGTTTTACCAGCAAATGTTTGCAACGCATGCTATAAAGATGGATGCTATAAAAACAATGGCAGATCTGCAGCAACTGCCGGTTACCAGCAAGGAAGATCTGCAGACGCGCAATGATGATTTTTTGTGCGTACCCAAAAATAAAATTATTGAGTACAGCAGCACTTCGGGTACATTGGGCAGCCCGGTAACAGTAGCACTTACTGAAAATGATTTGCAGCGCCTTGCATTTAATGAATACAGTTCTTTCTTGTGTGCCGATGGCCGGCCGGATGATATTTACCAGCTGATGTTAACCCTCGACAGGCAGTTTATGGCGGGGATGGCCTATTACGCCGGTATTCGTAAAATGGGTGCAGGTATTATTCGCGTTGGCCCGGGGGTGCCTTCTTTGCAATGGCAAACCATACAGCGTATTCAGCCTACTGCTATCGTAGGGGTACCTTCTTTTATTTTAAAATTGATTCAATACGCAAAAGAACACAGGATTGACGTGAATGGCAGCTCCGTAAAAAAAGCCATTTGCATTGGGGAGAACATCCGCAATACAGACTTTTCATTGAACATACTGGGCAGGAAAATTACCGAAGGATGGAATATTCAGTTGTATTCTACCTATGCCAGCACCGAAATGCAAACAGCCTTTACCGAATGTGGTGCGGGTAAGGGAGGCCACCACAACCCCGAATTGCTGATTGTGGAATTGCTAAACGATAACAATGAAGCCGTAGCGCCCGGTGAAGCCGGTGAAGTAACCATTACCACTTTGGGTGTGGAAGGAATGCCACTGCTGCGTTACAAAACCGGCGATATCTGCCTGTATGTGGATGAACCCTGCAGTTGCGGGCGCAATACACTAAGGCTCTCACCGGTGCTGGGCCGCAAAAAGCAAATGATAAAATACAAGGGCACCACTTTGTATCCCCCAGCCTTGTTTGATTTACTAAACGAAATGGAAGAAGTGCTGGATTATGTAGCCGAAGTTTATTGTAACGACATTGGGATGGATGAAGTATTGCTGCACATTCTGCCCGTTAATAACCACGAAGAGACGGACAGGAGAATCCGCGCCTACCTGCAGGCAAGGCTGCGGGTAAGCCCGCATGTGAAATACGTTGCGGCGGCCGAAATTCAACGCATGCAATTTCCGGAAGGCGGCAGAAAGGCATTGAAGTTTATAGATAAGCGGTGAGTCTCAACTAAGATGTATAGGATTAGTGGGATGTCAGGATTTTGTGATAAATCCTGTCATATTCATTTGCACATTGATGTATTCAGCCTTGTAATGGCTTTATTGGATGGCGAGGGGAGCTGTCCATCACCACTTCGCCACATTTGAGAAAACATACAAACAGCAAGCTATGGCCTATATTATGGTAGATATTGAAAGCGATGGCCCCATACCCGGCGATTATTCGATGATTTGCTTCGGGGCCGTTCTTGTAAGTGAAAGGCTCGATAAAACATTTTACGGAAATCTCAAACCCATCTCAAATAAGTTTATACCGGAAGCATTGGCGGTTTCAGGTCATTCAAGAGCAGCAACCTTGGAGTTTGATGAACCCCAAAAAGTGATGTTGGACTTTAAAGAATGGCTGGCCGCAGTTAGTACAGACAGGCTGGTATTTATAAGCGATAACAATGGCTTCGACTGGATGTTTATCTGTTGGTATTTTCATCATTTTATCGGTTCAAACCCTTTCGGGTTCAGTTCACAAAACCTCGGTAGCCTCTACAAAGGCATGGAAAAGGATACATTTAAAAACTTTAAGCACCTGCGCAACACCAGGCATACGCATCACCCGGTAGATGATGCAAAAGGCAACGCAGAGGCGCTGCTGACGATGAAACGTGAAATGGGCCTGAAAATTAAATTCTGAAGGGATTATTAGCTGCAGCAGCGCAGCTCCGGCTATTAAACGCATCCTTTTTTCCTTCGTGAAAAACCTCCCGTACCGCTGTGGTAAAATTTGCGCATCTTGGGCACCCGCATTCAAACCCAATATATCCCGGCTTTATATTATTTTTGGAGCTCTCAACCCTTACAAACAGTTTTATGAACGTTATTGTGGAAAAACAGCTCACACTGGATGATTGCAACGAGATTTTATTCAAAGGGAAACAAATTTCCTTACCCGCGGCTGCGTTGCAGCGGGTAGATGCCAGTCACCAGTTCCTGAAAAAATTTTCCAAAAACAAGCTCATTTATGGCATCAATACGGGTTTCGGGCCCATGGCGCAATACAAGGTGAGCGAAGAAAACATCACCCAATTACAGTACAACCTTATCCGCAGCCATTGCTCAGGCGGCGGCAAACTGCTGGACCCCATCCTGGTAAAGGCATTGATGCTGGCCAGGCTCAACAGCTTGTTGCAGGGTTTTTCGGGCGTTCATACAGACAGCGTAGAGCTGCTGGCCGCCCTTATTAATAAAAATGTTTACCCCTGTATTTACGAACACGGTGGGGTGGGTGCCAGCGGCGATTTGGTACAGCTGGCCCATCTGGCATTGGTTTTAATTGGCGAGGGCGAAGTGATTTACGAAGAAACCATGCAGCCAACCGAAAAAGTATTTAAACAGCTTAATATAAAGCCGCTTACTATTTACATGCGCGAAGGCCTGGCCATCTTAAACGGCACCTCGGCCATGACGGGCATTGGACTGGTGAACATCATTGAAGCAAAAAAACTGCTGGAATGGTCGGTGACGCTTTCGGCTATGACCAATGAGGTGGTGGAAGCTTTTGATGATCATTATTCCTACGAACTGAACGTGGTAAAAAAGCACAACGGCCAAAACTTTATTGCGGCCATGGAGCGGGAGATGCTGAAAGACAGCAAAATGATCCGCAGCCGCAGCCAGCATTTGTACAAGGCAGAAAACATCAACCAGGAAGTGTTTGAAGACAAAGTGCAGGAATACTATTCACTGCGCTGCGTTAGTCAGATACTCGGCCCCATCTATGATACCATTGTGCAGGCAGAAGCGGTGCTGGTAAATGAGCTGAATTCGGTGAACGATAACCCCGTGATTGATGTGGCCAATGAAAATATTTTTCATGGCGGCAATTTTCATGGCGATTATGTTTCGCTAGAAATGGACAAGCTGAAAGTGGCTACCACCAAGCTTTCCATGCTGGCAGAAAGACAATTGAACTACCTGCTGAACGATAAACTAAACCAGAAATTTCCGCCTTTTGTAAACCTGGGCGTACTGGGTTTTAATTTTGGCGTGCAGGGCATGCAGTTCTCCGCTACTTCCACGGTGGCAGAAAATCAGACGCTTTCATTCCCTATGTATGTACACAGTATTCCCAATAACAACGACAACCAGGACATTGTTAGCATGGGCTGCAATGCCGCCAATATCACCAAAAGGGTTATCGATAATTCTTTTGAAGTACTGGCCATACAAATGGTGGCGGTTTTGCAGGCCGTAGACTTTCTTGAATGCACCAATAAACTTTCCAGCTATACATTGCGGGTATACAACGAGGTTAGAAAAATATTCCCGAAGTTTATTGAAGACAAACCCATGTACAAGGAACTGCGCCTGGTAAAAACCTACCTGGAAAAAACAGAGAATGTCTTTTCGGGCCACAGCGTAACAAAGCCAGCGGCTGCCGAACTGGCCAAATAACAAAACCTTAAGCATCATACCATGAATTGTGCATTAGTTACCGGTGGATCAAGGGGCATAGGAAGGGCCATTTGCATAAAACTATCGGCCATGGGTTACTATGTGCTGGTCAACTACAAAGGCAATGAAACGGAAGCGGCCAATACCATGGCATTGCTAAAAGCAGCGGGGGGCGATGGCGAATTAATACAGTTTGACGTAGCAATAAAAGAAGACATTCTGCAAAAACTGGGCGGATGGATTGAAGCCAACAAGGAAAAAAATATTGAAATACTGGTTAACAATGCCGGCATTAAAGAAGACGGTTTGATGGTATTTATGAAAGACAGCCAGTGGGAGGAGGTATTAAAAACCAGCCTCGATGGATTCTTTTTTGTTACCCGCCTGGTATTAAACAATATGTTGCTGAAACGCTATGGCAGAATCATCAACGTGGTATCGCTTTCGGGCTTAAAAGGAATGGCCGGGCAGGTGAATTATTCGGCCGCCAAAGCCGGCGTTATTGGTGCCACCAAGGCCCTTGCGCAGGAAGTAGGCCGGCGCGGCATTACCGTAAACGCCGTGGCACCGGGTTTCATAAAAACCGATATGACCGAAGATTTGAACGAAAAGGAACTCTCCAATATGATACCGGTAAAACGTTTTGGTATGCCCGAAGAGGTAGCCCATGCAGTGGCATTCCTGGCATCCAAAGAAGCCGGGTATATTACCGCAGAAGTGCTTTCGGTAAACGGTGGTTTGTACTCCTGATACAGGGGCCATTATTTTATTTGAATGCCTGTTGACCATCCCATTTCATCCCTGCCATACAACAACCCGCTCACATTATTTTGTTTTGATGTGCTTGACTGGTCAACTTTGCAGTAAGAACCGCATTGAACCTGCATTTTACCTTGTTTAGAGGGGAAAAAGGGATGCGTAAATATGCCGCGGTTAATTATTTTTAAGTTTGAACAAATAGTTAAATGGTTGTTTGTAAAAATCACGAAGGTTGGCTTATATTGGCGAAGTATAGGATTAAGATTTTAGTACTTAGTAATGAGACAGGAAGGCTTCCGAAGACCAGCGTCTGAATACTAAATACTTTATACTAAAAAACTATGAACAGAGTTGTGATAACGGGGATGGGCATTTACTCTTGCCTGGGCAAGAACCTTGATGAAGTAAAACAATCGCTTTACGAGGGCAAGTCGGGTATTGTATTTGACGCAGAACGAAAGGCTTTTGGCTATCGCAGTGCACTAACGGGTTTTGTAGAAAGGCCTAACCTGAAAAGCATGCTCGACCGGCGGGCCCGCATCATGCTGCCCGAGCAGGGAGAATACGCCTACCTGGCCACCATAGAAGCGTTAAAAAATGCGCGGATAGAACAAGATTATATCGACAGCAAAGAGGTGGGTGTTCTATATGGCAACGACAGCTCAGCAGAACCGGTTGTTCATGGTACCGATATCATTCGCGAAAAAAAGGATACCATGCTGGTGGGTTCGGGTTCAGTTTTTCAGACCATGAACTCTACTGTTACCATGAACCTGGCCACCATTTTTAAACTAAGGGGCATCAATTTTACGGTTAGCGCGGCTTGTGCCAGTGGTTCTCATGCCATTGGACTGGGCTATCATTTTATAAAAAGTGGATTGCAGGAATGCGTTATTTGCGGCGGAGCCCAGGAAGTCAACAAGTATTCCATGGGCAATTTCGATGCATTATCGGCATTTTCTGTGCGTGAATCGGAGCCCAGCAAAGCCTCAAGACCATTCGACCGCGACCGGGATGGCCTGATACCCAGCGGCGGTGCCGCATCAGTAATTCTGGAAAGCCTTGAATCGGCCCAAAAAAGAGGCGCCCCTATTTTGGGTGAAGTGCTGGGTTATGGCTTTTCTTCAAACGGCGGCCATATTTCGAACCCCACGGTAGACGGCCCGGTAAGGGCACTTTCCATGGCATTGAAAGAAGCCGGGTTGCAGGCAAAAGAAATTGCCTATATCAATGCCCATGCAACTTCTACACCTGCCGGAGATTCCAGCGAAGCAAAGGCGATTGATCAGGTTTTTGGAGGATCATTGCCTTATGTGAGTTCAACAAAATCGATGACCGGCCACGAATGCTGGATGGCAGGTGCCAGCGAAATTGTGTACTCTATGCTGATGATGCAAAACGGCTTCCTGGCACCCAATATAAATTTTGAAAACCCCGACGAAGATTCTGCTAAACTGAACATTGTAAAAAACACGATTAATAAAGAATTTGAAATATTTTTGTCAAACTCTTTTGGTTTTGGCGGAACCAATTCATCCCTCATCATAAAAAAGTGGACCTGATAATATTACTCTTATGACCAACGAAAACATTATCCTGAAAATAAATGAATTTCTTACAGAAGAATTTGAAGTAGCGCCGGGAAAGATTACGCCTGCTGGCAACCTCAAAGAAACCCTGGATCTTGACAGCCTGGACTACATAGACCTGGTAGTGGTAGTGGAAAGTAATTTCGGTTTTAAAGTAAAACCTGAAGATTTCACGGGCATCATCAGTTTCCAGGATTTCTATGATTATGTAACCCGCCGCGTTAATGCAAAAGAACCCGCATAATGCCTTCCTGGCAAGGTAAAAGCAGGGGCACACCACTTGGTTACCGCATTTTTGTAAGCATCCTTAAAAATTTCGGGGTAATGCCGGCCTACCTGCTGTTGCGGGTGGTGGTTATTTACTATTTTTTATTTTCATTCAGGGCATCAAAACTCATATTTCATTATTTTCATAAAAAGTTACATTATGGAAGACTGAAATCACTGGGGCTGCTGTACAAGAATTATTACAGGCTTGGACAAACGATTATAGATAAACTGGTGATAATGTCGGGGATTGAGAATAAGTTCAGCTTTAATTTTGACGGTGAAGAAAACCTGCACAAAATAACCGCGTTGCAAAAAGGCGGATTGTTGTTAAGTGCACACCTGGGCAACTGGGAAATTGCAGGCCATTTATTAAAAAGATTGCAGACAAAAATAAACGTGGTGATGTACGACGGTGAGCACCAGCAGATAAAAAAATACATGGAGGGTGTAACCGGCAAACGAAACATGCATGTGATTGTGATAAAAGAAGATCTTTCACATATTTACGAAATCAGCGAAGCACTAAAGAACAACGAGCTGGTTTGTATTCATGCCGACAGGTTTGTAGCCGGCAATAAAACAATGACTTGTTCTTTCCTGGGTGAGCCGGCAAAATTTCCGGCTGGTCCTTTTGTACTGGCTGCCACGTTTAAAGTGCCGCTGTCCTTTGTTTTTGCTTTTAAAGAAACCGATCTGCATTACCACCTGTATGCAAGTGAACTGAAAAAATATGATGGCCTGAACAAGGAAGCCATGATGCAGCAGGTATTAAAGGATTTTGCAGCTGAAATGGAGGCAAAAGCAAAATTGTATCCCGAACAATGGTTTAATTATTATAATTTCTGGCAAGCATAAATGATAGTACTAAAAGAAAACATAGAGTCACTGATTCCGCAACGCCCGCCGTTTGTGATGATTGATGAACTTTCTGCCTCCGATGGTAACCACAGTAGCACAAGGCTGCAGGTAAGGGCAGATAATATTTTTGTAAAAAACGGCCTGCTGACGGAGCCCGGCATACTTGAAAACATTGCCCAAACAGCCGCGGCAAGAGCGGGCTATGAAGCCGGCAAAGAAAATGCACCGGTAAGGGTGGGCTATATTGGCGCGGTTAAAAATTTTGAAGTATTTGGCCTGCCAGCCGTGGGCGAAGTACTGGAAACGGACATTGTAATTGGCAACCAGGTTTTTGACGTCTCCGTTATAAATGGATCTGTGAGCTGCAATGGCCGGCCGGTAGCAAAATGCGAAATGAAAATTTTTATTAAAAACCATAAAAAAATATGATCATGAAACGTATTGTAAAAGCCGGTTTCAGCATGTCTTTAATTGCAATTTTATTTTTTTCACAAACCGCCAGTGCGCAAACCCTTAAAGAGTTTTTTAACTCAAGCGAAGTGAGTGCACTCTATCTGGGTATAGATTTTACCCAGGCAAAACTGATTGATGACGCAACCGCCAATGAAATGGATATCCGCGACAGGCAGTATGCTGGCATCAATGACCTGGTGGTTACAGAAATAAAAAAATTTGATCTTAACAGCGCATTTCACAAAAGCAATGTTGACCACGATCTTGGTTTTGTTGCCAAAAGAAACCTGAAAGCAGATGCAGAAAAAATAAAATCTACCAATACCAGCGATTATCACCGGTTAAAGGAAGACGACATCAGCACACTGGTAAAAGGATTTGATTTTGGCGATAAAAAAGGCATCGGCATCCTGTTTGTAATGGAAGCCATGAGTAAATCTGCCAAATCTGCCGCCATATGGGTAACCTTTATAGATATGAAAGCCAAAAAAGTGCTGCTTACAGAACGTATGGAAGAAAAGACCGGTATGTCTTTCGGGTTCCGTAATTACTGGGCTACTTCCATAAAAAAATTACTGGATGATATAGAAGGCGATAAGTACAAACAATGGAAGGCTAAATACCAATAAAAAAGGTTCCGGTATTTCGTTTGAATGAACAACCAGCGCATGAAAAAATTCCTGACAGAAAGAACAGAAATACCTGTACGATTTAATGAAGCCGATCCGCTGGGTATTGTATGGCACGGGCATTATATCCGTTATTTTGAAGATGGCAGGGAAGCGTTTGGCAATACACACAGCCTTCGTTACCTCGATTTTTACAAACAGGGTTATGTAGTGCCGATTGTAAGTGTAGCCTGCGATTACAAACTAAGCCTGCGTTATGGTGATACCATGATTGTGGAAACAAAATACATGCCCTGCGAAGCGGCCAAAATTGTTTTTCACTATATTATTTACAACAAGGCAAACAACATACTGGTGGCAAAAGGCAGTTCTGTACAGGTTTTTTTAGACAAGGAAAAATCCCTGTTGCAATTAACCAACCCGCCATTTTTTGAGGCATGGAAAAAAGCGCATGTTCCCATTTAATAAGCAATGATGAAAGATGTGTATGTGGTTGCAGACAATATTATTTCTCCCGTTGGTAATACTGCGGCATCCAACTTTCATGCCCTTGTCAATAACCAGACCGGTGTAAAACAGCATGCAATGCCGGGCATTTCGGCGGTGCCATTTTATGCCTCCCTGCTGGAAGATGATACACTGGCTGAAGGCAACATAACTGTACAAGCGCCGGGCTACACAAAGTTTGAGCTATTGTTGCTGCTTTCCATCAGCAACGCCTTGCAAAATACCGGTATCGATATTTCATCGCCCGAAACCGTTTTAATCATTTCCAGTACAAAAGGAAATGTATCGCTGCTGGAGACAAACCCGGTCAGCCATTCGGTAAAAGAAGACATCGGTTTGTATACATCTGCCAGAAAAATTGCCCGTTTTTTTAAATTGGCCAACACGCCGGTTGTGATCAGCAATGCCTGCATCAGCGGACTAACGGCCTTGCTTACTGGAAAACGCCTGCTGGAAACCGGCCGTTATAAACAGGCGGTTGTTGCGGGGGCAGATATTATTACTTCGTTTATATTATCCGGCTTTCAGTCTTTCCAGGCCATCAGTGCGCAACCCTGCAGGCCTTTTGATGCTGCACGCAATGGCATTAATCTGGGAGAAGCGGCCGCTACTATCATACTATCGGCTTCCATACATAACGCAGCTGTAAAGCTTACCGGTGGCGCTATTACTAATGATGCCAACCACATTTCCGGTCCCAGCCGCAGCGGGCAGGAACTTTGCATAGCCATCGGCAAAGCCATGAAACAGGCAAATGTTTCAGCCAGCGATATCGGTTTTATTTCTGCACACGGAACGGCTACCGTTTACAACGATGAGATGGAGGCAAAAGCATTTTCACTGGCAGCAATGGAAGACATTCCGCTGAACAGTTTAAAAGGATATTACGGCCATACCTTGGGCGCTGCGGGTATTGTAGAATCCGTTATTGCCATTCGTTCTTTACAGCAAAATAAAATGATAGGCACCAGGGGATTTCAGCAAACAGGTGTTTCAATGCCGGTAAATGTGTGTAAAACAACCATGGAAATTGATACCGGGAACTGCCTTAAAACAGCCTCGGGTTTTGGCGGCTGCAATGCAGCACTGGTATTCAGTAAAACAGTTCAATAAACGTTCGGTCAAATAATAATTGCTGATGAATTTTTTTAGTAAGGATAAGAAATCTGCTTTTGAAGCCAAGGAAACTGCCCAATGGATTGCCTTTGGGCCGGTCATTTTTCAGGCGGCAAGGGTACTCCGTAATTCGGGCATCTTAACGGAGATAGAGGCCAGCGGGCAAAAAGGCATCAGCATTGCGGCAATCGTAGAAAAAGTAAACCTGCCGCTGTATGGCGTGCGTGTATTGCTAGAATCGGGCTTAAGCATGGGATTGATACTGGTAAATGATCATCAATACACACTTGCCAGAACCGGGCATTTTATATTGCACGATCCGCTCACCCGGATTAATATGGATTTTGTACACGACGTAAATTATAAAGGCCTTTTTGCGCTGGATAAAAGCATCGAAACTGGTAAGCCTGCAGGCTTAAAAGAATTTGGAGAGTGGACGACCATTTATGAGGGATTGTCGCAATTGCCCGAGCAGGTACAAAAAAGCTGGTTTAGTTTTGATCATTTTTTTTCGGACAATGCATTTCCACTGGTGTTGCCAAAAGTGTATAAGAATGGCATAAAGAAATTGCTGGATGTGGGCGGCAATACGGGCAAATGGGCCATCGCATCCACTAAGTTTTCACAAGATATACATGTAACGATCATGGATTTGCCCGGTCAGCTGAATGTGGCAAAGAAAAAAGTGGCTGATCTGGGTTTGGCGGACCGCATTTCATTTTCTCCGGTAAACCTGCTGGATGAAACGGTGAAATTTCCTGCGGGCTTTGATGCGGTTTGGATGAGCCAGTTCCTGGATTGTTTTTCAGAAGCAGAAATTGTGTCTATCTTAAAAAGATGCCGCGATGCAATTACGGATGACGGTTGTGTGTTTATACTGGAACCTTTCTGGGACAAGCAAAGATTTGAAGTAGCTGCATTTTGCTTACACCAGACATCGCTGTATTTTACAGCCTTGGCCAATGGAAATAGCCAGATGTACAGTGCCGAAACTTTTTTAGCTTGTGTGCACGAAGCAGGTTTTGACATAGCAGAGCAAACAGACAATATTGGCCTGAGCCAAACATTGCTGAAATGTAAAAAGAGAAAGTTGTAGGAATGCGCCTTACCGCACATTCTAAAAAATTCCGGGACGATGCGGATATAAAAGATTCAGGGGATTTGTTTGGAAATTTTTTGTGATGAATTCATGAAAGACCTTTTGATCCGCGTGTAAAACAGCATCGCAGATGCAATTACGCAATAAACGATTTATACTTATCACATGAATACAGAAAAAGTAGACGTATTGGTTATCGGTGCCGGACCTTCCGGAACCGTGGCTGCTGCCATTGTAAAAAAAGCAGGTTACAGTGTTAAGATTGTTGAAAAGCTAACCTTCCCCAGGTTTGTAATTGGCGAAAGCCTGTTGCCGCGTTGCATGGAAGCCCTTACAGAAGCGGGTTTTGTGGAAGCGGTGAAAGAAAAAGGCTTCCAGGAAAAGTATGGGGCCAAGTTTGTGAAGAATGGAAAAGTCTGCGATTATTTTTTTGCAGACCAGTTTACAGCTGGCTGGAACTGGACCTGGCAGGTGCCGCGGGGTGAGTTTGACAAAACACTGGCAGACACGGTAGAAAAAATGGGTGTGCCTGTCTGTTATGAAACCACGGTAACCGGTATTGAATTCAACGGATCCGATTCTGTAACCACCATAGAAGACAAGCAGGGCAGCCAAACAAAAATTGCGGCCCGGTTTATCATAGATGGCAGCGGGTATGGCAGGGTAATTCCAAAACTTTTTAACCTTGACAGGCCGTCTACCCAGCCGCCACGCAAAGCCTTGTTTGTACACACCAATGATCTTAAACGCTCCATGGATGATGAACCCAACCGCATTACCATAGTGGTACATGCACCGGGCGTTTGGGTTTGGATCATTCCGTTTTCGAACGGCATTACGTCACTGGGCTTTGTTGGTCATCCCGAATTTTTTAAAAAACTGGATGGCGATAACGAGACGCAGTTGCGTGCATTGATTGCTTCGGAGCCTTACCTGGCCGGGCGTTTTAAAAACGTGGAATTTATGTTTGAAACAAAAGTGCTGGAATCATGGTCTACCACTACCGATAAATTTTATGGAGAAGGTTTTGTACTCACGGGCAATGTAACGGAATTTTTGGATCCCATTTTTTCTTCGGGCGTTACGCTGGCTACTGTATCAAGCCAAACGGCCGCTCATTTGGTGATTCGCAAACTAAAAGGCGAAAACATTGACTGGGAAAAAGAATACATGGAGCCGGTTATGCAGGGTGTAAATACCTTCCGCGATTATGTGGAAGCCTGGTACGATGGCACACTGGATACGATTTTCTTTGCCGATAACCCCGTGCAGGAAATAAAAAATAAAATCTGTTCGGTACTGGCGGGTTATGTGTGGGATTTGAACAATGATTTTGTAAAGAACGGAAAAGCATCCGTAACAAAACTGGCAAAGACCATTGGTACGCGTGATAAATTTAATGCGCTGAATGCTTAATTATATTTCATTTTGACTGAGAACGTATATATCACCGCCAGTTGCACTATTGCAGATAATGTTGTAGTAAAAAATGGCAAACAAATATTTGAACAGAAAGGAACAAAGGTTCAGGATTTTTTGGTGGCTGTTTACCAGTACCTGGCGGTTAATTACCCGCGGTTTTACAAGATGGATGGTTTGGCTAAACTGGGCTGGATGGCCTCAGAGGTTTTACTGGAGGGCTCGTTTGACAAAACAAAGTACAAGCCCGAAGACATGGGGCTGCTGCTGTGCAATAAAAACAGCAGCCTGGATACAGACATCCGGTATTATGATACGGTAAAAACAATGGCAAGTCCTGCCTTGTTTGTATATACCTTGCCGAATATAGTAATGGGCGAAATATGCATCCGGCACCAGTTTAAAGGAGAGAATGATTTTTTTATTTTTGAAGCATTCAATGCAGCATTTATACAGCAGTATGTGCATCATTTATTTGAAACCGGCGCAATGGAAGCCTGTATCTGCGGATGGGTGGAGCTGCTGGACAATGATTACAACGCAACCCTGTATTTAACTGAAAAGAAAGAAAACGAACGCTCAATACTATTTACAGAAGAAAATATTTATCACATTTATCAGACAACACATGGATAAGCTAATGATGGATTTGAAAAGACAGATTGTTGAACAATTAAACCTGCAGCACATAAAGCCGGAAGAGATTGGCGATGATCAGCCTTTGTTTGTAGAGGGCCTGGGCCTTGATTCTATTGATGCACTTGAACTGATTGTATTATTGCAGCAGCAGTACAATATTAAACTCAACAATGCAGAGGATGGTCCCAAAGTTTTCCAGAGTGTAAGAACCATGGCAGATTATATCAAAAGCCATCAGGCATAGTAAGTACAATGTATACAAAAAGCGCAGCAGTTTATGTGGCAGGGGTGGGTGTTGTTTCCGCAATTGGCAACAATGCAAAAAGCTGCCTGCAATCGCTTGAAAACGGGGAAGCCGGCATTGGCCCCATCACTTTACTGAACACTATCCACAAGAACAATTTACCTGTTGCCGAAGTAAAACTTGGCAACGATGAGCTGGCCGCCCAAACGGGGCTTTCGCCCAATGCCAGCCGCACGGCGCTGCTCTCTATGCTGGCTGCAAATGAAGCCTGGCAGGATGCCGGTATTTCCAACGCTGGCCATTTGCGCACTGGTTTTATTTCTGCCAACTCTGTGGGAGGCATGGATAAAACAGAAAATTTTTTTGCGGCATTTTTAAAAGACAATAAAAGTGGCCGCTTAAAAGATGTGGTGAACCACGAATGCGGCGCCGTAACAGAACTGGTGGCCGACGGGCTGGGAATTAAAAATTACGTAAGCACTATCAGCACGGCCTGCTCTTCCAGCGCCAACAGCATTTTCTTTGGTGCCAGGATGATTAAGCACGGCATGCTGGATGTGGTTGTGGCCGGTGGCGCAGATGCACTCACAAAATTTACACTCAATGGTTTTAATACGCTGCAGATACTCGACAAAGAATGGTGCATGCCTTTTGATGAAAACCGCCGCGGACTGAATTTAGGCGAGGGTGCCGGTTACATTGTACTGGTATCAGAAAAAGTAGCAGCCGGCATCAGCAACAAATTGTATTGCAAACTCAGCGGTTATGCCAATGCCAATGATGCACATCACCAAACTGCTTCATCGCCTGAGGGTGCCGGTTCTTATGCCGCCATGAAGGGCGCACTGGCACTCAGCGGCCTGCAAACAAAAGACATCAGCTATATTAATTTGCATGGTACCGGCACATTCAACAATGATATTTCTGAAGGCACCGCCATCCGGCGTTTGTTTAACCCACCTTATCCAAAAATGAGTTCTACCAAAGCATTCACCGGCCACACACTCGGTGCAAGCGGCGGTATTGAAGCAGTGTTTTCGGCACTTGCCATCAAACAGGGTATTATTTATCCCAACCTGCGTTTGCAAACACCCATGCAGGCATTGCCGTTTGTACCCGAAAGAATCTTTCAAAAAAATGTGGCGGTTGATCATGTACTCAGCAACTCATTTGGTTTTGGAGGTAATTGTTCATCTTTAATTTTTTCAAAGTTGTAAGATGAAAACATTTATCCGTGCCACCGGCAATATATCACCCCAAAGAACTTTCGGCAAAGGCGCTTTGCTGCAGGACCCGGTTATACAAACCGGCAACCAGCTGCGCTGCACAGAACCGGATTATCTTAAATACATC
>Ga0075024_100000320_pt1 | contig 16649 bp, 13 predicted proteins | sample Str013_2_FD_71389 | JGI IMG/M metagenome (GOLD analysis project Ga0075024, IMG submission 71389) | Freshwater sediment microbial communities in response to fracking from Pennsylvania, USA - Straight Creek_MetaG_SC_2013 | ecosystem: Environmental > Aquatic > Freshwater > Creek > Sediment... | reverse complement strand
GGAAGGCACGATGTCGTCCTCGAGCACGATGGCGCGTCCGAATTCCTCGCAAACTTCCGCGACTCCTTCGATGATTGATCGGCTTAGCCCATAATTCTGCTCGCGCTCGATGACGCGGAGCTTCGCGAAACCAGTGATGCCGCGAGCAAACTTACGTACCTCGCGGACTTTGGACAAATGGGAGACCGATGCGGCAGCATCGCAGTATACGATGAGCGTCGTATTCGCCGCATCCGGGTTGGCTCGTAACCCCTTGACTACGGCTCCCAGATGAAGGGGGCGCCGATATGCAAATAGCGCAACCGGAGCTAATTTCATCTCGACAACGAAGCGTTAGCGCTTGGTTTCAGGAAAAAACACGCGGTCCACCGTCGTTGAAGCCAGTCGGTGCCTAGGGCCAAGCATGATCAGCCTAACGTCGAGATGCAAAAGCTCAACAGGGTTCGCGCCGACGCCTCTGCCACACTAACCGCGGATCGGAACCGGCGCCGGCCGTTCGACCCGAACTCGTCGATATCGCCCTTCGGTATCGACTGTCAGGCAGTCGACAATGCACCGCCCGCCAAATGATCGCTGAGGAGTTCATCAAGATGGGCCGACATGTCTCTTAAGCTTTGGAAAATTCTGCCGCCCAGTGAGTCGTGTTGTTGCAATTTTCGTCACGGCAATTCGGATCGGAGCACGATCTACCGCCGACTTTGCCCAAAACGCCCTTCACGATCTTGAGCGCCTGCCTGAACCCTTCGCCGTGATTCAGGTGCCCCTGCCAGATTTCTGGAATGAAGCCGTTGTCGATCTTGGAAACGATTGCGAAAAACTGCGCCAAATCGATTTCCCCTTCGCCAAGCTGCAGCCCCTCTTCCGTCGTGCCACGGTAATCTGAGATGTGTAAATATGCAATGTGGTCGAGAGCGGCACGCGTGCAGTCAGCTAACGAAATGCCTGCCAGATTGCAGTAAAGGCCGGCATGGGAAGTATCATAGCAGATACCCCAGCCCATCTCCTGGGCAAACTGCGCGATCTCACGCCCGTCCAGAAAGATCGTGTTGTACCAGCGCCCACCGAAATACCATGGCCGTGGCGGCATGTTCTCAACAAGCAAGCGCACTCCTTCGGAATCGATCTCCTTGAGGCGCTTCATCAGCAGCCGGTACTGTTCGGTCTTGTCGGAATCGGTTGGTTCGGCGAAATGGCCACCCGGATGCACCACAACGCGCGGCCCGCGCGGATCGCGTGCGCCCCTGAAGCGCGGCGCAATTTCGCGGGCCAGATTGATCGTCCTTTGCAGCATTTCTAAAGAATATTCCGTTACTTCCGAATCCGCCGATGAAAAGTCAATCAACCGGTCCTGGAAATATTCCGGCGCGTGGACGACGAAATCCTGTTCGAATTCACCGTCGACCCTCCGGCAGCCGAATAGATCGCGCCAAGTAAGATGGATTTCGACGAGATCTGGCTTGAGATTGAGGAAATCGCGAAAATCATTGAGGCGGCCGACAATGCCCCACTTCTTCGGAAGGTGCACCGGAGCGTTGGCCTCCGACGCGGACTCGAACTGATCTGGAAAGAGATAATCGTCGGTCTTTACATCGCGGGCGAGCTTGCTGCCAACCACCCATTCCAGTTCAAGCGGAGAAATCCCCTTTGCCGGCGTCTTGGCGACAACATCCGCGCTCTGCAGCACCGTCCCGGCGACAAGATCGCGCGCTGCCACCAGCGATTTGCCGAGGCTCAGCCGATTGCTCTTCTCTCCTTGATTGAATACGCGCCGCGGTTTGCCCAACGCTAGCTCGATCTCCCGTATGCGCGCCACCATTGCGGCAAACTCGTCTGGCACCAGGGACGAACGATGGTCGGGGCCCAATTGCGCGGCGTCCATGGTAAGGTGGCGCTCGATAATTTCAGCCCCGAGTGCGACCGCGGCGAGCGTCGGCGCATAGCCCTGCTCGTGGCCGGAATAGCCGATCGCAACCTTCCAGCGTTCCTTCATCGCCGGCATGTAGCGTAGGTTGATTGCGTTGTAGGGCGCCGGATAGGTGCTGTTGCAATGGAGCAGCGCAAAATCAGCCCTGCGCTCGTTGAGGAATCCGACGACATGATCGATCTCGCGTTCCTCGCTCATGCCGGTTGAAATGATGATCGGCTTCCCGAACCCCGCGACGACGTCGAGTAGCGGCAGATTGGTCATATCGGGCGATCCAATCTTGAACAACTCCATGCCTATGTCGTTGAGGAAGCAAGCTGACGTAATGTCGAAGGGCGTCGCGAAAAAGTCGCAATCGACCTGCTTTGCGTATGCAAAGAGTTCCTTAACCTGAAAGAATGTGAAATGTGCCTTGCGCAATTCGCTCAGCAGATACTGTGTGCTTTGTTCGGCCTTGAGCAGATCGTCTAGCACCGTCTTCGTGTAGATCGATTCGAGGTGGCGAACCTGGATCTTGATGCCATCCGCGCCGGCCTCGGCCGCTGCTCTCATCAAAAGTTTGGCCTCGTCGAGATCGCCGTTGTGGTTGATTCCAATCTCCGCAACGACGTAAACCCCGCCGCATGTTCGATAGCGGCTCATGCGAATGGCCTCTCGTCTGCGAAATTCTTCGCAGTGCCGGTCTGAAGCGCCATCTCGAAGGCAACCATCTTTTGCAGCATCTGCCGGAACAACGTCTTCGGCTGCCAGCCGAGCATTGCCCTAGCTTTCTCGTTCGAACCACGGATGACCGGCGCCTCCCCGCTCCTGAACAGAGACTTGTCGATGCGCAGATGATCGTGCAGATCGAGGTCCAGAATATCGAATACGACCTCGAGCATCTCTCTCACCGAATGCGTTTCCCCGGAACAGATCACGAAATCAGAGGGCGCATCAAGGCGCATTGATCTGTCGATCGCCGTCACGACATCCGGGGCAAAGCTCCAATCGCGCACCACCTCAATATTACCCAGCACGATTTCCCGCTCGCGCCCCAGTTTGATGGAGACCGCCTGCTTGACCAGTTTGCGGCTGACGAAATTGTCGTTGCGCCGAGGCGATTCGTGATTGAACAGAATCCCACTGACGGCGTAGATGCCATACTTTTGTCGATAGCATGCGACCATGTTGTGCGCCATCGCCTTTGCGCAGCCATAGGGCGTCGCCGGCGCAAGCGGCGTAGTCTCGGAAATGACATCCTGCCAACTCGCCGAGAACATTTCGCAGCTCGACGCCTGAAAAAAACGGATACGTCTGTCGATTCGAGCGATCGCCTCCAAGAGATCACACGGAATGATCGCCGAAGCCTTGACCGTCTCGTCCAGCATTTCCCAAGACTTGCCGACGTAAGTTTGACCGGCAAAATTGTAAATTTCCTGCGGACGCACATCATCCAGAATTTCGAACAGCGACGCGAGCTCAAAGGACGAGTGGATGCTTTCGATTTCATCATCAAGATGCGTCATATTAATGGCGTGATGCGTCACCGGTCGTCGCACGACACCATAGACTTCAAACCCGCGACCCAACAACAGCTCCGCAAGATACGAGCCGTCCTGTCCTGAGATTCCGGTAATTAGTGCAGTCTTGTCAGTCATAAAATTTGTGACCTCGCATTTTTCTCGATTGCCGCTGTCGGACCACTCACCGCCGGCTCTACGCGTCACGCGGCATCGCAAGAAAAAAACCATCTTTGGTCATCGTCACCGCGATCCAATTGATCAACTCAAAATCCTGCGGAGAATCGAGATCGAATGAACACCAAAAATCCATTTCATGTACCGCGATCTTGCCTCCAAGTCTGTTCTTATAGTTTTGCAATATCCAAGGCCGCAATACGTAGATCGAACCATTTTCGCGGTAGTGGGGAACCCAATTCTGCGTCCGTATGCGATTGTGGCAATCATAGGTCACCGACTCTAATCCTTGCACGCCGTCCCGCCAGATGAACGGAGTTTCTCTACAAGCTGAGAACAGCGAATCGGCTCCTGTTTGCAGCAGGCGCTCGACGGCTCGATCGATATCATCCGATGCGCGAATTGGGCTGGTGCATTGCAGAAATACAACGAGATCAGGATCGAGGAGACCGGTCGTCCTGCGCGCGTCAAGAACGTGCAAGAGCGCCGATTCGCTGCTCGCCGAGTCGGTGGCGAGCTCCGCCGGCCTTCTGACAACCTCCGCGCCCATCGTGCTCGCTACCGATGCGATCTCATCGTGATCGGTTGAAACATAAACCCCGGCAACACGCCTTGCGTTTTGCGCATGTCGGATCGTGTGGGAGATCAAGGGCGATCCGGCGAGAGGTACGAGATTCTTGCCCGGGAGGCGCTTCGAGCCTCCTCGCGCGGGTATAATGGCAATGACTTCCAGAAACTCGGGCATCAAGGGAAGGCCATAATGAAAGCAACGCGGCAGATTGGCTCAAATGGCCGATGACGTGATCATTTCAATGGACTGCGGGCTGACCCCGCTAGACCCCGTGTAACATTCCGGCGGACCGGATGGTCGACACGATGCGTTCGACGGCTGATTTTCCGGTTGCCGCAAAAAGACACGGCATGAACGCCTCGCCCGCTTTGCGCAACCGCTCGCGCATTCCGCAATCTGCGATCAGCAATCCGAGGCTGACCTTGGCCGCTGCGAGCTGCTTTTCTTCGATGGCGACCCCCACGGAGGCGAGATCGGGCCGATACCTCGCCATACCGGAAGCGCCAAAGATGAAGGGTATTGCGCCTGCCGCAACCGCCTCCAACAGCGTCGTCGAATAAGCTGCCACAACGATGTCGCAACGCGCCAGGATATCGCCAAGCGGGCAATCGACCGCTGACATAAATTGCATATTCGAATGATCACCGATCCGGGACCGTTCCCTGTCGTCCAGCGGCGAGGTCGAAGGATGTTCGCGGGCAATGATTTCGACATCGGGGAACGAAGCCGCCGTCCACCCGATGAGATCAAGAAATGAGGTCCAGTCAGTCGCATCGATCAGCGGACCGCCCTTCTGGAGGAAAAAGCCGATGGCGCGGATCGGCTGAAAAGACCTGAGCCTTCTCGCTGTCTCGAAGCGGGTCGGATTTCCCACAATTGCGAAATGCTGAAGCGGGTTTTCCGGCGCCAGAAGATCGGCGAACAACGATCCCCAGACCAGCATTTCATCAAACATGAGGTTGCGAAATCCCGGATGCGAAACGGGCGACCATCCGTGTTGAATGCAGATGGTTGGCACTCCGGCCCGCCGTGCCGCAAGGCGAGCGACCTCGCAATCTGGAGCATTTCCCTCCGGGACGACGAGAACGCGAGGTTTTGTTTGTTCGATGCAGGCTTCGATAGCGTCGAAGGTGCGGCACAGGTACGCAAAATCACCAAGGATTCCGTTAACGCCCGATTGAGCGGCAGACGCAAGACGAACGGAAAGCGTCGGCAACTCCATTTTCTTCAGATATTTTTCGGTCGCCAAATCGCCGACGGTCAAAAACGCTGCATCGTCATCGAGGGCGAGCATGATCGGCAGAAGGAAACGGACGAATTTCGGCTGAATAGCCAAGAAAAGAACATTTGGTCGGCCGTCGACGCGTTCCAAATCGAAATCCGGATGCTGTCGACCCGCGAACCTTTTTACCTGCCGGTTCAGGCGCGGGAGCCAGCCAAGCTTGCGCGGAAAATCCCCAGACGAATCTTCCGCGCCGGAACGGCGGCCAACTAGACACGGGGCGACGAATCGATAGATGGATTGATTCGGCGGCGCCGTCGCTGGGGCAATCCCGGCTGCTTGCGCCGCAAAGGTAGCGTATGCGGCCGAATCATTTACGAGAGCGAAATACATGACACGTTCGACGGCGCACCTCAGATCAACACCGCGATACAGGAACGACGATGGATCGGCATCCGCGAGTAACGCGCTCCACGCCGCGATGGCATCAGACAGCGCAGCAACGTAGTCAACCTTGATTTGGGCCGACGAACGCGGCACATGCAACTCGGCGGCGAGCCCCGACCCTAACGGTACCATTTTGCGCGCCCTCGCCGCCGCAGAATATGATTGGTCTGTAGAATCAAGGGACGTGGATCGCCTCTCGACACCATTGCTGCCGCTTCCGGATAGGCGAATGCGACATCCAGCCCGTCGATCGGACCGATCAAAGCAGGCTTTCTGCTTCCGCGAAACAGTCTCGCAAGAAAGCCCCCGCCGTGCTCGAGCGTTGCCAGCAACACTTCGGCGCGTACACGTGCAAAGCCCGACAAGCCGCGCGCGCACGCTTCCTGCAGACACCTAGCGCAGGTCGCCGCGTCTCGCCGAACCAGCGACAGATGGGCAGACACAAACGGCCATACCGGCGAATTGTCCACAGACCGGAGGTTCTCGAGTAGCGCCAAGCGCTCGTCGTCGGTCCGCGCGGAAAAGAATTGCTCGTATTGCCCGAGCATTGCTCTCTGACGAGCATCGAGCGTGCCGCCGACAAAGGCATCGCAGAGCGCCCGAAGGTCGCGGTCAAGACCGAGCTGCATTAGCCAGCCAAGTGCGTTTTGGGCGGCGTCCGGATACTCGGGACTATTCGTCCGGCGGCGGCCAACAACAACTTCATAAGGTATAGTGTTATGATAAGCGCTCGGGCTAGCGCGGAAAGTCCCCCAATGGTGGATATGAAAACGACCATAGCCGTAGTCGGTAGGCTGCCTAACTCCAGCCTTCGCGTGCGAATTCAGAGAAACGAATATGCCATCGTCCGACAACACAGCGCCTACGAAGTCGATGTAGGCCCCCGCGCTATCCAGCGCCATTTCCTGCAAGCTGAACGAATTCAGCACCAGATCAAACTTCGCGCCGATGCGTCCAATCGTGCCGGGCAAGCAGGCTGTGATCGTACCCGGCGCAACCTCGGCAATTCGATCGCCGGCGACGTCGAAAAATTCGAGTCGGCGATCAGCCAGCGCATATGCCAAGTGCAGCGTGGATATCACCAGGTTTTGCGGAAGATCGATGATCGTATAGCTTTCAATCTCTATCGCATGATGAAGCTGCAAAGCACATGCGCCCCATCCGGCCCCTATTTCGAGCACCCGCAGCCGACCTCGTTTGCCGAACCGCTGCAGGAACTCCACCACGCGTTGGGTGGTTGCCGCGTTGATCCAGAAGCTTGCGCTGCGTACGACGCCATCATGTTCAAATGCCAATGGCGCGCCGAAAATGGTTTCGGGCAGCTTCGCGACGAACTCCGGACTCACCATCCGCTTAAATATATGGTGCATTCGCGCACTGAAATTGCGCTCCTGCTCGATGGTTCCATGCCGGTCGTCTCCGATCCCATAGGCGTGCCCGTCACGACGGCAAACCATAATATTGTTTAGATCGATATCGCTCTGCCGAGCAGCAAATATTTCAGCCCAGAAGTCGGACGTGCGGCCGGCGGACGTCGCGGCGGACGCCGCGGCATTGCGCTCAATGACGGCGCGAACGACACTCATGTTCGCGCTCATCCAATCGAGCGAAGCGGACATTCTCAAATCCACCAAGACCTCACGTCGGGCGGTCGACCGGCTTGCGGCATAAATAGTGGCGTATCGGAAAGGTACCTTCGATCCGATGCTAATCCAACGACTGCTCTAAACCGAACTTTGCCTTTGCGGAAGACAAGTGCTTGGAATTGCTCGCTTTCGCTTGCAAGCAATGACTAAATTGGGCCTTCGGGCAGCTCTGGATGTAGTCGCGCACGAAAAGAATCGACCGAGAGCCCAGTTTGAACGATTCGAATCCGCAGAGGACGCGACGTCAAGGAATTTGTTTCGCGCGTTATGACTACAGATTTTGCGAGTATTGAATCTCTTCAAGCACTTACGCAAAGTCTGGGCAAAGTTCGGTCTAAACGCTTCGCTCCACCGCCACGGCAAAACCGGCCGGCCTCAATCGCTGCTCGAAGTCGCGCCCGTATTGACGCACATGCATATAGTGAGAGGTATCGCAAGCCAGCCACTCATTCGGATTGCGACGAAAAACATCGAGGGCCCAATGAACGTCCGTGAACGGGACGCGAGTTCCCCGCCGCGGACGCACCAACGGTCGTCGCAGCATGGGTTTCAGTGCTGTCAGGATCAGAGCAGAACGCGCGCACGCGATCGGTGGCACCCGGAACCATTGGAGGAAAATTCTGAATGCGTGCTTCGTTGATCTGATGCGGATGGTAAAAGTAGTTGGTCAGCGCATACCGAGCACCTGATCGCAACGGTCGTCCGCGATGGATACCAGTGGTATCGGCCAGAATGAGCGTGCCAGCAGTCCCGGTATAGCGATTGATTTTCAATCCGGAGCCCTCGACGATTCTGTCGATCATTTCAGGCGTGTATCGCGTAGCGGGGGCGGGAGGCAGACCGCGCACCACCGTGTCGACGGCGGTGCGCCATAACCTGTGGCTGCCCGGCAGGTATTCGAATGGTCCGTTGCCATCGTCGACGTCGGAGAGGTAGAGAATCGACTTGTACTGAAACCCGTGACCGTCACGATGCCAGCCGTCTCCAGAGCCATTGTTCTCTTTCGTTGCGTCGATCCGCGCACCGAGGGTGGCGAAGTTGTAAAGTTCGAATCCGTGGAGCAATTCGCCAACTGAGCGCGGGAACGGATCGCGATGGAACTCGGCGAGCAACTCGCTGCCGGCCTCGACGCCGAACAGGCGCCTGTCGGAGCCGCACGAATTCTTTTGCACCGCCGCCGGATTGGCCTCCATTACCCGATCGATCTCCGCCCGTGCGGCGGCGCACTTTTCCGCCGTCCAATAGTCCGGCACGACTGCCACGCCTTCACGTTCGAGGATAGGAAGCAGCTGCGTCGTACTTCCATGCTGCTGGCTCAAATCAGCCAGCAGCACCGATCGGTCAATCCTATCTACGTTCTTGACCGTTTCCCATTGCACCGCGCTCCAGTCGCGCAGAGTACGAATTCCACCAGCCAAATTAAGCATGTGCCGGCCTCCCTATGTCGGATCTATGCAAATTGAGCACTTCGTGCTGCCTGCTGTTGTGTTCGGAGTTGCCACCTTTGGCTGCAAGGCCGGACGCACGTTATCATGTTGCTTCGGCAATCTTTCGAAAGGCGAGGAAGGCAAACCACGTTTCCCGCCATGCACCGAATTCGTCAGTCGGCACGGCGTCGTTTCTTTCCCCGCTTCCCTGCCAATCATTGCGCCGCCCCAGTATGTCGTATCCCGACCGGAGCACTTCGATTTTCATTCGCTCGCTGAAGAGCGCCTCAAGTCCCTTGTGGGTGTATCGAAAATAGTCTTCCGGCGCCTCGTGGTAACGCTGCGAGAACGGTACTACCGTGATGCAAACCCCTCTCGGCTGCAACAACATCGAAACCGCCCTCGCCGCCGCCCACGGATGACGCAAATGCTCAAAGACATTGTTCGAATAGACGACCGCACAGCCGCCCGCCAGTTCAGGATGCATCGCCACGAACTCGGGCGAGCAAATATCGCCGCCAATCACATTTTCTTCCGGGCGCGCTAAAAGGTCCAACCCCACATATTGAAACTTGCGATCGAACCTGACCTTATTGGTAAGATAGAATGGCTCTTCGTAAGTCAGGTTGCCGCGGATTCCAAGTAGATAGCCAAGCTTTCCGTCGCCACAACCAATTTCAAAAAACCTACCCGAGGGCACATCTTCCAAAAAAATAATCCTGCGGCTCTCTTCCTCCTTGTTGATGGAGGTATCAATACACGGCGGCCGCACCGTACAGGCGTTCAGTCGAGGATGGCAATCGAGAATTACACGTGTCCTGGATATTTTCGCGCAACGTTTAATCAGTGATTTGATGGTTGATTGCATGAGCGGTTCTGTCAGATCAAAGCTTGATATCTTGCCGCCGCCCGCCTGGAACCACCCAACCGGATTCAACGAACTTCCGCCGCACCACGTTCGCGCCCCTCGTGATGACTCGTTTGACGTATTCGACATTTTTCATCGAAAGTGAGGGTTGATCATCGTTCAGTTCACCGTCGGCAAAGATACGGTCCTCGTCATACGGGTCATACTGACCCGAAGCACCTTCAGAAGCCTGCGAAACACAGTCGAACCACCTGAAAAACAGCTTCGGACGATTCATGAATTGCAAATTGTATTTCTGTCCATGGCCGGCCAGCCGCAGGTGCAAATCGTCGAGAAACCAACGACCTTCGACCGCTTTGCCGCGTGACGCCACCTGGCCGGATAGCCAGGATTGCAGTATCCACTTGTTCGTATCGGCGCCGAAGATCTTGCTGAAGTGGTCCGCATCGACGCGATAGCGTTGATAATTCGTTAACGCCTCGTGAATCTGCGTAGCAGCCGCCGGGGTCTCGTCGTCGATGAACAGGCAATTGCCGGAATTCAGGGAGTCGATGATTCCACATTCGAGATTTTTCGATACGATGCAGGGCACGCCCGTCATCAAAGCCTCCGCGAGCACGCGTGGCGTCCCCTCGCGGTGCGAGGTCAGCAGCAGAAAGCGCGAGCGATGCAGCAGGTCGGTCATCAATCCGTTTGCCAGAGGCAACCTGCCAAAGCATTCCTCCGAGCTACACAAAAAGGACAGTTGTTTGAGCTCGCACGCGGAAAACAATTTACGCGGCAATTCGTAAAACCTCCTGTCAAGATCGTGAACCTGGTAGCAAGCATCGCCGGCACCCACCCGACGGTAGTCGGGAACAATGATGGTGGCCGTCAGGTCTGACCGCAGGTTCATCAATTCGCGGATTATAAGCAGCGTCTCGTAAATTCGCTTTATCGCAGAAGGCCGTGAAACGACGCAAATATCGACGTTCTTTTCCAATCCGACAAGCCGCTGCGGAACGCTGGGCATGAAGTTGATGCAGTTGAGCCCAAGCTGCTGGGCAGCAGGAACGCTTGACAGAAAGGGTGCCGACCTGTTCGGCCACATTACGAATGATTGCCACGGCTCCAGCGGCCAAGTTGCGGCGTCGCCCAGAAATCCCTGGATGTGCACGCCGAACAACCAGCTTTCCCGCTGGGCGCTGTCGAGCAGGAACTTCCTGGCTCGAGACGATTTCGCCAGCGTGCCCCTCAGCACTTCGTTTTGTGTAAAGGTAACGATGCCCGGGCTGGTCGGAGTGTGTTCCTTGAGGATGCAGGGCATCAGCCTCTCCGGTGGATCGCAATTTTTCGCAGCAAAGCGCTTCCTGCGCTCGCCAGCAGACGATGGAAGAAGATTGCATCCTTCATTATCAATTGTTGTGATCCGGGCACATCCATCGCGTCGATGACTGCGCGCCAAGGCGCGAGCGCCCGATCATCCATCAGGTAGAGCGCTTCACATGGATTGGTGAACATTGCATAGCCTTTTTCATGCAGAGCAAGATCAATAGAACGGTAACAGTTCAGCATTTCCGCCTTGGCAGCATAGTCGGTGAGGAACTGCAGATAATATTTCGGGCGATCGAGGAGCAACCACCGACCCATCTTGATGCGATGCCTTAGCACGTTGCCACGCGTGGTGCATCGCGCAAATGTCAAGAGCTGAAAGCTGCCGCGTCGGCGCAATTCCGTCATTATCGGCTTGTGCGATATCCAAGGGAGCGGGATGCATGAGAAGAAGCCGAACGGAACATTGGCGGCGTTGCACCACCTCTTGAGCTCGCGATGGGTTTGAACGTGATGGGGGTGCCTGTGTTCGTCGCCATAGGGTGAATGGGTGATCAAGAGATCGATGCTGATGCGATCGATGCCAAGGAGTTCGATGCCTCGTTCCAATGTGCGCGCCGTGTTTGGCAGGGGATCGATCGCTTGACGCAAAGGCCCGCCAAGGATGAGCCCCGAGGCGTATCCGGCGACCGCGCGCCCTGCATCAAATTCCTGCATGCGCGGCGACTGCGAATCGTTGCCGGACAAACAGATCACATACGACCGAACAAACGGAAGCCGCGAGAGCTCGCACAACAAACCACCAATCCACAACGCCTCGTCGTCGGGATGGCAAATCGCGAAAACGATGTTGAAAGTGCGAATCGAATTCACCGCAGCCGCTCAGATCACGTAGCCGGTCGCGGCCCGCTGATAATCGGCTAAATGGGCACGCAGCCATTCGAACGTCTGCAAGAGCCCCTGCTCGAGGCTGACGGTCGGTTGCCAACCCATAACATTGCGAGCAAGCCTATTGTCGGATAGAAGCCGGTTGACCTCGCTCTTTTCCGGGCGGATGCGTTCCATCTGCTGGCGGATTTCCGCGGTTCTTCCGGTCACACGTCCGATCAGAGCAACCAGGTCCGCAACATTAATTTCGCTGCCGCTCCCGAGATTGATCACCTTTCCTGACGTCTCCGCAACTTCGGCAGCGCGCAGCATGCCCAAGGCGGTATCCGTGACATACGTAAAATCGCGGGTCGGAGTCAATGACCCGAGACTGAGCTCGGATCGGGTGAGAAGCTGAATCATGACCGTCGGAATCAGTGCGCGAGCCGACTGCCGTGGCCCGTAAGTATTAAATGGCCGGATAATAGCAACTGGTAGATCGAATGACCGACAAAAGCTTTCAGCTAACATGTCCGCTCCGATCTTGCTGGCCGAGTAGGGTGACTGCCCGTGCAACTCGTGCTTTTCATCGATCGGCACGTACCGAGCAGTGCCATAGGTCTCGCTTGTGGAGGTATGTACGATCTTTTCGGCACCTAGGAGGCGGCAGGCATTTAGAACGTTAAGCGTGCCGTTTACATTCACGGCCACCGCTTCGCTGGGATTTGCATAGGAATACGGAATGCTAATCATCGCGCCGAGGTGAAAGACGACATCGCAACCGCGGACCGCGCGCATAACCGTATCGGCATCGCGCAAGTCGCCCTGAACAACCTCAACCGCTCCGAATACCTCAGAATCCAAGTTCGCTAACCATCCGAACGAGCCGCGGGAGTTATAACGCACGAATGTCCGAACGCGGGCACTGCGTCCGACAAGCAATTCTACAAGATGACTTCCTATGAAGCCTCCCGCGCCAGTAACGAGGACCCTTTTCCCGGTCCAATTCATTGCCGGGGCCTTTCATTTTCGATCTGCGTAATCGTGGCCCGCGGAGGGAGGAATGTGGCGCGCTGTTCTTGGAATAGCTCATGCGCGATTTTGTAGTCGTCCGCCCGACCGATATCAAGCCACTGGCAGCGCGAATCGAACGCCATAGGCCGCCTGCCGTCACGCACCAACTTCAAAATAAGAGCAGGAAGGTCGATGGCACCGGTGCCGCGAATATATGGTAGCACATCGGGCTCGAAGGCATAGATGCCCATGCTGACGCGGTATTGATATGTCGGCTTTTCCACGTAAGCGATAAGTTCATGCGCCTCTGAAGTCTCGATCACTCCAAGATCGATTTTCACAGTCTTGTTCGCAAGACCCACTGTCGCAATCTGCCCGTGCCTCCGGTGAAAACGCAACATCGCCGAAAAATCGATCGTCGTAAGCAGATCGCCATTCATCGCGAAGAACGTACAATCGAGTCCCGGGACGAGCCCGATAGGCCCAGCCGTTCCTAGAGCCTCCTGCTCGTACGAATACGAAATTGGAATTCCGAGCTTTTCACCCTTTCCAAAATAGGCCTCCAGCAGCGCCCCCAAATATCCAACGCATAGAACAATTTCCGAGAACCCGTAGGCGCGCAACTGCCGGATCATAATTTCCAAGATCGGCATGTCGCCGATCGGCATAAGCGGCTTCGGTAGCACGGTTGTGTAGGGTGCAAGTCGCGTGCCCTTTCCGCCCGCCAATATCACCGCTTTCATCTGACTATTGTTCGATCGTCCGATTGCGTGCAGCCGCAATCGCTTTTCGCTCATGAAATGAAGTCAGCCAGCTGCGCGCAAGCAACAGCGCATAGCGGACATAGGCTCGCCTATTGTCGAAAAGCTGGTGCCCCTGCATCGAAAATTGCTCCTCCGAATTGAGTAACAGCCGCGTGAAATCATCGGCCCTCAAAGGTTTTGTCTTCGGAGCGGGTGTGACGTCATCCACCCGTTGAAACACCGCTCGGACGGTTTCATCGCCCGAAATCAAACGATAGCCGAACGGAATAATGAGCCGCTCCAGCGTATAAAGGCTGTAGTGAAACAGGTGGCCGTATTGAAGATATGCAATAAAGTTATTGCCGTAATGGCTCGAAAAATTCAAAATTCCCGGGACACCAACAAACAGCCATCCGCCCGGCTTCTGACTTCTTGCCGTCGCGACCATCAATTTCGCAGGCGAGCTAATATGTTCTAGAACCTGCTCCAAAACGACCAGATCGTAACTTCCACTCCCCTCAAATAATTCGTTCCTTACGTCCACACCCTTAGCTTGGCCGAAGCCTGCCGCCTCCTTGTTGAGCTCAAATCCGACGCACTCCGAAAAGCCGGCGTTATGCGCAAACCAATCAAGCAGCCCTCCTTCGCCGCAACCTATGTCAACCATAGTACCACCCTGCCCGCCTTTTATCCCAGCGCCTTGCATCATCTCCCATAGGACCGGACCTTTCGATCGCTGCAGCCCGAACATAAAATTGTGCAAATCAGCGATCGAGCCCCGTTCGATCTCCCTATAGTCTCTTGCATAGTGCTCAATCGTTGACTCTTGATCAATGCGCGGATTGGTAAATACAAGCGCGCAGTCTTCGCAAAGAACAACCGATATAGGCAATCCGCTACGTTCCTGGTTTGCCAGAAGTATAAACCGCTCACCCGAGCAGTGGGGGCAATTAGCAAGAAGCTCTTGTCGATACTGATACTTGCGCTTATACAAAAATCTAATCTTTGCCGATGTGTGCCCGCCGTTCAAGAACCAGCCTGGCAGTTGCGGCAGGATATCGTATACCCACGACCGACGAATTAAAGGGCTGTCTTCGCTGTGCTTGCCGTACATCGACCGGTATCCATTTGCCTCGCTTATTGGTTTGAGAGAGCCTATACTTGACATCCGGCTCTCAATTTTTCGCGAGGCAGCGATCGTTTCGCCGAAACTCCAGTGCGTCTTTCAAAGAGTTTTCCATGGATATGCTGGGTTCCCAGTTGGCAACCTGTTTGAGTTTTTGGCGACACCCGCGCTGATAAGATACATTCGACCTGCAGCTTCCTATTCCGGTCGATGCGATTTCGATCGGGCGTCCGGTCAGCCCAATCAGAAAATCCACCAAAAAATGTACCGGAAGAGCCTGACCGGAGCACACATTATAGGCCTCACCGGGCAATCCAAATTCCGCGATCGCCATGAGACCCGCCGTGACGTCCCGAACGTCGATGAAATCACGGAATGCGCTCACATCGCCCACTTGGACAACCGGCCGCGAACTTCCATTCTCAATAGCCACAAGTTGCTCCACTATCGTGGCCTGGAGCAGCGAACCTCGCTGGCCTGGACCGACCACATTGAACGGTCTGGCAAAAAGCACCTGCTGTCCCGTGTCCCGAAAAACACGAAGTCCTATCAATTCCGCGCACAGTTTGCTGATGCCGTAATCAGTCACGGGAACGAGCGCGCTGTCTTCTCGGATTGGATCGATGGCCGACGCCCCATATTCGGCGCTTGATCCGACCTGCACGACCCGAATCTGCGGTCTATTGAGCACACGAACCGCCTCCAGGAGACGGACCGCACCAAGCACATTGACACGATAGAGATTGAATGGATCGGCAAAAGCGTTGACGCCGGCTAAATTGAATATCGCATCCAATCGATCGGACCAAAAAGCCATCTGTCCGAAATCGGAATCCAATATATCGCCGTATACATACCGGCAATGGACAGCCTCTGGCGTTTCACCGCATTCCGCCCTCCGCCTGGACAGCGCTACGACTTCCCAGCCCTTTCGAACCAACGCCTCGACCAAATGCCGTCCAATAAATCCGCTGGCGCCGGTTACGAGCGCACGCAAGTTCCACCTAGCTTCGATAAAATGACGGCAAAGGACGTACGAAATCGCAACGTTTCGTTCGGCGTGCTGCGCACAAAACCAAAGCATCGTTGGGCAACATCGCCGCCGCCGGCTCCGCGTCGGTACCGAAAGCCATATCCACAAGATCAGCGTAATTCAGAAACGTCGCGTGCGGATCGATCGGCTTGTAGTTGCCGAAAGGCAACCCTTTCAATCGACTCCATCCGCGTTGCAGCCTTGCTAACAAAGATGCAGTCTTGAAAACTCGAATCTCCATATCCGTAATTACAAATTTGTTTTGTTCGAATAAGTCATTGAACAAGCTGGGATGCAAATTATAGTAGGCGCGACCGAAATAACCGGTCAACGCCGAGTGATGAATTATCACGCTCTTGTCCTTCATCATCTCAAAGCAATTTTTGAAAACCGACGCGATATCGAAACAATTATACAACGTCCCGGCATCGATTACGAGATCGAATTGACCGCGAAGCGTTTGCGGTGGCTCGTTAGATAGATCCATCAGAATTGAGGGCGTCCCAAAGGCATCAACAGTTTCAACCCGCTTAAGCCCGAATATTTCCCGGAATCGTTCTCGGTCGGTTACATTGTCACCCGTCGACCAGTCGGTAACGAAGTTGCAGTCTCCAAGAATTAGTACGTTGCCCGCCGGAAATAGTTTTTCGCGCGTTGCAATCTCCACAATTTTCCCTAGAAATGGACCATCAATTGCCATGATTAGCAGCCCCGTGATCTCGGTTTCCGTACAAAGCTTTTTGACTGAACTGTGGCGACGGGTCCGCGTAGGGC
>Ga0075024_100000317_pt1 | contig 16712 bp, 12 predicted proteins | sample Str013_2_FD_71389 | JGI IMG/M metagenome (GOLD analysis project Ga0075024, IMG submission 71389) | Freshwater sediment microbial communities in response to fracking from Pennsylvania, USA - Straight Creek_MetaG_SC_2013 | ecosystem: Environmental > Aquatic > Freshwater > Creek > Sediment... | reverse complement strand
ATCCTGATGAAGTTCGCGCCGATTGGCGCTTTCGGCGCCATGGCTTTCACCGTCGGCAAGTACGGACTGACCTCACTTGGCCCGCTGGCCAGGCTCATTGCAACGTTTTGGATTACGTCCACTCTTTTTGTTGTAGTGGTTCTCGGTGTCATCGCCTGGCTGGCAGGGTTCAGCATCTTTCGCTTCCTGGTTTACCTCAAGGACGAAATCCTTTTGGTGCTGGCCACCAGTTCTTCAGAAGTAGCGATTCCGACGATGATGGCGAAGTTGGAAAAACTTGGCTGTTCGGAATCGCTGGTTGGACTTGTCGTCCCCACGGGCTTCACCTTCAATACCGATGGCACGGCGCTTTACATGACCATGGCGGCGCTTTTCGTAGCGCAGGCCACGAACACGCCGCTCAGCTTGACTCAGCAACTCACCATTGTCGCCGTTGCGCTGCTCACGTCAAAAGGAGCAAGCGGCGTGCAAGGTGCATCATTTATCGCTCTCGTCGGGACGCTCTCCGTGATACCGACCATCCCCGTAGCCGGCATGGCCTTGATTCTGGGCATCGACCGCTTCATGAGCATGTTTCGCGCACTGGTGAACATGATCGGCAACGGAGTCGCCACGCTGGTGCTGGCGCGATGGGAAGGCGAGATTGAAAGCGACAACTTGCGGCGCAATCTCAGCTGAACCTCCAAATCTTTACAACTAAATCACCACCTGCTTCAATTCATCTTGCGATGGGCGCGTCCGAATGGTTTTCGCTCGGAATATGAATTCTTTTCTCGCCACCGCTTTATACTGGGAAAACCTCGGTCTGCTATCCTGAATCCAATGGTCTAAAATGTAAAGGTTCTGAAATGTAAGCCGACTAAAAGGCGTCTCGAACAAACCGTTCGAAGGAGTGCAAGTTGATTACTAAGCGCACACGGTTGTTAGCAGCGGTTGTCGTGGTGGCGGTCATGTTGTCACTGGTTGGCTGCCCGTCCAGGACCAGCATCGCGGAGATCACTCGTGATCCGGGAAAGTACGCCGGCCAGGAAATTACCGTTGCCGGCACCGCGTCCGATGCTTTTGGAGCCATGGGCAACGGAATTTTTCGAGTCGAAGACGGGTCCGGGAGCATCTGGGTATTTAGCCAAAACTTTGGAACTCCCGGCAACGGCGCAAAGGTAGCCGTAACTGGCCGCGTGGAGCAGGGGTTTAGCTTTGGCGGCAAGAACTATGGCGTGATTCTTCGTGAAACGCAGCAGCGGCACTGAGCATCATTCGTCGGTACGTGTCTACATTTGGCGGGTCGGTTCAAATCTGGCAAGCCAGGTCCGCAGAAAGTCCGGAACTGCTGTTTGACAGCAATGGCCGGGCTCGGTAGTATTCGGTTCATACCTATGAAGTCTCGGCACCAGAACTCGATGATGATGTGTTGTTGTTGCGACGCATCCGTCCGCGTTCTGGCGAGAGATATTTCTGGGTAGCGACTTCTAGTTCCAATCGGTTTTCAGCTTTTCCGCACCCACTCACCAGACCGGTGAGTGGGTTTTTGTTTTTGCGGTCATTGAAAAACAAAAATGCAATGCATTTGAGATCCAAGGAGCGTGATTCATGAGCGCGGTACCCAACAGAATTGATCCCACAACGACGAACAACGAAACGAACAAACACAAGGTACCAATCCCCGAACAGAGTAACCAAGCCCAGCCAGTGCGCCGCCAGCTGTCCGTTGACGCGTGGGCAGTCATCCTTAGCCTGGCTTTGGCGGGCCTGGTTCGGTTCGGCGTGTTGAAACATATCAGTTGGTAAATCGCCCGCACAAGGCAAGGAGGATTAGTCCGATGGCAAGTTCGTCCGTATTAACCAGGGTTGAACCGTTGCAGCTTCCCAAGAAGTTATTCGCGTTGGTCCCTGGAGTGGCCCTGCTGGTGATTGTCGGCCTGAGCGGCAAAGTGCTGGAAAAATCGATCGCAGCATACACCAAGGCACATCATCTGGTTGTACCCAACATTGAATATGTTCTGTGGGCGATTTTGATCGGGTTGATCATTTCCAACACTGTAGGAGTGGCGGAAGTATTCAAGCCCGGTGTCGCAACGTATGAGTTCTGGTTAAAGAGCGGCATCGTTCTGTTGGGCGCGCGGTTTCTTTTGGCTGACGTGCTCAAACTGGGCGCTGTGAGCCTGGTTCTGGTGCTGATTGAACTGGCGCTCTCCATCGCGTTCATGACATTTCTGGGACGCGTTTTCAAACTCAGCCCCAAGCTGACAACTCTGCTTGCCGTAGGCTCGTCCATTTGCGGCGTGTCGGCAATCATCGCCACCAAGGGCGCCATTGAAGCGGAAGACGAGGACGCGTCTTTCGCAATTGCCGCGATTCTCGCGCTCGGCGCACTGGCGCTGTTTACGTTTCCTCCTATTGGCCACGCGCTCCACATGAGTGACCGGCTTTACGGTCTATGGGCCGGCACCGGCGTGGATAACACTGCGGAAGCGGTGGCCGCCGGAGCCCTTTACTCTGACGCGGCCGCTAAGATTGCCGTGCTGGCCAAGACTACGCGCAACGCGATGATCGGATTTGTAGTGCTGGGCTACGCGATCTATTGGGCGGTGCGCGATGGCCGTCAGGTTGTGGGCAGCAAGGCGGCATTCCTCTGGCAGAAGTTTCCCAAGTTTGTCTTGGGATTTCTGTTGATCTCGTCGTTGGCCAGTTTGCACGTCTTCACGCCAGACCAGACTGCCAGCCTGGGCAACCTTTCGAAATGGGCTTTTCTGCTTACGTTTGCTGGAGTTGGCTTGCGCATTAGCTTCCGCGAAATGAAGAAGCAAGGCTTGCGTCCGTTCATCGTCGGGGCCTTGGGCGAAGTGGTGATTGCGGCCATCACGCTGGGACTGGTGCTGGGCGCAAGCAAGTTGGTCCAAATCTAATATTGGACGAAACGAAATCGCAGCTTGGGCGGACGGAAGAAGTTCAATCTTCCGTCCGCATAACTCGGCGAGCGTGAGATTTCGCGGTTGAGAAGTTGTCAACGAGGTACGCGCAAGCTTTCATGCCGTAGGCTGCATGTAAAATGATCAGGCATGGTTATAGAAACTTTGAATCACCGCGAAAAGAAGGATCGGCCGGGACACTTGGATCAGTCCGAAAAAAAGAAGCTGCCTGGGAACAAAGTTTTCTGCGCTAACTTGGTTGCGGTGGTGACCTTGTGCCTGGCGATCACCGGTTGCCAGCAGTCGCCACCGCCGCAAACCAAACAAACACCCACCGTCAACTCGTCCGCTGTAAACCTTGACGAATACGTAACCCTGCCCAAGGTTTATCCGTTTGATCTCAAATCGGCAGGGAAGGAACTGGTAGGGAAGTCAGCCTGGGTACGAACCGGTTACATGCTGCCTTACTATGGCTATGATGCGTCCGCGCGGACGGCGGAACTAGGCCACAAAGCCGGCGTACTTCCTCCGCTGGACAAGCTGGAGATCAAAGACGTGATCCTGCAGCGCGCACCGGTCACAGTTGCTCCGGGACAAATTGCAATCATTCAGAAACAAGTGTTGGTAGTGGTCAAGCGGCAGCGGGATGGCGGGCTGTATGCCGTTCCCGTTGGAATGAATACCGGCGAGGATTTCAAATTCAACGCGAATGACGTCTTGTATTTTGCCGATCCGCACGAACTCTACAAGCATTGGCCCGCGGAAATGTGGACGGCCATCGACAAGCACGAGGCCTGCCAGAGCATGAGTGAATTGCAGGCGGAAATGGCCCTGGGCAGCAAGGCCACGTATTTTGCTGGTGACTTCGGCAACCGGAACATCGAGTATTCCGGTTCCGGCAAGACCATCAAAATCAAATTTGAAAAGAACCACGCAACGCTGATCACGGAAAAGTAGCAGTTCAATCCCGTGCGCTTAGTCGCCCGCCGAACTCTTGCGATCTTTCTTAGCGGGAGCCGAGTCTTCCTCCGAATCAACTTCGCCGCCGGTGCTGGCTTCTCGCACCGAAAGCGGCGGTTTGCGTTTTTCGGCAATGCTCATCTTGAGGGCTTCAAGAATATCGATGACCGGCGCCCGGTGAGCGGGAGCAGCCGTCTCCACGATCTGCTTGCCTTCAACCTTGGCCTTGATCATGGCCATCAGGTTTTCGCGATAGTTGTCCTTGTATTTCTGCGGCTCAAACGTCGCCATAAGCGAATCGATAAGCGTCTTGGCCAGATTGAGTTCTTTATCGGAGACCATGCTGGTGTCGGTGCGGAACTCGTCCACCTGGCGGATCTCGTCAGGGTAGTACATGGTGTGCAGCAGAATACCTTTTTGGCCGGGACGGAGAATCACGATGTGCTCGCGATTGTGCATGGCGACCTTGGCCACGCCCACGCAGCCAACTTTGCGCATGGCCTCAAAGAGCAGGGCATAGGGCTTTTCGCCAGCGTCGTCCGGCGCCATGTAATAGGAGCTTTCGTAGTAGATGGTGTCGACCTCGTCGGACTTGACGAATTCCAGGACTTCCATGGTCTTGGCCGATTTAGGCGCGACCTTTTTGACCTCTTCTTCGTCAATCACCACGTACTTGTCTTTTTCGTACTCGTAGCCCTTCACGATCTCGCTACGCTGAATTTGTTTGTCTTCCGCTTGGCAGAAAAGGACCTGCTTCACGCGCGAGTTGTCCGCTTTGTGCAGCTGGTTGAAGCTGACGGATTCACTGCGGGCCGCGCTGTACAATTTGACGGGAAGCGACAGCAAACCAAAGGTAAGGTGTCCTTTCCATACGGTACTAGCCATTGAATTGTCTCCAAAAACCGGGCGAGACTAGATGTTTAGCACATTAACCAGTGCATTTACAATCACCTGAATAACCCATGTCACTAGAAGAATACCGGCGAAAACGAGTGTTCCAGCGGACGCCGGAGCCCGCAGGCAAGGAGCGTCCGGATGAGGGGAACCGCTTTTTTATTCAACGGCATAGCGCACGACGGCTCCACTATGACTTGAGGTTGGAAATGGACGGCGTTCTACGCTCCTGGGCGCTGCCGAATGGGCCCACGCTTGATCCGGCGATCAAGCGGTTGGCGGTGCTGGTGGAGGACCATCCGCTGGAGTACGGAAATTTTGAAGGGACAATTCCGTCCGGCAACTACGGCGCGGGCGGCGTGATCCTGTGGGACCGCGGAACGTATGAGTGGGCCAGCGAAAAATCTCCGGACGAAATGTGGAAGGCCGGCGATCTGAAGATTCGTTTTCACGGACAAAAACTTCTCGGCGAGTTTGCGCTGGTCCGCACCAAGCGCGTGAAAGGCAAAAAAGAAGACTGGCTGTTGATCAAGAAGAAGGATTTCGCAGTCCGTGAAGGCTGGGATCCGGAAAGCGACATCCGCAGCGTGCTTGCGGCCCCGGCCGATCCGTCAGCCATCGAAGGCGCGGTGAAAGCCGAGATGCCCAAGTCTCTGGAGCCAATGCTGGCGACTTTGACGGACGTAAAGTCCATGCCCACTGGCAGCGACTGGCTGTACGAAGTGAAATGGGACGGTTATCGCGCGCTGTGCTTTATCGCCGAAGGAAACATTAAGATGCTCTCGCGCCGCGGCAATGCGCAGGAAAAGCAGTTTTCTGAAGTAGCGGACGCGCTGCTGGAATGCGTGAACGCCGAGACCGCGCTGATTGACGGGGAAGTGGTAGCTCTGGACGAAAACGGCGTGCCCAGCTTTCAGCTGCTGCAAAACCATACGGGCTTTCATAAATCGGCGTCATTGAAGAACGCAGCCAGTGCGCTGAGCTTCTTTGCTTTCGATCTGCTCTATCTGGACGGCTACGACCTGCGTAACTGCGCGCTGATTGACCGTCGCAATCTTCTAGCGTCCATTCTTTTGCCCAGCGAAATCGTTCGCTACTCAGACGCCTTTGCCGGCAAGGGTGAAGAATTGCTCCATGCTGTCCGCGAAAAAGGCATGGAAGGCATTCTGGCCAAACATGCGCAGAGCCGCTACGAGTCGAGGCGCGGCGGACAGTGGCTCAAGATCAAAGTGGCCATGCAACAGGATTTTGTGGTGTGCGGATATATCCTGGGTGAGCGCGAGCCGTTTGGGTCGCTGGTATTGGGCTACTACCAAGATAAGAAGCTGGTCTATGCTGGCAATGTTGGATCCGGCTTCACGCAGGCGTCGCTCAAATCGACGTTTGAAAAGATCAAGCCGCTGATTACAGGCAAGGCAGTTCTTGACGACCTTCCAAAAGACGTTGGCGAAGTTACGTGGGTTGAGCCCGAACTAGTTTGTGTGGTGAAGTTCAATGCCTGGACCGCAGACGAACGTCTGCGTGCTCCCGTATTTCAGGGCCTGCGCGAAGACGCCGAGCCGAAGGATGTGGTGAAAGAAACGGCCGAAAAGCCAAGCGACTTGCCTGCGCCCGCCTCTTCATCCAAAGCCGACAAAGAACCTTTCCTTCCGCCTGAAGCGGCTGAAATGACGGTCACGGTGCTGGGGCAGCCACTCAAGTTCACCAACTTGAAGAAGATCTTTTATCCAGCCGACGGCTACACCAAGCGCGATGTCATCAACTTCTATGCCGCGGTCGCCGACCTGGTGGTGCCGCATCTTGTTGGCCGGCCGCTTTCGCTCAAGCGCTATCCGGACGGCATTGAGAAAGAGTTCTTCTTTCAGAAAGCAGCGGCGGCCAGTTTCCCGGAGTGGTTGCACACAGAAGAAATTGCCACCAGTGAAGATGCGAAGACGCGCTTCGTGGTGTGCGATGACAGAGCTGCGTTGCTTTATCTGGCGAATCTCGGCTGCATCGATCAGAATCCGTGGATGAGCCGGTTGGGCTCGCTCGACGAGCCGGACTTCATCCTGATTGATCTTGATCCTTACCATTGCGGCTATGACCGCATCGTGGAAGCCGCGCAGTTGGTCCGGCAGAAACTGGATGCGATAGGTTTGCAGGGATATCCCAAGACCACCGGCGGTGACGGCATGCACATCTACGTTCCGGTGGAGAGCGGCTACACCTACGAGCAGACGCGCAATTTCGCGCAGATACTGTCGCACATTGTGGTCGCCGAGCGTCCGGAGTGGTTTACCAAGCCACGACATGTGGCGTCGCGCGAGAAGGGCAAAGTCTACTTTGACTGGATGCAGAATGCGGAAGGCAAAACGATCTCCGCTCCGTATGTGCTGCGCGCCTATCCGGGAGCGCCGGTAGCTACGCCCCTTTCGTGGGACGAAGTGCGTCCGGGCCTGAAGCCGATACAGTTTCACATCGGTAACGTGTTGCGGCGGTTTGATCGCGTGGGCGATCTGTTTGCGGGTGTCCTGCATAAACAGCAAGACATGGCGCCGGCGCTGGAAAAGCTCGGCCGGCTGATGGGGCAGGGATGAAGCGGTATCGCGGCTCAAACACAGCCGAAACGCAAAAAAATGTACATCTTCGCACTTTATTCTCTTACAAAATTGCGCTATGATACGACAGCCCCCAGGGGTAGAAATCGTAGATCTTTGAAAAAAGAAGCAGTTGGCAACTAGCAATTGGCACTTGGCCAAACCCGTTGGGAGAGGCTTCGCCTGGTCTAGATCGTTCGACTCCCGGTTGCACCGGTCGCTCACGATGACAGTTTGTTGCGCGGCGAATTTTGCGTCGCGCGACTTGTTTACGACCTCTCAGCCTGGGGCTTGGGCTTGGGCCGTCCAAGCTCCGTGCTTGGGCCGTCCAAGCTCCGTCCAAGGTCGGTGCAAGGGCCGTCCAAGGGCCGATTTGGCGAACTCTTTTGTTTGCAACAAAACGTGCAAAAAGACGGGGTAGGTGGCCGCGAAGGCGGCCACATCGCCGGAATCGCCGGAATCGCCGAGATCACACGTGATCGGAAAAGCAAATACTTTGGGTTTCGAGAGAACTCCCTGAAACGGCATAGGGAGTTGATGGCATTCTCGGGGTCCTTCCACTCTCCCTCGTCCCGCGCTGCGGGGCTCGAGCTCGGTCAGGATGACAATGTCCTGAAGAGTTCGGTGTGTCACGTCTCAACGCTGCGACCGTTTTCGCGTTGGGAGTAATGGCGTAGTCGAGAGCAAATTCACTCGAGAACAAACTGCAACAACAGGCAAGGTTATCTACACCTAAGCGGTCGATCAATTGTCTTCCGATGGCGGGATCTGACTGGGATCAGTAATTCGCTGGCCGAATTGCAGCATGTAGCCGTTGTTATCGTAAATCGCGAACTCGCGCATTCCGTAAAAGAAGTTTTCAATCGGATAAACGACGGTTGCGCGGTCTTTGATGCGTCCCCAGACGGCATCCACGTCGTCGGTATTGAAATAAAGAGAACCAGTGAGTAGCGGCTTTTCGAACGGCACGTGCTCATTCGGCAGGGCGATCATTACTTCTGCTTCGTCCAATTGCAGGGCGGCCCAGTAGTCCATCCGGTTTACACAGGCAAAGCCCAGCACGTCGCTATAGAAACGAATCGTCGCGTCCATATCGCGAACTGTAAGCATTGGGCGAGGACCTTTGAGCATGAAGGAAAACCTACTGCTTTCTCCGGGTGAATGGCCGCTAGTAATTCAAATTGAAGTCCAGCATGTTCCAATAGATCACGAACCAGACAAACCCAATCGTGGAGAGCATTACCAGCAGGTTCCAGAATTTAGCCCACCACCAGACGGCGCGGTCGCCAAAGGAACGGAAAACGCCCATCAGCAACATGATGTTCCCCAGCATGGCCAGAACACCGGCTCCCTGGATGGTGTGAATCAGCCAGTCGCGCTTGGTGCTGAATGTAGCCGGATCGTCGCCGGAGACAACCATGATTAGGGAGAGAACGAAGATCAAGTTCAGCGCGCAAGCCAGACGAATCCAGAGCCGTCCCTGGCGCGTGCTGTCGTCCATTTCCATGCGGACGTGGTAATGGTCGCGGATCACCGCGCCGACGGGCCAAAACAGGAGCGTAAGTCCCATGATCATCAGGCAGGTGACGATCAATGCTTGATTGAATCCGGCATCTTGCAGGAATGTTACGCGCTGGAACAAAGCGGCAGGGAAGTTGGGGACAAGTTGCAGCCAGCCTTTTTCGTCGGACCGGAAGGCGAGCAGGTCCTGGCCGTTTTCCGCGCGATAGAGCTTAGGCGCGATCTCATGCCATTTTCTAACTTCACCGCTGTAGTCCTTGAATTGGTCGATTTTCAGAGCGCCGTCAGGTTCCGCGGTTACGTGGATTTCTCCCAGCATTCCTGACAAACGCAGAAAGTTGCCCTGCGCTCTGCGCGTGGTGATGTAGCGACCGGCTACAGCTTTAGCATCTTCCGCCGCGGTGGCCAATTTTTGCGTGGCTGCTGGCTGGTAAGGGAAGTAGCGGTCCATGAAGTGGGTCCACAGAGCGCTGCGCGGGCTGATCTCATGCTTGCCGCCGCTGTTGTAAGAGACAAAGAAGCCGACTTGCGCGTCCGGGATGAGGTGGAGATCGCTGTGAAAGTAAATAGTGTCGCCGCCGTGTCCGATAATGCGATGCCCATTCCGCGTTTCTTCGTAGAAACCGAGACACATGGCGTTGAGCGCCGGAACCAAACCAAACTGGCGAGCATGCATCATTTGCGCGGTTTCCGGTTTTAATATCTGGGCATTGTCCAGCTTGCCGTCTTGCAGGTGAGCGAGCATGAAGCGGGAAATATCGTCGGCGGTAGCAGAGAGCGCTCCTGCCGGAGCTTCGTCAATAATCTCAAAGGGCTTTGCTTTCCCCGATGCGACGTTGTATCCGCCGGACATCAGCGGCTTCAATTCCGCCGGCAATGGTTGCGCAAAAGTGGAATGCGCCATGCCGAGCGGCTGGAAGATGTTTTCTTTTACGTAGTCATCGAACGGTTTGCCGGAAACGCGCTCCACGATATATCCGGCAAGGCTCGCTCCATAGTTGGAGTATGCGGGAGTAGTACCTGGTGCAAAAATGCGCTCCGGCACGTGCTGTACGAGATGTTGCCGTAGCGATTCCACCGGCTCACCTTCCGGCTTGATCAGATCTTTAATCTGCTCTTCAAACCCCGGTGTGTGGGTCATCAAATGCCGCAAGGTGATGGGTTGCGGGTATGTGCTGGGGAGCTTAAAGTCGAGATAGGTGTTGATGTCTTTGTCCAGGTCCAGCTTGCCTTGTTCCACCAACTGCATCACGGCTGTCCAGGTAAAGAGCTTGGAAATGGAGCCAGGACGGAACAGGGTGGCGTCTGTAGAAACCACGATCCGTTTTTCAACGTCGCTAAATCCGTAGCCACGCGTGAAAAGGATTTTGCCATCCTTCACCACCAGTACGACGGCTCCGGCAATGTTCTCCCGTTGCAGTTGCATCGGCACAAAACCATCAAGAAACGCTTCAACATCAGTCGCGGTCATTTCATGAAATACACCCGCTTCTTGCGGCGCAGGGGACGCACTGGCCGCAGGCTTGGTTGACTGGCCTGCCGCAAAACCGCCAAGCAGCAGCGTGAGCGGCAGCAAACACAGAAATGCCGGATGCTTCTTTAGGGTCACCGATTGGGCTCCAATGGTAGAGGGACTTGGAAGAACCGGGCAAGGATATCACGCAGGTAGAGAAAAATCAGGTCAACACCTTACTTCGCGGTCTATGACTATGAATGGAGGTCTTTTAAGAATCAGATTCCTGGCGATACGCTGCTGAAAGTGTGCCTCAGTAGTTGTTTCGCAGAATGGCATCGCTCCACGCAAAGTGCGTTGCGACATGATTAGAAAATTTTAAAATGAAATTAGTTGGTAATCACCACGCATAACTACTTTCGTGCTGCAGATTCCTCAAAACCAGTTTAAACTTGGGTCAACGCCGACGTTGTGCGGTGTCCGGCGAAAGCGCCAAGTTGGAAATCCATAACAACCCCCGCAAGTGCGCAGGTAATTTCCCCTCATGCAAGGTGATGTTTCTTGAACAAAGCCAAAGTACTGCTTATTGATGACGATCCGGTCATCCTTGCCACCGTCTCGGAATTCATGCGGTTGGAAGGTTACGCGGTTCTGCAAGCGGGCACGTTGAAGGCCGCGTACGCCTATCTTGAAAATGAGGCGCCGGACCTGGCGGTGGTGGACTACGACCTACCGGATGGCGATGCTCTGCAATTCCTGGCCGCGACCAAGAGCATGAATCTGGCGATGAAAGTAATTGTGCTTACCGGTCACGGCAGCATTGACCTCGCCGTGAAAGCCGTGAAAGAAGGCGCTGAACAGTTTCTTACCAAGCCAGTGCAGTTCTCTGTACTCAGTTCGGCCGTGCGCTCATGCCTGGAGAGTCAACAGAACCAGCGCAAGCAACTCGCCCGCAAGATCGTCCGTCCGCGATATGAGAAGAACCCGTTTCAGGGCACCAGCATAGCGATCCAGCGACTGGCCCAGGAAGCCAACAAGATCGTCCACACGGACCGGCCGATTTTGATCCAGGGAGAAACCGGGACAGGCAAAGGCGTTCTGGCGCAGTGGATCCACAAGCACGGTCCGCGCATGGACGAAGCTTTTGTCGACGTGAATTGTGCTGGGCTCTCCAAGGACTTGCTGGAGTCAGAACTATTCGGATACGAAAAAGGCGCGTTCACCAGCGCTTCCGGCACCAAGCCGGGATTGGTGGAAGCCGCGCATAAAGGGATTCTGTTCCTGGACGAACTCGGCGAAATGGATGTAATGGTCCAGCCGAAATTGCTAAAGGTCCTGGAAGACAATCGTTTCCGCCGGCTCGGTGATATTCGCGAACGCGTGGCCGATATTCAGATCATTGCGGCAACTAACCGCAACCTGATGCAGTCGGTCAAGGAGATGCGATTCCGGGAAGATCTTTATTTCCGCATCAGCACATTCCATCTGCAAATACCGCCGCTGCGGCAACGCGGAGAAGACATTCCTATCATCGCCAACAACCTGTTGCAGAACCTGGCCAAAGACCTGGCCCGCGACCAGCAGGAACTCAGTCCCGCGGCGGAAGCGGCGCTAAAGACTTATTCGTGGCCTGGAAACATTCGCGAATTGCGCAACGTGCTGGAGCGCGTGGCTCTTACCTGCGATTCGCGGGTGATTGAACCCCAAGACCTGGTGCTGCCACACCGCACCGGCTCTACCGCGCCGGCAACTCAATTCGCGGCGGACACCAGCTTGACCTTAGCGGAGATGGAACGGCAACACATTCTCCGGGTGTTGCAGGAAGAATCTGGAAAGGTGGCGCAAGCGGCCACGCGTCTGGGAATTCCGCGCAGCACTTTATATCAGAAGATAAAAGTGTACGGGATCGCGCCTGAAGTAACAGCCTAAGCAGCTTAAGTTCTAAACGTCAGCACTAAGCAATCATTCCTAAACAATGGGATGATGGTCGGTTGGCTGGTCTGGCGGCTTAACTCCAGACGGCCAAGCCTGGTTAGGGTGGTGAGTGGCGCCATTAACCTCCGCGGCCTGTTTCTGGCCATTTCGCATGAGCAGCGCCAGCTCAACGCGATTCCATACACCCATCTTTTTAAAGATGCGGGAAAGTTCGTTGCGAACGCTCTGCTCTTTTATACGGAGACGGCGAGCGATTTCGCGGTTGGGATAGGCCTGAGCGACAAGCTCGGCGATCCGTTTCTGAGCGGGGCTCAGGTTGAACAACTCAAGCATGCCGGGCTGCGCGGAGTTAACGGTTTCGTCCGCGGTATTCAGGGCTTGTACCAGACGATCGCCGGCGCTTTCAAACGCGTCCGTGCCGGAGTTCAGCATGATCACCATGGTGCCCGGGCAAAATTCGTGGACGAACCGCAATACCTTCAAACGGTCAGGATCAGGAGCTGATGGACTGAATTCCACCATAACGCCAGCGACGTCGCCCTTTTGCAATACCTGTTTAGCGCGCGTGACATCAGACGTGACCGAAATGCGCCAACCTGCGTTGCGCAGCGAATCCAGAAAAGATTCCGGTACGCCCTGTTTAAGGGGAACTACTAGCAAATGGTCCATGGCAACTCCACGTAGAATTCTTTACTGCGTATAACATCGGCGGGATTCTGCTGAACTTTGCCTTTTGCAGGAAAGATTTGCGTTTCTTTGCAGAAAAAACAACTTAAGGACCCGGCAAAAAATGCCGATAACCTCATCGTGTAAGAGAACGCCTCCTTTCTTGGAGACTTCTCATGCGAAGAAGGTCATGGACTTCCAGTCATCTCCATGCCTTTTAGGACTGCGCTCAATCAAAGAGCGCGAGGCCATGCTTATCTAAAATTGGTTTAATAATTCACCGCTTCAAGATGTTTGTCCAAGAAGCGTTGTCTGGATTCTGGAATCTGAACAGCGCAGAAAACTCAGCTAGGTACTCTCGTCCTTACTTTTGAATCACTTAACAGTACGCTTGTTCTGGCACAGTACGTGCGATAGGTAATGGCGCGAGGAGACAAACAATGGCCACAAACGTAATCAATCCTGGATCAAGACAATTAGTGATCCAGAACTACTTCACTCTGGTGCAGGCAATCGCAGGGAAAATTAAACGTCGCCTTCCGGCGCACGTGGATGTTGAAGACCTGGTCCAGACGGGAATGATCGGTTTGCTTGAAGCATCCAGCCGCTACGATGCGACACGGATGGTGGATTTTTCCAGTTACGCCAACGCCCGCATTACCGGCGCGATCCTGGACGAGCTGCGTAAATGGGACACATGTTCGCGGCAAGACCGCCGCACGGCGCGCGAGATTGAAACGGCAAAACAAAGCCTGCGCGGCGTGAAGGGCATCGAACCCGCACGTGAAGAAATTGCTGAAGCCGTAGGCCTGGGGCTGGCGGAATACGAAAAGACCCTGCAACGCCTGGAATCCGGCAAGCAGCCTTCAATGCAAAGTGATGACCAGGACGGCGATCCACAAGAAGAACTTGCCCAGATTCCTTCCAAGGATCTCTCAGCCTTTGACGCTTGCTGCAAGAAAGAAGACTTCAAATTGTTACGCACTTATATCAGTCAGTTGAAAGCGCGCCAAAAGCGTGTACTCCAGCTCTACTACTTCGGCGATAAAGGCTTGAAAGAGATTGGTGAAGAACTGGGCGTGGGCGAAGCGCGCGTAAGCCAGATTCACAAACAGGCGGTCATTGAACTGCGCCGCATGATCAACGCCAACAAGCGCGTGGTCGCCGCCAACGTAAGCACCATGGTCCAGTAAGTATGCTCCAGTAAGTATGCTCCAGTAAGTTGTCCGGAAAGAAACGATTCGTAAGAAGTTCAGTCAGAAAAAGATGAGCCAGCGGTAGAAGTCAGGTAAACAAGGCCAGAGTTAGTTTGTAGAAGTTTGATCCTCCCTCACAAAAGTTTCGCCACAAAGGAGAACCTGCCTTTGTGGCGTTTTTGTTTTCCGCATCGTTTTGTTCTTAACAAGAATGACTTGAGCAAGAGATAACGCCGGGAAATACCGCCAAATTATGTCTGCGGACGAATCCAGTCTCCGCGTAACGATGCTGATTTGTTGCAGCGGCCGTTACGATTTGTGGACAACAGGCAAGATAGTCTGAGAGGCTTGCTGCATGAAGCCTAAAACAGTCTATCTGGCATTCTGCATCCTCGGCGCGGCGCTGCCGCTGTGGCAGTTTATTCCCTGGCTCGGCCAACCTGGACACACCGCAATGCAGTTTGTGCGTGACTTGTTCGCCAACCGCATCAGCGCGTTCTTTGGCATGGATGTAATCGTGTCAGCCATCGTGCTGATCCGCTTCGTCCGCTTGGAAAGCGCACGTTCAGGAATCGAACGATGGTGGCTTCCTATTCTGAGCACACTTTTGGTTGGAGTTTCCCTGGGACTGCCGTTGTTCTTGTACATGCGGGAAGCCAGGCTGGAAGAGATTGCTTCGGCCGGCAAGACGGCTTAGTCGGACGAAAATTGCGAACGCTCAGCCAGTTTCCTTGCGCGTCAGCAGACCACTCATGGCCCCTATGCCAAGAAGGGAACTCACTGTCATGGAAGCTCAGCGCTCTGAGGCAGACCCCGGTGGAAGCCAGCGTTCCTACGACCTTAACGCTCGAATCGGGTCCACTCCCGTAGCGCGTCGTGCCGGAGCAAGACAGGCCAGCAGAGCCACGCAGCAAATCATCACGCCGACTCCGACAAAAGTCACCGGGTCCGTAGGACTGACCCCATACAATAGCTTGGCCGTGAGACGGGTCACGGCCCAGGCCAGCATCCAGCCAATTCCAACCCCGGTTGCCGTAAGGCCCAATCCGTAACGCAAAACAACGTGCACAATGTTTCCCCGGCTTGCTCCCAGCGCCATGCGAATGCCGATCTCTCGGGTGCGCTGAATCACTACGCGCGAAATCACGCTGTAAAGACCGACGATCGCCAGGGTCAGGGCGAGCGCTCCGAAAAGACTGAACAAGATCGCTCCGGCGCGCGCAGGAAGCAGCGACACGCCCAGATGCTCATCGAAGGTGCGGACGAAGAACCCCTCAATCTCTCCGCCTTCCATTTGTTTCAACTCATGCTGAACGGTTGCGATCATGGCCTTTGGATTGGAGTTAACGCGGACCAGTAAAGTTGCGAAGCCTGAATATCTCTGGGCGTAAGCCATATAGAAATGGGGCGTGGGGGCTTCACCCAGGGTGCGGTATTTTGAATCCCGGGCCACACCAACGACCGCCACTGTAGGGTCAGTTCCGGCAGGAATCGGGGCGGCCCCGGGGCCGGCGGCAACGATTCGAAAATGCAGGCCGATCGGATTCTTGCCCGGCCAGAAACGCTGAGCCATGGTCTCATTGATCACCACAACGCCGGGGGTTCCTGGTTTGTCTTGCTCAGTAAAATTCCGCCCCTGAGCCAGCGGAATCTTCATCGTGGCAAGATAGCTTGAACTCACCAGTTGCGCCGAAATCTTCAACCCCGGGTCCTTCCCCTGGGGCTCGTAACCCTGAATGGCGATGTACATCTTGGGCATTGAGGCATCGGGTGAGGCACGCTCGGCAAGGGCCGCAGATTGCACTCCGGGCAGAACGGAAAGCCGATCCAGCAGAGCGGTATAGAATCGCCGGCCCCGATCTTCAGCGAACCCTTTCTGGTCAAGGTCCAGGTCCATTGCCAGCGCATTCCCAGGCTCAAAACCCAGCTCGGTGGTTTGCGCATGAGTCAGGCTTTTCAAAAAAAGCCCGGAGCAAATCAGGAGCACCATGCAGAAGGCCACTTGGGCCACTACCAACAATGGCGCCAGCCGAGGACGTTTGCCCACGGCCGTCGAGCCCGCATGGTCGCGTAGCGATAGCGCTACATTCTTCGCCAGTGCTTGGAGCGCCGGAAACAAACCAACCAGAATCCCTGTGAATATGGTCACGGCCAGCGCATAGAGCACTACGCGAAAGTCAGGCTGGAGATCGAAGTGTAAGGGGAGGAATGGAATGGGGTCCCAGGAACCCAAAACGCTGCTGCTCCAGGTTGCAAACGTCAGACCGACCAAGCCGCCGAAGCCTGCTACCAAAAGCCCTTCCACCAGGTGCTGTTGGACGATGCGGCGTCGGGAGGCGCCAAGGGCCAGGCGCAGCGCAATCTCTGTGCGTCTGAGAATCGCGCGTCCCAACAGTAAATTGGCAAGATTCACGCAGGCGATCAAAAGTACCAGCGAGACCATCGCGAGAGCGGCGATCAGGAACGCTTGCGCTGACTGCCGCAGATTGCCCTGCAGCAGCGTGGCCGGTTGCAACAGAACCGAGACTCCGCGGCTTATCTGGGGATAACTCTCCCTCAGTTGAGCAAACAAGCCGTTCAGGTTTGTCTGGGCCTGTCC
>Ga0075024_100000316_pt1 | contig 16739 bp, 22 predicted proteins | sample Str013_2_FD_71389 | JGI IMG/M metagenome (GOLD analysis project Ga0075024, IMG submission 71389) | Freshwater sediment microbial communities in response to fracking from Pennsylvania, USA - Straight Creek_MetaG_SC_2013 | ecosystem: Environmental > Aquatic > Freshwater > Creek > Sediment... | reverse complement strand
AACACCAATGTCGTGCCGTGCTGGCCCGGCGGCTCGTCCTTGGCCCAGCCGCCCTCGACCGTCCAGGCGATCTCGAACAGCGCGCCGCCCGGCGAGCGCACATAGCAGGACTTGAAGTAGTTGCGGTCTTTCTGGTCGGAAACATCGGTGAAGCCCAGGCCCTCGATGTGCGCCTTCAGCTTCAACTGGTTCTCCTCGTTGCCGGTGTTGAGCGCGAGGTGATGGATGGTGCCGCCCGCCAGCGTCCAGGTGCCTTGCGGCCCCGACGGCTCGTGCAGCACCTCGATCATGCCCATCGGGCCGCCCTCATTGGGCACCAGGAACATCAGGCCTTCAGCGGTATCAGCCTCTTTCTTGAGATCAAGGCCGATGGTGAGAAAATCATCCATGGAGCCACGGTCGAAAACCGCGATGCCCACACCATAAATGCCCTTGATGCCGTGCTCGGCGCCGACCCCCGCGCTAGCCTTTGCTATGGTCGCGCGCTTGTCGTTGGGGCTCTCGACCAGCTCATGCGCGATGCCGCAAGGATGGGTGAAGGCGACGCGGGTGAGACCAAAGCGGCTGGTCTTTTTGGCGGCGAGGCCCTTGCCGTTCAGCCGGTTGATCCAGAATTCGGCCGCGCCAGCGGGAATCGCGAGCTGGATGATCTTGCTCTGGTTGGTGCCGCGCTTGCCAAAAATGCCAGGCTTGCGGAAGGGGAAGGAGGTGATGATGGTTGAGGCATCGCCATCCTTCGAGCCGTAATAGAGATGGTAGACCGGGACGGTTCCGTCAAACAGCACTGTGCGCTTCACGGAATAGAGGCCGAGGGTCTTGGTGTAGAAATCATAGTCATCCTGCGCCCCATCGGTGCTTTGGGTCAGATGATGAAATCCGCTTATCAGTGGCATCGGCGTTCCTCCAGCTCACGTTTCTGTTTTGATGTTTGGAGTCATCGTAGGGCCCTGCACAGCCAGGCACAAGGCGAGGCTGGCATGAAAGCCGCAAGCTTACGATTGAGCGCGAAACTGAACACGCCCGGCATGGCGCCAGCGGTGTTGCCGGCCATCCGCGACGAGCCTCTTGAATGTAATTCATCAAGGGCCGCGATGACCGCTCCGGTTGTAATGGCGCGGATGGGCGACTTCATCAGATGCTGGAAGGACGGCCCGCCCGGGAAGCTGCGGTAACCGGCAATCGTGGTGGCCTCGATCTTGCCGCCGGGCGGGAAGCGCTTGTCGCTTGATGCGCGGCGGCAGTTGCCCATCTTGCAGCGAAACTACCATTTGCCGGTTCCGCTGGGGAAAGCCCTCAGCACAAGGCCGGGATAGCCGTCGATGTTCCAGCTCGTTTCCTTCCCATCGACGGCTATCGCGCGCGCGTGTATGCTCTTCACGTTGGCAGGCAAGAGCCCGCCGGCGCGAGTAACCTTCTGAATTTCCTTCTGAGACATGCTCCGTCCGTCCGGTGTCCGTCCAGTTGTCTTGACGCTGGCCGCCGGAAATGCGGAATGGGGGCTCTAAGACGCCTAGACGGTTCCGTAGCTCAACGGATAGAGCACCTGGCTTCGAACCAGGGGGTTGCGGGTTCAAGTCCTGCCGGGACCGCCACAACCAATTTGCGCCATAAAAACAACCCAACAGGGATGACGAAGCGATGCGTGAGCTGCTGTTTTTCATCAACTATGTCATCGGACTCTATGTCTGGGTGGTGATCGCCGACGTTGTGCTGAGCATCCTGATGAACGCCAATATCGTCAATCCGTACCAGCCGATGGTGCGTTCGATGTCACAGGCGTTTCATTCGGTGACCGAGCCGCTGCTGCGGCCCATCCGGGGTTTCCTGCCGCGCACGCCCGGCATCGACTGGTCGCCGCTGGTGCTGATCCTTGGCTGCTACTTCGTGCAGTGGGTGATCATTCCCAACCTCGCCAAGCTCTTCTAGTGGCGGCGGACGCCAAGCCCTGGCGCGCGGCCAAGGGCGGCCTCGTGCTTCAGGTCCGGCTGACGCCGAAGTCGTCGCGCGACGCTGTGCAGGGCCTCAAGGATGCGCCGGATGGACTGCGGCTTGGCGTGACGGTGCGGGCGATACCTGACAAGGGCGAGGCGAACGCGGCGCTGATCGCGGTGCTGGCCAAATGGCTTGGGCTGCCCAAGGACCGGCTGGATCTTGCCGCAGGCAGCAAGTCCCGCTCAAAGAGCGTGGCGATTGCGGGTGATGCCACCGAGATTGCCCGGGTGGTTGAAGCGAAACTGAAATCGGAGGCTTAGAGTCAACATGGCCCAGATCATCGACGGCAAGGCGGTGGCGGCGGAACTGCGCGGGCGGATCGGCAAGGCCGTAGCCGAGCTGAAATCCGCGCATGGCGTGACTCCAGGCTTGGCCGTGGTGCTGGTGGGCGAGGATCCGGCCAGCGCGGTCTATGTGCGCAACAAAGCCAAGCAGACTGCCGAAGCCGGGATGCTGTCGCTGGAGCACAAGCTGCCCGCCTCGACGCCCGAGGCCGAGCTGCTGGCGCTGGTGGGCAGGCTCAATGCCGACCCCAAGGTGCACGGCATCCTGGTGCAACTGCCGCTGCCCAAGCATATCGACAGCCAGAAGGTGCTGACCGCCATTGACCCGGCCAAGGACGTGGATGGCTTCCACCCCATCAATGCCGGGCGGCTGGCGACCGGGGAACCGGCGCTGGTGCCCTGCACGCCGCTGGGCTGCGTGATCCTGGCCAAGTCGGTCAAGCCGGAACTCTCAGGCCTCGAAGCCGTGGTGGTCGGCCGCTCCAACATCGTCGGCAAGCCGGTGGCGCAATTGCTGCTGGCGGAGAACTGCACCGTCACCATCGCCCATTCCCGCTCGCGCGATCTGCCCGCCATCTGCCGCCGCGCCGATCTGCTGGTGGCGGCGGTCGGGCGGCCGGAGATGGTCAAGGGCGATTGGGTCAAGCCCGGCGCCATCGTCATCGACGTGGGCATCAACAGGGTGGGTCAGGGCGACACCGCCAAGTTGGTGGGCGACGTGGATTACGCCGGGGCGTCCCTTGTTGCAGGTGCGATCACGCCCGTGCCCGGCGGCGTCGGCCCGATGACCATTGCCTGCCTTTTGCGCAACACGGTGCAAGCGGCTTGTGCAATTCGTGGAATATCCATGCCGGCCATGTGAGTGTTTTTAGAATATGATTGTATTTTCTACCGAAACGGCTGCAATTTTCGGCACGGCGGCGCGGAAATGCACAATTTGTCGCACCGCAATGCAATATTTATGTTGCAGCGCAGCATGATCCAGGTTATACGTTTGTCATGACGACGCCGGTTCTGGCTGCCAACCGCTTCGAACCACCGTCAGCAGACCCGAAACCGCTAGTCATCCCAGAGCAGAGAGACAGATCATGAAAAACGATTTCAACACCCAGGCCGACGAGTTCCTGCGCAGCGCCGCCGATGTCAAGGTCCCCGAGTCGGTGCAGCACTTCGCCGAGGATAGCGTCGCCAAGACCCGTGAAGCCTATGCCAAGATGACCGCAACCGCCCAGGACGCCCAGAAGGCGCTTGCCGAGGTTGCCGGCGCCACGACCCAGAGCGCCAAGACCCTTGGCGAGAAGGTCATGGCCAACTACGCCGCCAACACCGAGGCGATGTTCGACGCCGCCGAGGCGATTGCCCGCTCCAAGTCGGTTCCGGAAGCCCTCAAGCTCCAGACCAGCTTCATGCAGCAGGCGTTCGCCAAGCAGGGCGAGCAGACCCGCGAGTTCTTCGAGCTCTCGGCCAAGCTGGCCCAGCAGACTTTCGCGACGTTCAACACCGTCGCCACCAAGTCCTTCAACAACGCCAAGAACGGCGTTTCCGGCCTCTAAGCCTGGCTGGATTTGACCTGCATTGGCGGGGCTGGACCTGATGGGTCCGGCCCCGTTCGCGTTTGGGGGGTCACGTCACGGCTTCGCGCGCGCGGAATTGCGGGGTGTCCCAGCGGCGCTCGTCGAGGATGCGTGCGAGGGCGTTGGCGGCGTCCCAGGCATCGGTGAAGCCGTTGTAGAGCGGGGCAAAGCCGAAACGGATCACGTCCGGCGCGCGGAAGTCGCCGATCACGCCCTCCGCCACCAGCGCACGCATCACTGCGAAACCTTCGGGGCAGTGCAGCGAGAGGTGGGAGCCGCGCAGGTTTGGATCAGCCGGCCCAGACACGCGCAGGCCGTGCTTGCCGCAACGCGCCGTCACGAGCTGCTGGAACAGCGCGGTCAGCTTCACCGATTTGGCGCGCACCGCCGCCATGTCAATTCCAGCGAACTCATCCAACGCCGCATCCAACGCCGAAAGCGTCAGGATCGGCTGGGTGCCGCATTGCATCCGGGTGATGCCGGGCGCGGGGCGGAAGTCGAGATCGAACGCGAACGGCGCCTCGTGCCCCCACCAGCCGGAAATCGGCGAGCGGACCTTGCTGATCAGGTCGGGCCGGACATAGACGAAAGCGGGCGAACCGGGGCCGCCATTGAGATATTTGTAGGTGCAGCCATGGGCGAAATCGGCCCTGGCGGCGGTGACATCGACCACCATTGCACCCGCCGTATGCGCCAGGTCCCAGACCGTCACCGCACCCGCCGCGTGCGCCTTGGCCGTAAGCCACTTCATGTCGTGGATGCGGCCCGTGCGGTAGTCCACCCCGGTCAACATCAGCACGCCGGTCGTCTCATCAATCGCGGCTTCCACCCCTTCGGGCTCCACCACCTTCAGCGTCAGCCCGCCGCCCAGCCGCGCGATCAGCCCTTGTGCGACGTAAAGATCGGACGGAAAATTGCCGCTATCGGACAGAATGACCTTGCGGTCCGGCACGAGATCGACGGCAGCCGACAACAGCTTGAAGAGATTGACGGAAATCGTATCGGCGACAATCACGCTGCCCTCGGGCGCGCCGATCAGCTTGCCGATCTTGCCGCCGGTCTTGGCAGGCAGCGTGAACCAGCCGGCATCGTTCCACGAGCGCTTCAGCCCTTGCGCCCACTCAACCTCGGTCGCGCGGGTGACACGCGCCGCAACAGCCTTGGCCATTGCGCCGATTGAGTTGCCGCCGAGATACACCACGCCCTGCGGCAACACGAACCGCTCGCGCCGGCTGGCCAGCGGATCGGCCCGGTCCATGGCGATGCAATCCTCGCGCGTTGGCAGTGCTGCGCCGTCCTGCATCGCTGATGTCTCCCCAAGCTATGGCGTGCGCTGGCCGCTCCGGCGCTCCTGATAGATGTAATAGAAGATTTTGGGGCATTCGACAAAGTAGCGGCGGCCGAGGCGGATGGGATTGGTCGCCAGCCGGTGCAGCCATTCGATCCCGGCGCGCTGCATCCACAGCGGCGCGCGGGTCTGCTTGCCGGTGAGAAAGTCGATCGACGCGCCGATGCACAGGCCGACGCCGGTGGCGCGCGGCTCATCGAGCAGCTTGCGCGCCAGTTGCTCCTGCTGCGGCATTCCCACGGCCAGAAACACCAGCGGCGCGGCGGTCTTGACCACGAAGGCGATGGCGCGCGCGACCTCCAGCTCCGAGCCGATGAAGCCGAAGGGCGGAGTGTAAACGCTGAATTGCAGGCCGGGGTAAAGCTCCGGCAGCCTGGCGCAATCCTCCTGCGTGGGGCCAATAATGGCCACGCGCACGCCCTGCCGCGCCGCCCGCGTCAGCAGCTCCGCCGTCAAGTCGCTGCCGGTGACGACAGTGAGCTTGACGCCACTGAGCCGCGCGAGCCGCCGCAGCACCCGGCTGTCGCACAGCACCCGCCAGGCGGCCAGGTACGGCGGCTTTATGCGTTCCGGGTTCTCCAGCAAGGCAACCATGTGCTGCACATTGGGCGTCACCACATATTTGAACGGCCCGCCGGCGCTGGCGAGAATGTCGCTGGCGGCCTCGCCAAGCTCAAGCTGGTGAAACCGCAGGCCGAGGAACGGCGCGGTCTGGGGATCGGGCATCGTGGTTTGCGCGGGCTTTGCAGGCATGAAGCTGACGCGAACTGTTGGCGGGTTCAGTGGGCCTGGGCAACCGGCCAAGGGCGGCAGGGTTAAGCCGCCGGGTCTTCGCCTTCGTCTTCGGCGGCGTCCTGCACCAGCACCGGCGGCACAACCAGGATGCGGCCGTCCGCGATGTCAACGCTGGGAGCGAATTCGTGCGTAAACGGAATCAGCAGCGTCTCGCCGCCTGCTTCAGGTCTGATCTCGATGAGGTCGCCCGCGCCATAGTTGGGCACGTCGATGACCTCGCCGATGATCACGCCATCAGCGGTCGCGGCGGTGAGGCCGATCAAGTCGGCCAGGTAGAAGTCGCCGTCGCCGGGTGCGGGCAGTTTTTCACGCGCGACGTACAGCTCGGTGCCGCGCAGCGCCTCGGCGGCGGTGCGGTCGTCAACGCCCGTGAACCGGGCGATCAGCCCCTTGCCCGCTTGCCGCAAGCTGACGATCTCGAAGGTCCGCATGCCGGTGGCGTCCGTCAGCGCGCCATAGGCCTTGAGATCCAAAGGATCGGCCGCAAACGACTGCACCACCACCTCGCCCTTGAGCGAGTGCGCCGCGCCGATCCGGCCAAGCAGGATGTTGTTGTTCACGGTGACGCCACCCAGCCTATGTCATCCCCGGGACAGGCCCGAGGATGACAATCGTAGAGTGCTTGGCCGCTCAAAGACCTCAGCTCGCTGCGCCTTCAGCGGGCTTGCCAGCGGCGTCGGCGGCTGCCTTCTCGGCGGCGGCCATGCGCTCCTGGGTCTTCTTGCGGGGCTTCAGCTTCTCGGGGTTGTGGCGGGCCTTGCGCTTCATCAGGCCGGCGGCATCGAGGAAGCGGGCAACGCGGTCGGTCGGCTGCGCGCCGACGCTCAGCCAGTGCTTGCAGCGCTCGGCGTTGACCTTGATGCGGTCAGCGTGCTCGGACGGCAGGATCGGGTTGAACGAGCCGACGCGCTCCAGGAACTTGCCGTCGCGCGGGCTGTCGGCCTCGGCGATGACGATGTGGTAGTACGGGCGCTTCTTGGCGCCAGCGCGGGAGAGGCGGATTTTCAGGGACATTCAGCAGGCTCCGTTGTTGAGTAGTTGGGTTGATTGTTCGAACTCATTTTTCGTCATGGCCGCGAAGGCGGCCACCCACGCATCAAGCCGCTAGCTGACGGTCGATTGCGCAGCGGAAAATCGTGCGTCTCATAGAACTTCGCTTTGCCGCGACATGCGCGGGTGGCCGCCTTCGCGGCCATGACGTCGGTGGGCGTCATGTTTGCACCGTCGGATGCCGGTAGGCGGCGGCCTTGCCGCCCTCCAGATCGCAGTATCCTTCGAATTTCGCGCCCAGCCGCCCGGCGAGACGGCGGGAGGGCTGATTGTCCGGGTCCATGTAGCTGACGAGCGTCTTGAGACCCCAGGCCGATGCCGCGTGCTCTCGCGCGCGGGCGGCGGCCTCGGTGGCGAAGCCCTTGCCATGGGCGGAGGCGATCAGCCCCCAGCCCAATTCCGGCTCCGGCCAGCCCTCGGGATGCCAGACCCCGGCATAGCCGATGAACGCATTTGATTGCTTCTGTTCGACAGCCCAAAAACTGTAACCACGCAGCGTCCATTGGCCGATGACTGTCGCAAGGTCGCGCCAGGCTGCCGCGCGGTCCATCACGCCGCCCGCATATTTGGCGGTGGCCTCGTTGGCGTAGAAAGCGGCATACGGCTCAAAGTCCGCCACGCGCCATTCGCGCAAGCGCAACCGTTCGGTTTCGAGGACGGCGATCATCGCTTCTCCCCCGGCCCCGGATAGCGCCAGACGCCGACCTTGAAGCTGCGATTCATGGTCTCGCGCTCGAATTTCGCGCCCAGCTTTTCGGCAACGCGGATCGAGGGCGTGTTCTCGAGCGCGATGCAGCTTACCAGCGTTGTCCAGCCCAGATCGCGGTAGGCGTGATCGCGCACGCGGGCGACGGCTTCGGTGGCGTAGCCCTTGCCGTGATGGGCGCCGAGCAGGCTGTAGGCCGCCTCGCGCTCCGGCCAGCCGCGCGGGTTCCAGAGCCCCACGATGCCGGCAAATTCGGACGTCTGCTTTACTTCCACCGCAAAATAGCCGAAGCCGCGCAAGGTCCAGTGCCCTACCAGCATGGACATGCGGCGCCAGGCGTCCTCCTCATCGCAGACGCCGCCGATGAATTTGGCGGTGCTTTCGTCGGCGTAGAGGGCGGCAATTCCGGCCACATCCCCGTCGCGCAATTCGCGCAGGCGCAGCCGTTCGGTTTCGAGGGTGGGGATCATTTCTTCTTCCCCGGCAGACCAGGTAGACCCGGCAAACGCATTCCGCCAAGGCCCGGTAGCCCCGGCAACCCGCGTCCACCGCCTAGGCCGGGTAAACCATGCAACCCACGGGGCATCTGCAATTGCGGCTGCGGCTTGCCAGCCGGCGCACCCGCTTGAGCTACCATGTCCTTCAAATCCTGCGGCAAGGCCTCCAGCGCCTTCGGGTCCAGCGCCGCCAGCTCGGCCTGCATTCGCGCCATCTCGGCCTCGCTGGGCATCGCGCCGCCGCCGCCGGGCATTCCCATCATGCCGCCCATCAGCTTGCCCATCATGCCCTTCTTTTGGGACATCATTTTCATCACGTCCGCCATCTGGCGGTGCATCTTGAGCAGCTTGTTGATCTCGGCCGGATCGGTGCCCGAGCCGCCCGCAATGCGGCGCTTGCGCTTGCCGTCGATGACCTTGGGGTTGCGGCGCTCCGTGGGCGTCATCGACGAAATGATGGCGCGTTGGCGCTTGACTGACTTCTCGTCAAAGCCGGCGAGCGCCGCCTGATCCTTCATTTTGGCCGCGCCGGGCAGCATGCCCATCACCGCGCCGACGCCGCCCATACGCTCCATCTGCGCCAGCTGCTCGGCCATGTCTTCCAGGTCGAACACGCCCTTGCGCATCTTCTCGGCGATGGCCGTCGCCTTGGTGGCGTCGATAGTCTGGATGGCCTTGTCGACCAGGGACACCACATCGCCCATGCCCAGGATGCGCCCAGCGATGCGGTCGGGCACGAACTCGTCGAGCGCGTCCCACTTCTCGCCGGTGCCGATGAGCTTGATCGGCTTGCCGGTGACCGCGCGCATACTGAGCGCCGCGCCGCCGCGCCCGTCGCCATCCATACGGGTAAGGACGATGCCGGTGATGCCGACTTTCTCATTAAAATTCTTGGCTAGGTTGACCGCGTCCTGGCCGGTCAGCGCATCGGCCACCAGCAGCGTTTCGTGCGGTTGGGTCAGGTCGCGGATCTGCGCCGTCTCGGCCATCAGCTCTTCGTCGATGTGGATGCGGCCGGCGGTGTCGAGGATCACCACGTCGTAGCCGCTGAGCCGGCCCGCCATCATGGCGCGGGCGGCGATTTCCTTTGGCCCCTCGCCCGGCACGATGGGCAGCGTCGCCACGCCGGTCTGCTCGCCGAGCACACGCAGCTGTTCCTGCGCGGCAGGGCGGCGGGTGTCCAGCGAGGCCAGCAGCACCTTCTTGCGGTCGCGTTCGGTGAGGCGACGGCCGATCTTGGCGCTGGTGGTGGTCTTGCCCGAGCCTTGCAGGCCGACCATCAAGATGGCGACCGGGGGCGTTGCGTTTAGGTCGATGGTTTGCGCGTCCGAGCCCAGCATCGCCACCAACTCGTCATGGACGATCTTGACCACGAGTTGGCCGGGCTTAATCGACTTGAGCACGGCCTGGCCGACGGCCTTGACGCGCACCTTGTCGATGAAGTCGCGGGCGACGTCGAGATTGACGTCGGCCTCCAACAGCGCCCGGCGCACTTCGCGCATGGCATCGTTGACGTCACTTTCGGACAGTGAACCGCGTCCGGTGAGCCGGGTGAAAACCAAGGATAAGCGGTCTGAGAGCGAATCGAACATGAAAAATGTCAGTTTCTGTCACACAAAGCGAGAGCGCACCCGGGGGCGCAAAGCGCTGCCGGATGTTCACCAGCCTGCCTCCCGGAACAGCAAGCGCTCCATGTGCAGGCCAGCGGCTCGAAAGTTCGGGCCGCAGGATTGGACGTTTAACTAGGCGCGTTGGGGGCGGGTGTCAACGATTGCCGCTTGCGCGGGGCGCTGCGGCATAACGCATCGCACACGAACAATGTTATCGTCTGCGTCAAATTTTGACCACATTCTCTGAAGGTTATCCTTGTATCCGCATCCTCAATGTTAACTGGATTGGATGCGGGCGGGAGGCTTGGGCGGCTTGCATTTTTGGCAGGCCCGCCCGGCAAAGCGGGGCTCCGGCCATTTCCGTGCCCGGTCCGTGGTTGCACCGGACCGGCTTAGTTTCAACACGACACACCCCGGAGATCATCATGTTCAAGCGGATCATGTCCGCCGCCTTCGCCAGTGCTGCCGTATTTGGCGGCTTGGCGATCAGCTCAGCCGCGATTGCCGCCGAAAGTTCGGGCGGCGGCAACTCGACCTCGATCAGCTGCCTGACACCGCCGGCCCGCGCGCTCATTCTGCGCATAGAGGCCCAATTCGGGCCGATGGAGGTCATCTCCACCTGCCGGCCCGGCGCGGTGGTGCGCGACACTGGGCGGCCTTCGCGCCATGCCAGCGGCAATGCCGTTGATTTTATTGCCGGAAACCGCAAGGGCGCGGTGGTCGCCTGGCTGATCGCCAATCACGGCGGCGGCGGCACCATGACCTATCCGGACTCGCCGCATATCCATGTCGATGTCGGGCCGCATTGGGTGCAGCTGGCGGGCGGCTACCGCTTCAGCGGCGGTGGCGATCAGCCAGCGCCACACGCCAAGCGCGCGCGGCGGCACAAAATGCCGGATCCCGCGAACTGACTTTGAATAAGGCAGGCGGCGGCTTATTTGCCGTCCTTGTCCTTGCGGCAGCGCTTGCGCCAAGCGGCGTAGATGCCAGCCGCGCCGCCAGCCTGGCCGAGCAGTGTCAGTCCGATAAGCGGAGCTGGCGCGCCACCGCCGCCGCCCCTGCCCTCGTGGCCTTCGCTTTCAGCGAGGGCGACGGCTGCCGGCAAAAGGGCTGCGCCGAGCGTCAGGGCGAAAATCACAGGCAAGGCAATGCGCATGGATATCTCCCAAAGCCGGGGCGGCGCAACGGAGTTCAATTCCCATCAGTGTGACGCAAAAGTACTTATGCGTGGTTAATGCGTGCCCGCACCGTATTAAGCGCCGCGCCACTGCCCGGCTGATGGAGCGCGGCAGGCGGCCGGCCCGTCCGCCGGAGCCGGCGAAATGGCAATCCGGCCCAGCGATTTGCGGTCTGGAGCGAACAGCCGCGACAGGCTGAAGCCCCGGCCGCCGGACGCCACGCCGGTCTCGACGAAGCCGACATCGGGACCGAAGGCCAATTGCACCTCGGCGACTAGCTCGCGGCTATCACCCAGCGGCGCAATGCGGAGCTGGGTGGCGCATCCGGGCTTGGCAAAGGTCGCGTGGACAAAGGGCAGTTTCACGCCCGTTGCTTCGATCGGCGTCCAGCCGCCAGCCGCTGCGACCACCGCTATCCGCGCCAGATTTTCGGCATCCCGGTCCTCGAACTGGCCGGCATAGCGGTGGGCCTTAAAGGCGAGGCCAAACGAAATGACCAGCGCGACGGCCAAAAGCATCATATTCCGCCGGGTCATGATTTTGCCGCCCACAGCCCCAGGCACACAACAATGGCCGTCTGCGCCAGATCAAACAGGTTCGCGCCTACCGGGCCGTGGATGAGCAGATAGAGATCCGACGACCAGGCCATCAGCGAAAGCCGCAGCAGGTTGACGGCGGGGTTGAGCAACAGGGTCGCGGCAAGCGCCAGGCCCATCCGGCGGCGGTCGAATCCATTGGCCAGCAGAGTCAACCCGCCCAGCCCCAGCAGCGCCTTGGGCAGCCCGCTGGCCGAGGTGCAGGCGGTGAGGATGATGAGATTGTGCCCCTCCGGCACGCCCACCACATTGCCGGTAACGACAAGGTCCGGGCGCAACCAAGTCAACAGCGCGAAGACCGCGTGGGCGTCGAACGCTGAGGCGGGACCCTCCCACCATTTGAGCAGCACGGATGACCAGATTGAGCAGGCAGCAAGCGCTGCAAAGACGAAGAACCCTGTCCACCGCTCGCCGTCGGCAGTCCAGGCACGCAGCACTGAATAGGCGGCCACGGCGAACCAAGCGGCGGTGCTGCTCGGCAAAAGCATGGCGGCGCCCAGCGCTAGCTCTGGAAAAGGGAACCACCTTTCGGGGACCACAGTGTCTTGCAGCAAGGCTCGCGCGCCGACGAAAATCGCCAGCAATTCAAAAGGGCTGACGCCCATCAACGGCTGCTCGAAGCCGTGCAACTGCCAGGCCTCCAGCACCCGCACGGCCAGGCCGTTGAGGCTGGCGCCAACCAGCAAGATGGCGGGCAACAGCCGCAGGCTGCCGTCCCGCTCTCGGGCACCTGATGCAACAGCGTATGCCACTGGCAATGCATCCCCCTGGGATTGGCCCCGGGAGGAGAATGCGGCACGACTGTTAGCGGAGGATTAACTGGCTTGACGTTGGGCCTTACTTCACGCGGCTCCAGACCACCGTGGGCGTGAACGGCCCTTTGCCCGAGGGAATGGGCGCGGCGGAAATGAAGGTCATCTGGTCGCCGATCTCGGTCACCACCCGCTTCTGCTCCGAGCCATCCCAGCCCGGGTAGCTCGAGCGCGCGATCTTGAAGCTGATGGTCTTGCTGGCCTCGTCAACGCCATAGCTGCCGAAATAGGCGATGAACTTGCCGACCGGGTTCTCGGCCGGATTGCCAGCCGGCTTGGCGCGATCGCCCACGCCGATTTCGAGCGCGAATTGCCCGTTGACCTCGAAGAGCAGCGTGCCTTTGACATCGGGGCCCCAGGGAGTTTTGGTTCCGTCGGCATAGACCTCGGTGTTGGACACCGCCGACCAACTGCCAACGAGCTGGTCCTTGAGGCTCTGGGCCTGCGCCACGCCAGCCAAAGCAATGCTGGCCAGCGCGGTCAGGCCGATGGCGTACAGTCTCAAATTGCGCATGATGGTCTCCCTTGACTAGTTTCGGCGTCCGGCCCCCCGCAGCCTGCATAATTGCCTGCAACCGCAAACTGCTGCTAAGCGGATCGCTGCACAATCACTAACACGGGAGCTGCCGATGCCAGCCAATATCTCGAACATCGTGACCTGGATTTTGCGCATCCTGGTAACGGTAGGATTCCTGGGCCCCGCCTACATGAAACTCAGCGGCAACGAGATGATGGTCGGCCTGTTCGCGCAAATCGGTCTCGGCGACTGGTTCCGGGTTTTCACCGGCCTCGTCGAACTCGCCGGCGCGATCGCCGTGCTCATTCCAATGGCCACGCCTTGGGCCGCGCTTGGGTTGCTGTGTGTCATCGTTGGCGCAATCATAACCAACGCCTTCATTGTGCATCACGATGTCTTGCACACTATCCCATTCCTGGTCGTGCTCCTGGCGCTGCTCTATTTGACGCGAGGACCAGTCATGAAGTTGATCGGCGGCAAGGCCTGACCAGCGATGCGAGCCTGTGAGCGGCGCAATTGCGCACGCTCAAGGCTCGCCCTATATGTGCGGCCATGACCGCCACCCCCTTTCGCAAGATGAACGGCCTGGGCAACGACTTTGTCGTGCTGGACGCCCGCGCCAGGGACCTGCCGCTGACCACGCTGGCGATCCAGCGCATCGCTGACCGCAAGACCGGGATCGGCTGCGACACCGTGGTGGTGCTGGAGCCGTCCAAGCGGGCGGCGGCGATGATGCGTTTCTACAATGCCGACGGCTCGGAATCGTCCGCCTGCGGCAACGCCTCGCGCTGCATTGCCTGGCTGGTCAAGCAGGAGAGCGGCGTCGCCGATCCGCTGCTGGAAACCAAGGCCGGGATGCTCAAGGCCAAGGTTCACGCTGACGGCACCGTCACGGTGGACATGGGCGAGCCGAAATTCCGCTGGGACGAGATTCCGCTGTCGGAGCCGTTCCACGACACCAAGAAGATCGAGCTTCAGATCGGACCCATCGACAAGCCGATCCTGCATTCGCCATCCGTGGTGAATGTCGGCAACCCGCATTGCATCTTCTGGGTTGATGACGTCAACGCCTACAAGCTCGACCGTTTCGGGCCGATACTCGAAAACCACCCGCGCTTTCCCGAGCGCGCCAACATTTCGCTGGCTCAGATCACCTCGCCCACTTCGATGATCCTGCGCGTCTGGGAGCGCGGCATCGGCCTCACCCAGGCGTGTGGCACCGGCGCGTGCGCTGCAACCGTGTGCGCTGCCCGCAAGAACCTGACCGGGCGCGCCGTCACCGTAACGCTGCCAGGCGGCGACCTGCATGTGGACTGGCGCAGCGACGACCATATGTGGATGACCGGCCCCGCCCAGCTCGACTTCGAGGGCACGCTCGATCCGGCGCTGCTGGCCGGATGACCGCCGCCGCGAACCCCCCCCGCGTCCTGAATTTCGGCTGCCGGCTCAATGCGTTCGAGTCCGAGGCGATGCGCGAATTGGCAGGCGAGGCGGGGCTGGACGATGCCATCATCGTCAACACCTGCGCCGTTACCGGCGAGGCCGTGCGCCAGGCGGCCCAGGCCATCCGGCGCGCCCGGCGCGAAAACCCTGACGCGCGCATCGTCGTCACCGGCTGCGCGGCGCAGACCGAGCCGGCACGATTTGCGGACATGCCGGAAGTCGATCACGTCATCGGCAATGGCGGTAAGTTGACCCCAGAGACATTCGCCGCGCTGGGCCATTCCGGCGCTGCCCGTGTGCAAGTCGCGGACATCGCGGCCACCCGCCAAACCTCGGGCCACGTCTCCGGCGGCTTCGGCCAGCCGCGCGCCTTCGTGCAGGTGCAGAACGGCTGCGACCACCGCTGCACCTTCTGCATCATCCCGTTCGGGCGCGGGCCGTCGCGGTCGGTCCCGGCGGACGGCGTCGTCGCGCAAGTGCGCAGGCTGATCGAAGCTGGAACGGTGGAAGTCGTGCTCAGCGGCGTTGATCTCACGGCTTACGGCGCCGATCTGCTGGATGGCGCGACGCTCGGCACACTCGTGCGCAAGCTGTTGAAAGCGCTGCCGGACTTGCGCCGCCTGCGGCTCTCCTCCATCGACCAGGTGGAGGCCGATCCCGAGCTGATGCGCGCCATCGCCGAGGAAGAGCGGCTGATGCCGCACCTGCACCTGTCCTTGCAGGCGGGCGACGATCTCATCCTCAAGCGCATGAAGCGGCGGCACACCCGCGCCGATGCCCTCGCCTTCTGCGAGACCGCGCGAAAGTTGCGGCCCGGCATCGCCTTCGGAGCCGACCTCATTGCCGGGTTCCCGACCGAGACAGCAGAAATGTTCGCCCGCTCATTGGCGCTGGCGGAGGATTGCGGGCTGACCACGCTGCACGTCTTCCCTTTCTCGCCCCGCCCTGGCACGCCTGCCGCGCGGATGCCGCAAGTCGTGCCCGCCGCCATCAAAGAGCGCGCGGCAAAACTCCGCGCCGAGGGTCAGCGCAGACGTGATCTTGCCCTGGCTGCCGAAGTTGGCCGGACGGTCGAAATCATGTTCGAGCAGCCGCGCCTCGGCCGCACGCCCCAGTATATTGAGGTGCAAACCCCGCCGGGCATTACCGGAGCGATTGCGCATGTCCGCATCACCGGCTACGCCAATGGCCGTCTCATCGGAGCGGCGGCGTAATGGCGGACGAGAAGCAGAAACGGGGCCTGTTCGGGCGGCTTTTCGGCAAGACCGAAGCGGCTGCGCCGGAGCAGCCGGACGACATGCCGTCCGAGGCCGCCGCGTTCCAGCTCGACGAGGGCATGGCCGATGCGCTCGCCGAAGCCCCGCCCGCTCCGGTCAAGCAGAGCTGGTTCCAGCGCCTCAAGGCGGGACTGGCAAAGACGTCAAATTCCCTCACGCGCGGCATCACGGATGTTTTCACCAAGCGCAAGCTCGACGCCACCACGCTGGACGAGTTGGAAGACCTGCTGGTCCAGGCCGATCTCGGCACGGAAACCGCGCAGGCCATCACCAAGCGGCTGAGAGCCGAGCGCTACGACAAGTCCATCGCACCCGAAGAGGTGCGGCAAGTGCTCGCCTCGGAGATCACCCGGGTGTTATCGCCTGTCGCCAAGCCGCTGCTTGTCAATCCGGCTCACCGCCCCCACATCATACTGATGGTCGGCGTCAACGGCACCGGCAAGACCACGACCATCGGCAAACTTGCGGAAACCTACCGCAAGGACGGCCTGAAGGTCATGCTTGCCGCCGGTGACACCTTCCGCGCCGCCGCCATCGACCAGTTGAAAATCTGGGGTGAGCGGACAGGCGCCACGGTTATTTCCCGCCCGGTCGGATCGGAAGCGGCGAGCCTCGCCTTTGACGCGGTGACTGAGGCCAAGGCTGGCGGCTTCGATGTGCTGCTGATCGACACCGCAGGCCGGTTGCAGAATAAGGACGGCCTGATGCAGGAACTCGAAAAGGTCGTGCGCGTTATCAGGAAGGTGGATCCAACCGGGCCCCATGACGTGCTGCTGACGCTGGACGCCACCACAGGGCAGAACGCGCTTTCGCAGGTCGAGATTTTCGGCAAGCGCGCCGGGGTGACAGGCTTGGTGATGACCAAGCTGGACGGCACGGCGCGCGGCGGGATATTGGTGGCATTGGCAGCCAGGTTCGGCCTGCCGGTCCACGCCATCGGGGTCGGCGAGGGGGCCGATGATCTTCAGCCGTTCGATGCCGCCGAATTTGCCAAGGCCATCGCGGGCGAATAGTCGCGGCGGCATGGTAAACGGAACGTTTGCCACAAATTGCTAGTCTA
>Ga0075024_100000310_pt1 | contig 16825 bp, 14 predicted proteins | sample Str013_2_FD_71389 | JGI IMG/M metagenome (GOLD analysis project Ga0075024, IMG submission 71389) | Freshwater sediment microbial communities in response to fracking from Pennsylvania, USA - Straight Creek_MetaG_SC_2013 | ecosystem: Environmental > Aquatic > Freshwater > Creek > Sediment... | reverse complement strand
CGGCAGTGGTGGCGTTGCAGGTGGGCGATGTCCTGCTGCTGGCCAGCGACGGGTTGGAGGTGCTCGCCCACGCCGAAATGGCTGATCTCTTGGCCGCCCGCGCCGGCGACAAACCGGAGGATCTGGTGATTGCGTTGCTTGCAGCGGTATCGGCCAAGCGCGCGGCCAACCAGGACAATGTGACGGTCATGGCCGTGAAACCCGTGTTTGACAGATAGGCATCGCCCAGTATCGTGTTGGGCGCCTCGGCGATTGCCGGACACAACATCGTCTCAGCGGGATAGTCTCAAATGTCCATCCTCCTCCACGACCTCGCCGCCGCCAACCCGGACCTCCGTTTCTCCCCCTATTGCTGGCGCACCAAGTTGGCGCTCAAGCACAAGGGCCTGGACTACGAGACTGTCCCGCATCGCTTCACTGACCGCGCCGCGATCGCCAAATCTGGTCAGTCCAAGGTGCCGGTGATGGTCGATGACGGCCACATGGTGCACGATAGCTGGGCCATCGCGCTCTACCTCGACGAAACCTATCCGGACCGTCCACTGCTGATGCCCGATGCGGCGGCGCGCGTGCAGGCCAGGTTCATCAACTCCTGGTGCGACTGGTCGGTGATCCCGAACACGCGTCAGCTCGCGGTGCCGAACGTGTTCAAGCTCATCGCAGAAGAGGATAAGGCCTATTTCCGGGCCAGCCGCGAAAAGGCGTTGGGGCCGCTGGAGCAGGTCGGGAGCGACCGTGCGGCGGCCATGAAGACCTTCGTGCAGAGCCTGAAGCCCGCAGAAGTGACGCTGGCCGATCAGGCGTTCCTGCACGGCGTCAAGCCTGGATATGGCGATTTCGCGTTTTTTGGCACGCTGCTGTGGCCCTATATGGTGTGCGTCGAAGATCCTATCGATCGGGAGAGCGCGGTCGGCCACTGGTTCGAGCGCATGATGGCGTTGCACGGCGGCTGGGTGGCCAAGGCCCCGACGGCCCGGAGCCCGTAGGAACGATCAGCCGGCGCCATCCTTGCGACCCGACCCATGCGCACGCGGCTCTGGCCAGTTGAGTGGCGCCAAAGGCAGTGCTTTTCGGTGCAGTTGGTCGTTAGCGTTGCTTGAAACCGATCTCGTTGGCGGCGAAATCGTAGAGCACCAGGTAGCTGAAATACGGAAAGACGCCGGCGTTGATGACGGGCGCGTCCAGCCTTTCCGTGCGCTCGAAGTAGACCAGACGGCCCGTGGCTCGGGATTCTTCGACCGGGATTTCCAACTTGGCCTCGCCGACCGATAGTCCCAGCGAATAGCGCTGTGGTCCCGGCGCCGAGGCGATCTGCGGCAACGTCGCAACCTTCACGTAGACATTGGGCGCGCCGGTATCCAAGCCGATCTGACCGCACAGTTCGAAGGACGCGGCTGGCGCGGCGAGGCAGCCGGGCAGCGAGGCGCGCATTGCTCCATGCAGCCGCTGCGCTTGCCGACCGATTGGGTAGCGACGGAAACCCAATAAGTCGGTGTCATTCGGGTTGACGATCAACGCGCCCGGACCTGGCGAACCCGGTTGCGGCAACGCGACGATCCAGCGGCTGGCGCCCAGGGCGAACAACGGGTTTGCGATCAGGATGTGGTCCAGCGCGATGCCGATCAGGGCCTTGAACCCCGAGCCGGGTTTGCCGTCGCCGCCAATCGTGTAGTCCTGCAAGTTTGGCGACGCCGCCAGACATTTCGGCTTGTCCTTGAGGCACTTGGCCCTGCGTACGATGCCGATTCGGACCGGACCTGCGGATCTGAGATCGCCGATCGCCAACTTGGCCTGAGCGATCGTGCCGGCGAGATTTTCGCCACTGTCGAAGCCGTAGTCGAAGCGGCCGACCATCGGGAAGCTCTTACCCTCGAGGCCGGTGTCGAGCACCAACAGCCCCGTCGAGCCGGTGTCCAGCAAGGCGCGGATCGGGCCGATGCCGCCGATGGTGACCGGCACCCAATAGCGCACCAGGCCGTTGGGCGGGATCACGCTGCGCTCGATCGGGATGACGATCCTGGCCGGAACGGGGGCAGCCGGACTGGGCGGCGGCGCTGGTACATGCTTATCTCGAGCCAGCGCGGGAGCCGACCAAGCAGCGATCGCAGACACGAGCAGTCCCACGCGCAGACCGCGTAGGGCGACGATCGCTATGAACGCCGGCAGCGCAGCGCCCGTCGGGAGGATGGCGATACCGCGCAGATTATTGCGGTGTGCGTTGACGGACACGACGTTCATCACCTTATCCAGGACAGCGTCTGGAATTGAGTACCGGGCAGGTGACGACCATCCCGTCCTCTAGCCGCCCGTCACCGACATATGCCGCGCCACTGCGGGCTTGGCGTTGCGCCGCTCGATGACAAAGTCATGGCCCTTGGGTTTGCGCCCGATAGCTTCGTCAATGGCAGCTGAGAGCAGCGCGTCGTCCTTGGACGCTCGGAGTGGAGCGCGTAGATCGGCCATATCCTCCTGGCCAAGGCACATATAGAGCTGACCCGTGCAGGTGATGCGCACGCGGTTGCAGCTCTCGCAGAAATTATGCGTGAGCGGCGTAATAAAGCCAATTCTACCGCCCGTCTCCTTCACCCGCACATAACGCGCCGGCCCGCCGGTACGGTAGGGAATGTCCTCCAGTGTCCAATGATCCAACATGCGCGCGCGCACGACTGACAACGGCAGATACTGATCCGTGCGGTCGCCCTCGATCTCACCCAGCGGCATGGTCTCGATCAGCGTCAGGTCCATCCCGGCGCCATGCGCATAGCGGATCATATCGTCGTATTCGTCCTCGTTAACGTTCTTGAGCGCCACGGTGTTCAGCTTGACGTGCAACCCGGCCGCCTGCGCCGCCTTGATGCCGGCCTGCACCTTGGCCAGATCGCCCCAGCGCGTGATCTTGCGGAATTTGTCGATATCCAGCGTGTCCAGCGAGACATTGATGCGTTTGACGCCAAGTCGCGCCAGATCGACGGCATATTTCTCCAACTGGCTGCCATTGGTGGTCAGCGTCAGTTCCTCCAGCGCGCCCGATTTCAGGTGCCGACCAAGCGCTACCAAGAGGGACAGAATGTTCTTGCGCACCAGCGGCTCGCCGCCGGTAATACGCAGCTTCTTCACGCCCTTGGCGATGAAGGCCGAACACATCCGGTCCAACTCTTCCAGACTGAGCAGTTCCGGTTTGGGCAGGAACGTCATGTGTTCCGACATGCAATAGACGCAGCGGAAATCGCACCGGTCGGTGACCGAGACGCGAAGATAAGACACGTGACGCCCGAACGGGTCGATCATGGCGGGACGCGGAATGGGTGAAGCTAGGGGCATGGGTCGGTCCGGGGTTAGAGATTTTGGCGTCTTTATATCAGAACCGTCACCACTTGCGTAGCGTACAGCAGCACGCCCGTCCGTCGATAGCCTCAAGCACAGCGGCGTTGTCGCGGCCGGCGCGCTACGCCATCTCCGCCACGGCCGCCTCGTAGGCTTCGCTCGCCGCCAGCCACGCTCCTTCCGCCGCTGTCAGGTCCCTCAAAAGCTTGCCGCGTTCTTTCGCCAGCTGCGCCGCCTTGGCTGGATCGCGTGTATACAGAGCGTCGTCGGTGAGTTTCTTGTCATAGCCGGCTAGTTGCGATTGCAGGTCTGTGACATTTTTTTCCGCCACACCCACGGCCTTCTTCAACGGCGCCACATCGCCGCGCCGCTCGGCGCCGGCTTTGCGCTGTTCATTGCGGTCGGCACTGCTGCCGGCGACTCCCGCACCCGCTTTGCCCTTGTCGCGCTTGCGGCCGCTGCGCTCGTCCAGGCATTCGCGGCGGTACTGCGCCATGTCGCCATCATAATTGGCAACCGTACCATTGCGCACCACCCACAGCCTGTCGACGCTGGCTTCCAGCAGATGGCGATCATGGCTGATCAGGATCACCGCGCCCTCGAAATCGTTCAGCGCCATCACCAGCGCCTCGCGCGCATCGACGTCGAGATGGTTGGTTGGCTCGTCCAGGATCATCAGGTGCGGCGCATGGAAGGCGGCGATGGCGAACAGCAACCGCGCCTTCTCGCCGCCCGAGAGCTTGAAAGCCTCCGTCCCCGCCTTGTCGTTGCCAAAGCCGATATGGCCAAGCCGCGCCCGCCGCTGCGCCTCGGTGGCGTCCGGCATCAGGCGCACCATATGGTCGAACGGCGTCATGGTGTCGGGCAGGTCATCCATCTGGTGCTGGGCGAAGAAGCCGACGCTCATCTTGTCCGACGCCTTGCGGCGGCCATCGATGGGCGAGAGCCGCCCCGCGATCAGCTTGGCGAGTGTCGATTTGCCATTGCCGTTCTGGCCCAGCAGGCCGATGCGGTCGTCCTGGTCGATGCGCAGGTTGAGATTGCGCAGGATGGCCTTGCCCGGCTCATAGCCCGCCACCGCATGATCCAGTTGGATCATCGGATTGGCCAACAGCTTGGCCGGATTGGGAAACAGGAACGGCGCCACCCGCTCGGCCGCGAACTCGGCAATCGGCTGCATCTTTTCCAGCGCCTTCAACCGGCTCTGGGCCTGGCGCGCTTTTGACGCCTTGTAGCGGAAGCGGTCGACGAAGGCCTGCATATGCTTGCGCTGGTCCTCCATCTTCTTGTTCATCTTGGAGTCCAGCCGCTGACGCTCGCGCTTGGCCTCCTCGAAATCGTCATAGCCGCCGCTGTAAAGCGTCAGTTTGCCGCGCTCCAGATGCAGGATGTGGCCTACCGCGCGGTTGAGCAGATCGCGATCGTGGCTGACCATCAGCACGGTGTGTGGATAATTCTTGAGATAGGTCTCAAGCCACAGTGTGCCTTCCAGGTCGAGATAGTTGGTCGGCTCGTCCAGCAGCAGCACATCGGGCTCCAGGAACAGGATGGCGCCAAGCGCCACGCGCATGCGCCAGCCGCCGGAGAATTCGCCGCAGGGGCGCGCCTGGGCATCCTCATCGAAGCCGAGGCCGGAGAGGATGGTGGCCGCACGGGCGGGCGCCGAATGGGCGTCGATGTCGTCGAGCCGGGCGTAGATCTCGCCGATGCGTTCGGGATCGGTGGCGGTTTCTGCTTCCTCAAACAGCGCAGTGCGTTCGGTGTCGGCGGCCAGCACCCACTCCAGCAAACTCTCTGGCCCGCCGGGCGCTTCCTGCGCCACGATGCCGAGCCGCGCCGACTTTGGATAGCTGACGCCGCCATCATCGGGGTGAATTTCGCCGGCGATGATCTTGAGCAGGGTCGTCTTGCCCGAGCCATTACGCCCGACCAAGCCGACTTTGTGCCCCTCGGGAATGCCCGCGGTGGCCTTGTCGAGGATCATGCGACCCTCGATGCGATAGGTGAGATCGTTGAAATGGAGCATGGGGCAGCAAATAGCCGAGGCCAGTTCACTTGTCACGTGGGGCGGCCTGGACAGCGCGCGATGCCGCGTTCAGTGTGCGGCGCCGGGTGCCGCCACGTACAACCGAACTGGGTCTTCTTCGGATGTTTTTTCTCCTCTCCAAGCTGTTCTGGGCCGCCGTGCAGCCCTCGGGCGTCGCTGTGCTGCTGCTGGTGACCGGCTTGCTGGCAAGCTGGCGTGGCAGGACTCTGGGCTGGCGGTTGCTGAGTTTCGGCGCCGTGCTCCTGCTCCTGCTCGGATTTTCGCCCGCGGCCAACGTTCTGGTCTACCCGTTGGAAGAGCGCTTTGCTGGTTTGCCCCAACCAACGCTGTCCGATCGCATCGCCGGCATCATCATACTGGGAGGTTTCGAGGATACCTGGGCAGCGCCGACGCGGCCGGGGCTGGGGCTCAACGAGTCCGCCGAGAGGCTCACCGAAGGGCTGCTGCTAGGGCACAAGTTGCCAGCGGCCAAGGTGATCTTCACCGGCGGCAGCGGCAGCCTACTTGATGACTCGACCGCCGAGCAGGCTATCGGTAAGTATCTCATCGGGGTCGGCATCACGCCCGAACGCATCGTACTGGAGCACCGCTCGCGCACCACCTTCGAGAATGCCACCTACCTGCGCGAGATGCTGCACCCCCAGCCGGGCGAGCGTTACGTGCTGGTCACTTCGGCTTTCCATATGCCGCGCGCGGTCGGCGCCTTCCGCAAGGCCGGTTTCGACGTGATGCCCTTTCCGGTCGACTACCGTACGCGTGGGGCGGTCGACTTGATCAGCCCGTTCTGGGATCTGACTGAGGGGCTCAAACGCTTTGATTTCGCCGCCAAGGAATGGGTTGGACTGGTCGCCTATTGGTTGAGCGGGCGCAGCAGCGCACTGTGGCCCGGGCCTTAATCAGGTCTGCGCCTCGCGCCAACCCCAACGCTCGGCGAGGTCCAGACACTCCTGCCACGGAGCAATTGCGCCCGTGGTGCTGCCGGCGCGCAGACTGGCGGCGGCGGCGGCATGGGCAAGCGTCAGCGCGCGGTCGAGCGGCCAGCCCTGGTGCAGGCCAAACAGGATGCCGGCGGCGAACGCGTCACCCGCGCCATTGCTGCTCTTGATCTCGGCAGCGGGCACACGCACGGAGGGGCCCTCATGGCGTCGCCCGTCCCGCGTCATGACGATCCCACCCAGCGGGAAATGCACCGCGACCAGATCCAGGTTGGATCGCTGCAACAATTGCGCGCCGGCTTCGCGACAGGCGGCCAAATTGGTCACTCCCGCCCGCACCGTCTCGATCCCGGCGACGGCGCCCGCTTCCAGATCGTTGACGATCAGCGTGTCGAGATAGGGCAGGATCGGCTGCACGATGGCGCTGAGGCGCTCGGGCTCGATCGACACCAGTTCGACGTTGGTTTTCAGCCCCGCCGCCTTGGCCTTACGCAAGATCGGCAGCCAGCCAGACGCCTCGCCTTGCCAGGCAGCGTCAAGCAGCAAGTGTACCCCCGGCATGCCGAGATGCAGCAGGCGCGCGCTCGTCCCGGAAAAATCGAAATCGTCTGGCGTCTGTAGATCATGCGTGCCGGCGGCATAGAAGAACGTACGCTTGCCGGTCGCCCTGGAGATCATCACGTTGGTTGCGGGTGTCGCCGCTCCTGCGCGCAGCACCAGTTTGCGGCGATCGATCTGGTGTGCATCGCAGATGCCGGCGAGCAAGCGACCGTCCTCGTCGTCGCCGATCAGGCCCACGGCTTCGATGGGAAAGGTCGCTCCCAGACGACGCAGAGCGGTCGCCATGTTGTGGCTGGAGCAGCCGCCCTGCCGCTCCATGGACAGGATCTTGACCACGGTCTCTTCGTCCGGCCAATGATCGATCACGGTATTGCGGTCGACGCACCACGCCCCCGCGCACACCACACCCTCGCGCGTCATGGCATTACGCCTTCAGCAAGGGATCGGTGATCTCGCTGTCAGCCTTCACATCGCGGTCCGGCTTGATCTTCTTCTTGGCGAGTACGTCGTGATAGGATTTCACGGCCTCCGCGCCCTTGAGTTCGCCCTCGACCACCAGCCGCATATGCTTGACGAGATCCACCGGCGACTCGGCGAAATTGATCTTGCGCCCGAACAGGGCCACGCGCGCGCCCGCTTTCTCGGCCTGAGCCGCCAGCTCGAAGGTGTCCCGCGTCGTGCCCTTGCCGCCGCCGAGGATGCCGACGATCAGCCGCGTGGGATCGTAGGCCGCCAGTTCGCTCACGGCCTTGGCGCCATTATACTGCTGCTTCAGGAACAGCGGCTGCTCTGCTTTCGTCACGCCCGCCAGTGTTTTCACGATGCAGTCATTGCAGTACTCCGCCAGCGTCCCGCCCTTCAGCCCGATGTCCATGGCCGGATTGAACACTTCCAGGAAGTGTCGGACCTTTGTCTTCACCAACTCGGCGCGGAATGCGGCGTAGGCTTCCAAGGTTGCGAGGTCGAGCGCGACATTATTGTTGAACGTCACCGAATAGAGGCCGAGGTCGGAGACTTTCTCGGTGGCCGCAATGCTGGCGGTGCGGAACGGATGCTGCGGCGTGGCCTTGTAGCTCGAGCCGCGCATGCCCCAGATGTCGGAGGTGTCGTTCGAGCGCACGGCCAGCGTCACCTTGCTGCCCTCAAACAGCCCCTGTTCGGTGAGCACCTCGGCCGACGACAGCGAGGTGAGCATGATGTCGACCACGCCCGATTTTGTCATTTCGGTCATGGCGGCGAGATAGTCGACTTTGGTCTTCTCACCCTTGCCATCGCGTCGCGGTCCCGGCGTGGTGCAACCGCCGCCCATGTCGCCATCCTTGGCGTCGGCGATGATGAAGTCCTTTGGCGAATACTTGCCGGCGCGGATCTTGGCGAGCTTGGCGTCGAGGCTTTTCATGAGTGCGGATCCTGTGTGTGGGTGGGGGTCGAACTGGTTCTAGAAGGTTTTGCAGACTGATCCAACCCAAACTCCGTCGCAAACAAATGCGCGACGCTCACTCTGCCAATGTAACATTGGACACGCGGTATTGACCTTCTCCCTTTGGGAGAAAGCGACCACTGCGGCCGCTGCGCAAGTGGTGAGAGTGATGAGTGAGCGTTACCGCAGCTTCGGAAACTTGCCCGACGGCGCCGGATATTCATCCGTAGGCTGGTTTTTGATCTTCGCAATCCGCTTTTCCGCTGCCGCGATTTCCCCTGCCCCATCCAGCGCCGAGAACCGCGTGACATACTCGCGCGCCTCGTCATGCTCCAGCCAGATCATTTCACCGCGCTCGTTGGCGAAGGTCTTGCCGTAGACGTGGTGCGTAGAGGGCTCCAGGCCCATGCAATACATACCTGCCTGCAGGTTCTGCCACTGCAGATAACACGGCATCTCGGCCTTGCGGCTTTCCAGCATGACGCCGAGGCCGAGCGCGTCATTGACCAGCGCGACGGGCACGATCCCGTCCGTATCGGCCACCATATCGTGTTCCCAAACCTGCTCGCGGAACGGGTGTTGCGGGGCGGCTTGGATTCTGTAGCCGATGCCTTGCTTGCGGTAGTCGGCGTGGTGCCCCGCCCACATCACGTCGCCGATGGGGGCGAGATAGCGAGATCCTTCGGCCAGCACCGGATAGCCAACATTGAAATGGTAGAGCAGCATATGCGGTGTGCGGTAGAAGCCACGATTGATGACACGGTCATGCAGCGAGAATGAGCTTTCACCAACTTTCGCTTCGATGCGACGGATCAGATGCAGGTTCTCGCCGAACACGGTGGCCTGTTGCACCACGCCCTCGCACCACAGCACGCACTCGTCGCCCTCCCAGCGCTCGCCGTAGCCGGTGAGGCGCGCGGGGACAGTGCCGACGCGGCCGTGAATGGGATGGGGTACGGTTTTCCGGAACGGATAGTTGAAATGTTCGGCGCTTTCCTCGACGGGAGCGAGCGCATGATCGAGCCCACAGGTTGCCAGCAGTCCCGAGAACGAGCGCAGCCAGCCAAGTCCGTTTTCGGCGTCGATAGTGCTGATGCCAGGCGAACGGAACCCCGCCGGTGAATTCCAGCCGATGGCCATGCCGCAAAGTTCGCAATCGCCGACGTCCATGGCCCGGTCGATCAGCACGGTGAAGCGGAAACCCGTCCCGGTACGGAACTCGAACATACGGATGCCGTTTTCCAAGCCATCGCCGAGCGTCATGAGACGCACGCCCGCGAATTGCGACAGCGTGCCGGCATGGGCGGCGATATCGCGCCGTGTCAGAGTGCGTCCGTAGAGTTTGACCATGGTCCCTCCTCGCCCCGCGGTTCCACTTAGCGGCCTGACTACGTACTGCCTCCGCCCTGGGGTTCTGTCAGGCGCTAGTATTGCGATGGGATCTGCTACGGCAAGGGCAACCTTGCAGGGTCATGGCGCCATCCGTTTTCGATATTACCAATGACAAGGTGCTATCCGCAGCGATCGTCTCACCCCTGCTCGGTATCCAGCGGCTCGGTTCCCTTGACTTCGCCCTTGGCGTCGAAGGTAATCTTTTCCACGCGCATCTCGGCCTGTTTCAGCAACCGGTCGCAATGATCCTTCAGCGCCTCGCCGCGTTCCCAGATGGTGATGCTTTCCTCAAGCTCCACGTCGCCGCGTTCCAGGCGGCTGACGATCTGCTCAAGTTCTTTCAGCGAGCGCTCGAAGCTCAGCTCTTTGATATCCGGGTAACGAGAAACCGGTTTCGCCACGTTGGTCTCCAAGCCGATCTGTCGCGCCGTCAGGACGCGGCCTCCATGAGCACGCCGATATGGGCCGCCGCCGAATGCGCCAGGCCGGTGAGATCATAGCCGCCTTCCAGCACCGAGACCACGCGGCCACGCGCACGTTTGTCGGCCATGTCCACAAGCTTGTGCGTCATCCAGGCGAAATCGTCTTCGACAAAGGCGAGCCCCCCTAGCGGATCGTCGCGATGGGCGTCGAAACCGGCCGATATGATCAGCAGATCGAATCCGAAGGCGTGCAAGGCTGGCAGGATGCGGTCGTTGAAGGCGCTGCGAACAGCCTCTTTGCCGTCGCCAGCGCGTAAGGGGACGTTGCAGATGGTGCCGTAAGCGCCGATTTCGCCGGCCGCGCCGCTGCCAGGATAGAGCGGCATCTGGTGCGTGGAGGCGTAGAACAGGTCGCGCTCGGACCAGAAAATTTCCTGCGTGCCATTGCCGTGATGGACGTCGAAATCGACCACGGCCACGCGCTCGGCGCCGTGAACGGCGCGCGCGTGCTTGGCGGCGATGGCGGCATTGGAGAACAGACAGAAGCCCTGCACCGAACGCGTTTCGGCGTGATGGCCGGGCGGGCGTGTGGCGCAAAACGCATTGTGGGCCTTGCCGGCCATGACCTGGTCGACGGCCTCGACGGCGCCGCCGCAGGAGCGCAACGCCGCCTCGAACGAGCCATGGGACATCGGTGTGTCGCTGTCGATATAGACGATCGGGTCGCCGGGTTTCGGCTCGAACTGTCGGATGACGTCAATGTAGTCGGCCGAATGCACGCGCTCGATGACGCTTTGCTCTGCGCATGGCGCATCGGCGCGCGTCAATTTGGCGAACCTCGGATCGACCAGCGCATTTTCGAGCGCGCGCAGCCGATCGGGCCGCTCGGGATGATGCGGTCCGGTGTCGTGGGCGAGGCAGGCGGGATGCGAGAGCAGCAGCGTTGGCATCGGTCAGACTTTGCGGGTGAGCAGTTGGGGCGGCGGGCTGTCCGTTGGCACGAAGAAATCCAACGCGAGATCGACGGCGGGATCGACGCGGTACCGATCGAAATCGGTGACGCCGCGCAAGGCCAGAAAGGTATCGTCGATCAGGAACTGTCCGGTCAAGTCGCGCGACGGCGTGGTGACAATCGCGTGCGCCGCGTCGGCGACGATCTCTGGCTTTCGGGTGGCCCGCATCAAGGCTGAACCGCCGACCACATTGGCGATGGCGGCGGTGCTGATCAGAGTGCGCGGCCAAAGCGCATTCACGGCGATGCCATCGGATTTCAACTCCTCGGCCAGGCCCAGCACACACAGACTCATGCCGTATTTTGCCATGGTGTAGGCGAGATGCGGGCCGAACCAGCGCGGCTCCAGGGTGAGCGGTGGCGACAGCATGAGAATATGCGGATTGGTGGATTTTCGTAGATGCGGCAGGCAGAGCTTTGAGACCAGGAACGAGCCGCGCGTGTTGACGCTCATCATCAGGTCGTAGCGTTTCATCTCGGTGGCTTCGGTGCCAGTCAGCGAAATCGCGCTGGCATTGTTGACGCAGATGTCGATGCCGCCGAAAGTTTTCGCGGTCGTCTCCACGGCCGCCGCGACCTCCGGCTCGTTGCGGATATCGCACTGGAGCGCCAGCGCCTTGCCGCCCGCCGCCTCGATCGCGGCCGCCGCCGTATGGATGGTGCCGGCCAGCTTCGGGTGCGGCTCGGCGGTCTTGGCCGCGATGGCGACGTTGGCCCCGTCGCGCGCCGCCCGCAATGCGATGACGAGGCCAATGCCGCGGCTACCGCCGGTGATGAAGAGGGTTTTGCCCTTGAGGGTGGTCATAAGTCCAGTTCCATTTTCGTCATCCCGGCGCAGGCCCATAGGCGCTAACATAAGCGCGGCTTTGCTTTTCTTCTCCCCCTACTTCAGGGGGAGAAGGTGGCGCCGTAGCGCCGGATGGGGCGGGATCTGGCTCCGGTGCTGTTTGAACAGTGCTGCGGCCAGATCCGGCCCCTCACCGACCGCCCAGCTCTTGCGGCAAAGAAGCCGCTGCGAGGGGCGGTCTCCTCTCCCCCTGAAAAGGGGGAGAGGAAAAAACGCCGTCCGTTGGCTTAACTTAGCGCCTATGGGCCTGCGCCGGGATGACGAACTATGGGATGAACGGAACGGCAATGGGATAGACGGACGGCCCGGGTTCCGATTGGCGCCCGGGCCGCCCAATCACGTGATCGAGCCGACCACGCCTTCCAGCAGATAGCTCATGACGTCGAGCACCGGATCGTAGTTCTCGAACGTCTTGTCGAGCACGACCTTACCGGTATTGTCCTTGAGCGGACCGACATAGATCGGCTTCTTGGCCTTGAGGCCGGCAATCGCCGCATCGGCCGCCTTGATCGCCTCGGGGGTCGCACCCGCGCCGTAGGGCGTGTTGCGCACCATGTCGTTGTCGTAGCCGCCGACCACCACGTTCGGCAGCGGTTCGCCCTTGGCCAGCATGGCGGCATACATCCGGTCGATGGTCTCCCACTTGTATTCGGCGCCCGTGATGAAGCCCTTGGGGGCGAGCGGTGCCTGCGAGGCATTGTGGCCGCAGCTTTTCACGCCGCGATGCTCGGCGGTCTCGGTCACCACCTTGGGGCCGTCGACATGGCAGGTGAGCACGTCGCAACCGGCATCCACCAGCGCGCCGGCGGCCTCGGCCTCGCGCACGGGCATCGACCAGTCACCGGTGAAGATCACCTGCACCGTGGCCTTGGGATTGACGGAGCGCGCGCCCAACAGCACCGAGTTAATGTTCGAGAGCACCGACGGGATCGGCTTGGCGGCGACGAAGCCGATCTTGCCGGTGGCGCTTGAGAGGCCCGCGGCTACGCCATCCACGAAGTGCGCCCGATTCAAATAGCAGAAATAGCTGCCGAGGTTGGCCGGGTGCTTGTCCTTGTTCCACAAGGGTGCGGCGTGGCGGAATTGGACCGTGGGGTACTTCTTGGCGAGATCGACCATGAAGGGATCGAAATAGCCGAAGGACGTGCCGAGGATCAGGTTTGCACCGTCGATGTTGATCATCGATTCCATCGACTTCGACACGGCGTCGGTCTCGGGAACTTTCTCTTCTTCGAGAACTTTGACGTTTTCGACCTTCTTCAGCACACCCATGGCCACCGCATGGGCCTGGTTCCAGCCGAAATCGTCGCGCGCGCCGACATAGACCGCGCCGAGCGTGACGCTGCCGGCTGCGAAGGCCCTGGGCATGCCGAGATCGGCGGCGAAGACGGTATGGAGCCTGCGTCCGAGCGACCAGGTGGCATCGAAATAGGTCAGGAGGACATTGCGGAAACCCTGGATGTCCGGCCAGAGGTTGGGTGCCCGGAAGCGCGCGCCGGCCTGGAACTCTAGATCGTCCGGCGCGAGTTCGAGGCCGACATTGAAGGCCTCTTTCAGGTCGGCCGGCTTGCCGGGATCGAGGGCTTCCCCTTTCATGGGGATGTAGCCGCGATTGCCAGAGGAAGCCGAGAAACGCACCGCCTCCTTGATGGCCGACGGCGCAGCGAAGAAGGCACGGGACGCTTGCTCGGTCCGCTCGATGAGGTCCTGCGGCACCCCGTGCCCGGTCACATAGAAGAATCCGATCCCGCGGCAGCCGGAACATCGGCCGGTCGAGCCGGCCCCAGATCGGCATCAGCGCGGTCAGCCACGGAAACAGCTCCTTGTTGATACCTTGCGGATGGGCGCGGCTGAGGGTCTGGAAGAAGTGGTGGTGGGTGTTGATCAACCCCGGGATGATGACATGCCGGCTGGCGTCGAACCGCACGGCGACGGGCATTGCTGGCTGCTTGCCGGTGGCGACCAGCTCAGCAATGCGGCCGTTCTCGATCGCCACGCCGCCTCCCGCTCCCTCGGCAAGCACGGCCAACGGGTCACGGAGCCAAGTGCGCATGCAGGGCCTCCACAGGGATCACTTGGTTAACGATCGAACAAAGATCATGCCAATATGAAACCGTATCCAGCGTGGTCGGTGGCCGTACGATGCTGGGCAAGCGTGCGCACGTCCCATGCATATTGCCGTTATTCTAGGCAGGCGAAAGCTAGGGCCACACCCGCTCGCGATAGCCTATGTCGGCATACCCTCCCGACTGATGAGTAGCGACGCCCTGGTAAAATGGACCATAAAGTTCAACGTCGAGTGACGCCTTTGATTGGAGTTCAATTGCAACTCTCTCCACCTAAAACACTCCAAATCGTTGGAAAATTCCAGCTAGGATCACACGGGTTCTGCAGCCGTCAGTCTTGCGGTCGGATTGGCCCTTTGAGTTCGGCTGGGGCGCCGCCGAAATTAACACTGCTGGGATGAGGTGCTGAAATCTGCGGCATTCTGATGCATCTTGGTCCGTTAACTGGGCAGCTTCCAGCATGGCCAGAGCTGGCAGCGATTTCTCTGTCCGACCCGAAGCGGTCCTCTCGGCTGGTCCGCGAGGCGGTGCCAAGCGGAAGAGACGCCTGAGGACTCAGCGACATTGGCTACCTCAGTCGAATCGCAGCACGTGGCGGACGCCGATTCCGCCGCGCAAGGCGTCGAAGCCCTCGTTGATCTGGTCCAACCTCAGATCATGCGTATGCAGCTGTGCGACCGGCAGGCGGCCCTCGCGATACATGGCGATGTAGCGGTGAAGGTCGCGGCGCGGCACGCACGAGCCGATGTAGGACCCTTTGAGCGTGCGTTCCTCGGCGACCAGGCGCAGCGCCGGGAAGGAGAGCATTTTCTGGGGATGCGGCAGGCCGGCGGTGACGGTCACGCCGCCGCGCCCGGTGATGTCCAGAGCCAATTCCAGAGCAGGCACGGCCCCGGCCATTTCGAAGACATACTCCGGTCCGCCGCCGGTCAGCGCCTTCGCCTTGGCGACGAGGTCGGGCTCGTTGGCGTTCAGCGTATGCGTGGCGCCGAGTTTGCGCGCGAAGGCGAGGCGCTCCTCGACGAAATCAATCGCGAGGACGGTCCGGGCGCCGGCGGCGCGGGCGCCAAGCAGGCAGGACAGACCGACGCCGCCGAGCCCCACGACGGCAACTGAGGCGCCGGGCGGCATCGCGGCCGTGTTGAACACGGCGCCGACGCCGGTGAGGACGGCGCAGCCGAACAAAGCGGCCTCGGCAAAGGACAGGTCGCGATCAATCTTGATGCAGGATTCCTGCATCACCACGGCGTACTGCGAGAAGGCGGCGACGCCCAGCAAATGGTTGATCGGCTCGTCCCCAAGCCCAAGCCGGCGCGCACCCGACAGCAGCACGCCGGAGCCGTTGGCCTTGGCCGCCGGCTCGCACAGCGCCGGCCGGCCGGACCAGCAGCGTTCGCAATGGCCGCAACTTGGCACGAAGACCAGCACGACATGATCGCCCGGCGCCAGGTCCCGCACGCCCGGCCCGACAACGTCGACGATGCCCGCAGCCTCATGGCCCAGGACCATGGGCATCTGCCGCGGACGATTGCCGTCCACGACCGACAGATCGGAGTGGCAGAGCCCTGCAGCCATGATTTTGACGCGCAGTTCTCCGGGACCCGGATCGGCGAGATCCAGCTCGACAATCTCGAAGGGCCGGGACTTCGCATAGGGCGGTGGCAACCCCATCTCACGAAGGACAGCAGCTTGGGTCAACATGACGGGCTCCCCTGAAGCTACAAATCGCGCCGCGTCGAGCGGGCGGCGCCAATCGCAGATAGAATGTGCGTACGCATCGCGCTCGCGGCCCAGAGCGGATCGCGATGGGCGAGCGCGTCGACGACTTCGCGGTGGTGGCGCATGCTGCGTTCGATCTCTTCCTTGGAGTAGCGTCCGAAAATGCGCAACGTCAGCGGCGCGTCGACGGCAAGCGTGATGAGCTTAGCGAGATGGTCCGAGCGCGCCGCATCGATGATGGTCCGATGAAAGCGCTCGTTGGCTGCGGCAAGGCTCTCGAGATCCTTGCCCCGGACCCGGCGCGCGGCACTCTCCATGACCGCGCAGAGCTCCCTCAGGTCCTCCACCTCATCGTCGCTGATGGAACTCGCGGCGATCTCCGAGGCATAGGGTTCGAGCATGGCGCGAATGCGGAACATGTGCTCGATCTGGACTTCGGACCAGACCGCCACGGTCGCCCCGACATTGGGACGGAAGTCGAGCAGGCCCTCAAGATTGAGACGGCTGAGGGCTTGCCGGATCGGTGTGCGGCTGATGCCGAGGTCGGTTGCCAGCTCCGCCTCCTTGAGGCGATGGCCGGCGGGCAAGCGCCCGTCGAGCACGCGCTGACGCAGCTCCGCATAGGCCCGTCCGGCAGCGGTATGCGCCGAGCCATTTGCGCCGTTGCGTGGCGACACCGACCGTCGCGTCATGCCCGCCTCCTAGGCTCCTCGGGGTCGCAGTACCGACGCGCGAGGCTTTACTCTTTCCACATTGTATACATTAATACGGTGGCTCTCCAATGGGGGACTCGATGAGCGAACCGCGCAGCGACGCTTGGCTTTCGCTAGAGGAGGCTTCGAGCCGGCTCGGCGTGCCGCGCTTGCGGCTGCGCGAGGCGATCGCTGTCGGTGTCATCGAGGCCCGGCGCGACAATCGCGGGTTCTGGCGCGTTTCGGTGCAGAATCTTGCTGCGGTCCGCGATCGTGTTGCTGCCGCGCGCGCAACTCCTGCACAGCTGATGGAGCTGCTGTTCGACGACGTGGAGGAGGCGACCGCGGTGCTCGCCGAACGCGAGTCGGACTTGGAAAGGCTCTCGGC
>Ga0075024_100000309_pt1 | contig 16840 bp, 10 predicted proteins | sample Str013_2_FD_71389 | JGI IMG/M metagenome (GOLD analysis project Ga0075024, IMG submission 71389) | Freshwater sediment microbial communities in response to fracking from Pennsylvania, USA - Straight Creek_MetaG_SC_2013 | ecosystem: Environmental > Aquatic > Freshwater > Creek > Sediment... | reverse complement strand
CTTTTTCTTTTTCCGCAACTGGCTGATTGCTATCCGCCCATTGATTGATATACCCATTTCGCTGATTGCTACCTTTTTTATCATGTATGTTTCCGGTTTTTCTATTAATATCCTCACCTTATTGGGTATTGTACTGGCTACCGGCCTGGTGGTGGACGATGGAATAGTGGTGACGGAAAATATATTCAGGAAAATTGAATCGGGTATGCCTATCCGTAAGGCGGCAGTGGAAGGCAGTAAGGAGATATTTTTTGCAGTTATTTCTACTTCCATAACGCTGGCGATTGTTTTCCTGCCGGTTATTTTCCTGCAGGGTTTTGTGGGAAGGCTGTTCCGCGAATTTGGCGTTGTACTGGCGGCAGCTGTGTTGATTTCCGCTTTTGTATCGCTTACGATAACTCCGGTATTAAATGTGTACCTGACCAGGAAAAATGCACAGCATGGATGGTTCTATCAAAAAACAGAACCTTTCTTCGCAGGAATGGAAAATGGTTACAAGCGGTTACTGAGTGGATTTATGAAAATAAGATGGGCCGCCTGGTTAATTATTGCTATCTGCGGTTTGATAATATGGTTTACCATTGGCAAACTGAAAAGTGAAATCGCTCCTTTGGAGGACAGAAGCAGTATTCGTTTTACGGCAACTGCGGCGGAGGGAACCAGTTACAGTTATATGCTGAATCTGACGGATAAAATTTCCAATTTCCTGTATGATTCTGTGGCCGAACGTGATTTTGTGTTTGCGCGGGTAGGAGGTGGAGGTGGGTTTGGCGCTACGAATGTAGCCAACCCGCGGTTGGCGCTCATTAATCCAAAAGAGAGAGCGAGAACCCAAAGTATGATTGCGAATGATTTGCAGAAAAAGATGGGTCGCTTCAATGATGCGCGGGTATTTGTTGTGCAGGAGCAAACTATTTCGGTGGGTGCAGGATCGAGGGGAGGACTGCCCATACAGTTTATTATAGAAAACCAGGATATCGCTAAATTAAAAAGCATTATTCCCCAGTTCCTGGATGAAGCCAGAAAAGACAAAACCTTTTCCACGGTGGATGTGAACCTGAAGTTTAACCGGCCTGAATTGCAATTAACAGTAGACCGGATGAAGGTGCGCGATTTGGGATTGTCTACTTCGGATGTAATAGCTGCTGTTCAGGCGGCTTTTAGTGGTGGCAGGCTTGCTTATTTTATACAGAATGGCTACCAGTACCAGGTAATTGCACAGGTGGAAAGAACGGACCGCGACAGGCCCAGCGATATTGATAATTTGTATGTTCGGAATTCGAAGGGTCAAAACATTTCATTGAATGCAGTAGTACACCTGGAAGAAAGTGCGAGCCCGACTACGTTGTTTCACTTTAACCGTTATAAAGCGGCTACCATATCTGCCTCACTTGCTGAGGGTGCTACCATTGGCGATGGCATCCAAGCCATGCAACAGATTTCTAACAAACTACTGGATGAAACCTACCAGACTGCTTTAACCGGCCCATCGAGGGATTTTGCCGAGAGTTCTTCAAATATCGTATTTGCCTTTGCCCTGGCATTGGTATTGATTTACCTGGTACTGGCTGCCCAGTTTGAAAGCTTTTTTGATCCGTTTACCATTATGCTTACCGTGCCATTGGCACTGGCGGGTGCATTGCTAAGTCTTTGGGTATTTGATATGACCCTGAATATATTTTCTGAGATTGGGATGATTATGCTGATTGGACTGGTAACAAAAAATGGAATCCTGATTGTTGAATTCGCCAATAAGAAACGGGAGCATGGCTTACCAAAGATGCAGGCGGTAATAGAAGCAGCAACGCAGCGATTGCGTCCCATTTTAATGACCAGCCTGGCTACTTCCCTGGGAGCATTGCCCATTGCATTGAGCCTTGGCGCCTCATCTGCCAGCAGGGTGCCACTGGGTGTGGTGGTGGTATGTGGTATTTTATTCTCGCTGGTGCTCACTTTGTTTGTAATACCTGCTGTATATACATTCATATCCAGCAAACACAAGGAACACGTTACAAATATTACAGAATAAAGGCAGGTATTTATTGCCTGCACATTTTTGAAAAATAATAAAGGGATGAAGCGATTATTGATTGTATTAACTGCTGTTGTTTTTTTGACTAACGGGTATGCACAAACCCTCCGATTGGAAGATGCAATAAACATTGCGTTGAAAAACAGTCTTGATATTCAGTTGGCAAGGAACGGGGTATCGTCTGCAACTGTATTGAACAACTATGGTGTGGCCGGTGGTTTGCCTACAGTATCTGCTACAGGTTCGGACAATGAGCAAATTACCAGTATCAATCAGAAGTTTTCTGATCCAACGCGGAATACCTTGCGCAATAATGCCGCTTCCAATAACCTTAATACCAATCTTACCGGCAACATATTGCTTTATAACGGCATGCGTGTAGTAGCGGCAAAGAGCAGGTTGGGCCAACTGCAGGCGCAAAGTGAGCAAATGCTGAATTCGCAGGTGCAGAATACACTTGCATCTGTAATGACTGCTTATTATGATGTGGTAAGGCAGCAGTATTATATTAAAACCATTGATCAGTCTATCAGTACTGCCCAGCAAAAACTGGATATTGTAAAAAAGCAGCAATCTGTGGGCATGGCCAATAATGCGGATTTGTTCCAGGCACAGCTTGATTTAAATAATTTATTGCAGGCAAAGCAAACGCAGCAACTGGTAATTGACCAGGCTAAAGCAAGCCTGCTTACGGTATTGACCATTCGCCCGGATTCACTGGTGAATATTGCTGATACCATTGTAGTAAGTGATGGAATACAATTGCAGACAGTTCTGGATAAACTAAAAGGCAATGCTGATATCATGGCTGCCGGCGATCAAATCAGGATAAATGAACAACTGGTAAAGGAAACCGGCGCGCAACGGTATCCTTCCCTTCGCGGAACAGCCGGTTATGGTTTTTCAAGAAGCAAAAATGCGGCAGGCTTTAGTTTACTCAACCAAAGTTATGGCCCTACCATTGGCGTTTCTGTTACGGTGCCCATTTACAATGGCTCGATTTATAAGCGACAACAACGGGTGGCGGAAATAAATGTAAAGAATGCTGAAATTCAACAGCAACAATTGCTGCGTGATTATACGGGAACCATCGTTAAAACCTACCAGGCCTACCAGAATAATTTACAACAACTGAATACTGCCCGGGAGAACCAGCAACTGGCACTGCAATTATTGTCACTGGTACTGCAACGGTTTCAATTGCGGCAGGCTACTTTACTGGAAGTAAACCAGGCGCAGCAAAGTTTTGAAACTGCCTCTTACAGTTTAACCAATTTAAGTTATGCTGCCAAAGCTGCCGAGATAGAATTGAACAGGGTAGCCAATCAATTAAAATTTTAGCTGCAAATTTGCTTATTGATTAAATAGCTCTTATCAGGCGATGACTTTAAAAGTGCGTTTGATTAAATGCGCCTTATGAGTGAGGTCGTGTTTTTCTTTGCTGAGTATGGTAATATGACCCATCTTTCTTCCGGGCCTTGTTTCTTTTTTCCCATAAATATGAACAAATACATTGTCCATCTTCAATACATCATTCATCCCTTCATATATTGCTTCCCCGCTATAGCCTTCTGCACCCACTATATTTACGATGGCGGCGTTTACAATGGGTTTGGTGTTGCCCAATGGATAGCCCAGCATAATGCGCCAGAGCATATCAAACTGCGAACTGTAATTGGCTTCGATGGTATGGTGACCACTGTTATGGACACGTGGTGCAGTTTCATTTACAAATACCTCCCCGTTTTTGTCGAGAAACAATTCAATGGCGAATATGCCGGGGCTTTTTAAATTCTTTACCACCGCTATGGAAAGTGCCTCTGCCTTCCACAATGTTTTCTCCGGTACATCGGCTGGACTGATCTGATAATCGAGCAGGTTCAGCAATGGGTCCACTACCATTTCCACTAGTGGATAGAGCGCTATTTCGCCTTTTTCATTGATGGCGACTATCTGTGACATTTCCTTGTGAATGCTGACCATTTTCTCCAGTACACCAGGTGCATCAAATCCTTTGTGCAATTCTTCCTTGGTTTTAATAATCTGTACACCCCGGCCATCGTATCCACCCATTCCGATTTTATGAACAGCGGGCAGGAGAGCGATATGGCCCTGCAGTTCGGCAATGTTTTGCGTCACAACAAAGGTAGGGCTCGGAATCTCATGTTCCTTATAAAACTGTTTTTGTAATATCTTGTTCTTAATAATTCTCAATGCGGCTGGTTTTGGGTACACTTTTACGCCTTCACTTTCCAGTTTCTCCAACGCATCTTCATTCACACTTTCTATTTCAATGGTTATGGCATCCAGTCCTTTCCCGAAATTGTATACATCATCATAGTTCCTTATATCCCCTTTTGTAAAATAATGGCATAAATGGGCTGCAGGACAATCACTGTCGTTTTCCATTACAAATGTTTCCACAGGGTAGTTGGCTGCCGACTGTAACAACATTCTTCCCAACTGTCCGCCACCAAGTATTCCAATTTTTTGCATAGTATAACAAAAATAAGGGAAGCCAATGTAGTTTTTGGGACTAACTGGTTTGTTTCGGCGAAATTTCTACCTTTGCTTATCATGCGGCCAGATTATCCACATAAAATCTTTAACGACAAGCGGTTGAACTACTTCCTGCTGATGGAATCGCTTGCCATGGATGCCGCATAATAGTATTGAATGCACCGTTATTAGCTGGTGCCCGCTCATGGATTCATGATTGCCATAACTACTGCCGCTATTATTTAATTTCTTTTAAAAAACGCTTGCTATGTCTACTGTTACCGGGACAAAGAATACCAATACCATAAACACTGATTTCTTACCCCTGCAGGGAACCGATTATGTTGAATTTTATGTGGGTAATGCAAAACAGGCCGCCCATTTTTATAAAACTGCCTTTGGCTTTCAAAGTATTGCTTATGCAGGACCTGAGACAGGGGTAAAGGACAGGGCCAGTTATGTAATCCGTCAGAACAGGCTCACATTTGTACTAACCACGCCATTAAGGAGCAACAATGAAATGGCTGATCACATATACAAACATGGGGATGGCGTTAAGGTGCTGGCGCTTCGGGTTGATGATGCCACTGCCGCATGGAATGAAACTACAAGACGTGGCGGTAAGAGTTATATGCAACCGGTTACCATGAAGGATGAAAACGGTGAGCTGGTAATGAGTGGTATCCACACATATGGAGATACAGTTCATCTTTTTATCGAAAGAAATAATTACAAGGGCCCATTCATGCCAGGATACCGTGCATGGAAAACCAATTATGCACCTGCTGAAACAGGCTTGTTGTATGTGGACCACTGTGTGGGCAATGTTGGCTGGAACCAGATGGTATCCAGGGTGAAATTTTACGAAGATGTAATGGGCTTCCGCAATATCTTAAGTTTTGATGACAAGGATATTTCTACCGAATATTCCGCACTGATGAGTAAGGTGATGAGTAATGGAAATGGGTTTGTGAAATTTCCCATCAACGAGCCTGCGGAAGGGAAGAAGAAAAGCCAGGTAGAAGAATACCTGGAATATTATGATGGAGAAGGCTGTCAGCATGTGGCGCTTGCTACCAACAATATTGTTGAAACCGTATCTGAACTGCAGCGCCGCGGCATAGAATTTTTAAAAGTGCCTTCATCCTATTATGATGAATTGCTGGACAGGGTAGGGCATATTGATGAGGACCTGGAGCCATTGAAAGAGCTGGGTATCCTGGTAGACAGGGATGATGAGGGATACCTGTTACAAATTTTCACCAAACCCATTGAAGACAGGCCTACTTTATTTTTTGAGATTATTCAAAGAAAAGGGGCCAAAAGCTTCGGAAAGGGCAATTTTAAGGCACTTTTTGAGGCAATTGAAAGAGAGCAGGATTTACGCGGGAATTTATAGTACAATACACGCTGGATATGGGCTTTTCCACAATGGTGGATAAGCTGGTTTGATTTTTGCGAACCCTTTTGTGTTAATTTTATCGCTTATTGTGTTACAGGGCGGCACTAAATGTTCCGGACTCCCGTTTTATGAAAGACAAAATGGTTATGCAGCGTTATTTCCTCTCAATGATCCTCGTTTTTTGCCTGGTTGGCGCGATGGCGCAAACATCGGCTCCTGTCTTTAGTTTTATTGATTACCAGCGTTCGTTCCCGGTATTCAATGATGTACTGAAGCGCAAGGAAGATACATTGATGAAACAATTTGAAGAGCGCAAACTGAAATGGCCCGCTAAATATGTCTACATCCGTTCCTTCAAATATGATAGTCAACTGGAAGTTTGGGTAAAGCAGGATAAAAAAGATCCTTATAAATTATTCAAGACTTATAAAGTTTGCGCACTGGCAGGAACCTTAGGTCCCAAACGCATGGCCGGTGATTACCAGGTACCGGAAGGGTTTTATTATGTAAATGAATTCAATCCTAAAAGCACGTATCATTTATCATTGGGATTGAATTATCCCAATACTTCGGATAGAATGCTAAGCGATTCACTGCAGCCCGGCGGTGATATCTATATCCATGGTAGTTGTGTTACCACCGGTTGTATTCCTATTACGGATTTACAAATAGAGGAATTGTATATTCTGGCTGCACATGCAAAGGATGAGGGACAGGATTTCATCCCCGTTCATATATTTCCCATCTCATTTAAGAACCAGCGCAGCGTTGATTTCCTGGCAAAATATGAAAAGGATTTTCCAGAATACAAGAACCTTGCGGACCGTTTGAAGCAGGTGTATTATTATTTTGAAAAGCACAGGGAGTTGCCAGTTATTCTTACCAATGAGAAAGGCGAATATGTATTGGGTGAAGAGGTAAAAATGGGTGTGGATGAAGAAAAGATTGAACGCAAGCAGGTAAAGCGCAAGGAAGCTACACCTGCGCCCTTTGATGAAACGGAACTGGTTAATTCTGTAAACAAGTTACCGGTATTTCCTGGGGGCAGTGAAGCTTTTCAGAAATTCCTTGATGATTTATCAAAAGACCTGGCGGCTATGTTGCCAGAGGATCAAAAGAAGACTTTTATTACGGTTGAATACATCGTAAGCAAGAACGGGAAGATTATTTTACCCAAGGTATTGAAAGGCGCCAGCAATGAAATGAACAACCTGATTATAGAAAGATTTGAAGCGATGCCCGCCTGGGTGCCTGCTATCCGGCTGGAGAAAAATGTACCTATCCGGTTGAAGCAAACCATTTATGTTGAAAACGGTCAGTAATCCTGCGTTCTATTGATTCGTCAATTAAGTTTTGTACTTTTCCCTGCATAAACCATTTGGAAATGAAAAACCCCTCTTACCTTTTACTACTACTTATTACAGTTATTTTTGCCTGTAAGTCCACCAAAAAACTATTTGATGACGGCCAATACGACAGGGCGTTTTATTCGGCGCTGGAAGATTTGAAGAAGCGACCGGATAATGCGACTGCCGCATCAATACTGCCACAGGCTTATAATGAGGCCGTTAACGGCTACATGAATTCTCTCCAGGCTGCTAAAAGCGGTACCGTTACCTCTCAAAAGCTGGATATTATTTACCGCGATTACAGTGCACTGCAAAGAATGTACAATGCAGTGGCAGCAACACCTGCTTCCTTTCCGCATGTCAATGCCACCAATTATAATAATGAATTGAGCGAGGCTGCTGAAAATGCTGCGCAGGACCGCTATACAAGGTCGCTTGATTTACTGAATTACGGAGACAGGGTTAGCGCTCAAAGAGCTTATGAGGGTTTTAAAACGGTGCAAACCTATGTACCCGGTTATAAGGATGTGGAATCATTGATGGCAAGGGCCTATGATATGGCCATCATAAATGTGGTGGTGGACAAATTTGATCAGCGGTTTGAATATTACAATATCAATGGGGCCTATTTTCAAAATGATATTACGACTACGCTGAATAATATTGGCCGTGGTCATTATTACAAGTTTTACGGGGTAAATGATCCCAGGTCCATGGAACTGCGGGTGGATCAGTACATGGATATCAATGTGTATGATATATGGTTTGGGCAACTGGCATCCAATAGTTATTCTTATGCTGTTTCCAAGGATATAACAGAGAAAGATGATAAGGACCCCAAGGTTACCAAAACGGTTACTGTTACAGCGAATGTAAATGTTACCCGGCGAATTATTGATTCCCGGGCCATGATGGATTACCGCATTACGGATGCGGCCAGCAGGAGAATGATTGCCTTTGACAGGGTGGCTTCACAATATACATGGGAAAAATTAACCGGTAATTATACAGGCGATTCACGTGCATTGAGCGATAAGGATTGGCAAATTATCAGGGGAAATTATAATAACCAGCCCAACAATGATGAGCTGTATCGTGAACTCACCAGGAGAATGATGTCGCAATTTAATGAGCGTATGCGGTTAATCTATGGCAGATAAATAAGACCAATATGAGCCCGGTTATATAATTAAAAAATGTTTTAAACATTGGCATCAATTCACCATTACCTCGTCTGTAAATATCCATCCTTTCTGTTTTTTACCCGGGTGCCATTTGGGTAAAACCGGAACAGGTACTGCAATAATCTTTATGTATTTTACACTGACAGGCTTAAAATTCAATTCATATGTTTTAAAATATGCCGGTTGTATGGTATCGGGTTGTGCCGGTTTGATGCGGCCCAGTAGTTTTAAATGATCTTTGTTTTCCCCGCCCCATGCTTCTACAGAAAAAGGCGGCATGATAAAACCGCCAATATCCACTACCGTACTCAACCCAACAGTTTTTATTGTTACGGCGCTGGTATACATCAGCAGCGATTCCATTTTATTCTTCCTGTACCCAAGCCATTTACTGGTCCGGTAATTATACATGTCTCCTTTTACCAGGTCATTGAGTGTTTTAGGACCATCCCCCTTATAGGGGTCCTCTGGTAGTTCTATATGAATTACAGAGTCAGGCTTTTGCTTTGAACTATAGAAAACAGTTTCCGTTGTGCTACTGCTCAACCATCCGGGCTTAAACGCCTTGGTCTTTAGTGTTGCATTGCTGTCGATTAGAATACTGTTCTTAAATAAGGGAGAGGAGGCGCTATCAGGCTCTGTTCCATCCAATGTATACCGCATACTTACCCCTTTGATATAATGTTTTAACTGCAGGGTAAGGGGTTTGTTTACGATGCGTTCATCATTCACCAGGATCGGGGGAGTTAATTTAATCATCCCAGTATCAAGGAACCCCTTTTCAAATGAGATTTCTTTCATGGAATGTTGTAAATCTGCTATGTCTTTTTCTGAAAGCGTAGTACTCCATAAATAGATACGCGATAGTTTATTTAAGGAGGAAAGCGTTTGTATTGCCTCTTTATTAATTTTCGTTCCGGTGAGGGAAAGTTGCCTGAGTTCCTTCAGTTTATTCAGTTCCTGCAAGGTAGTGCCGGTAATACTGGTGAAGGAGAGATTGAGTTTTCTAAGCCTGCTGAACTGGGAGATGGTTTTTAATTCATCGTCTTTCACCGGCATTTTGTTTAAATTTAAACTCACTACCTGGTCCTTTACCGGCAGCAATTCAGTCAATTGAGCGGGTGTATAAAAAGATGCACCATAGAAAGTAATACCCAATGCAGGAGATTCTTTGGCAAGCGCTGATACAACACGGTAATTGTTGTTCAGTTTTTTTATTGTAGCCTCATCAGCAGGAGAAAAATCGTAATCATCCGTTTCTACTGTATTGAATAAGGTATTGGCGATGACACGAATTGTATCCTCTGCATCCAAATCCAACACTTTGGTGTTAAAGCTGGCGCCACTCTTTATCCACGCATATAGTACCTGTAGTTCCTGTTCGCTGAGTTGTGGTTTCCCGGATGGGGGCATGTGCTTTTTTGATTCAAGGGGCATATGTATCCTGCTCAGCAATAAACCATAATTGGCAGCTGTACTATCCCACAATTTTCCATTCTTTCCTCCCTTTAACAACAGCGCTTCTGTTTCCATTATCAATTGTCCCTTGGCCTTTGATGTATTGTGGCAACCCATGCATTTTGATTCCAGGATGGGTTTCACCATATGCTCAAATACAAGGGCGTTTTCCATTAACACCTGTTTTCCCTTATTGTCTTTCATTACAGGCGCCAGCAGGAAGTTTTCTCCATGAGATATTTCCGCACCCTGGTGCCCGGTAATAACAATAACCACCAGGCTCAATAATGCGGTGGAGCTGTTTAGCCATTTTACTTTTTTTATTTTCTCCTGGTAAGCAAACCAAATAATCGTGATAAGGGATACCGCTATACCGCTCCATTTGTGCAACTGAAGGGAGGAAGGATCATAACCATCTTCCAGTGAAAGAAACATTCCCATTAAGGCAGTAGCGGCTGCGGTAAATGCAGTGATTAATAATAGCCAGTCACCCAGCAGTTTTAATGTTTCATTGTTCTCCAATCTTTTTTCTATAAGTATGATCCAGGCTATATATAATAACAATAAGGTAATGGGTATATGTAATACCAGTGGATGCATGCGGCCCAGTACCTGGAGCCAGGAGGGGATTACCAGCCTGCTTGCAAACAGCAAAACAAATAGTAACAGGCAATTAATGGCGAAGCAACTATTAAATACAATTCGTTGGGAGCGGGGCATGGTTCAATATACTTTTATTTCGTCAATAAACAGCCAGGCATGTTCCCCTTTGGATGGATGCCAGTCAGGCATGTGTTTCATCACATAAATATCTATAAGTAATTTGCTGGTTTTTATTTCCCTTCTTCCGTTAATAATTCGGTAATCGCAGTGAGTACCTGGTGTTGTTTCGTCAAAGAATAATGTTTCCTTTCCAAAAGGCACAAAACTTCCTGATTTTTCCTCATAACTATATACCAATATTTGTTCAGGAAGAAATATCCAGGCTTTCTCGCTTTCCAGCAAATTTAATAGTACCATTTTTACTGGATGCTTTTTGCCAATATCAATGGTTATTGAAACCTTATCGCAATTGTACCCCATCCAGGTGTCGCTACCGGATTGTTCAATGCCTCCTTTGTTATCTATTAGAGTATTGTTCCCAGTACCGGGGTATTTTTCATTTGGGTTTGTTTGATCAATGGATTTTATAGGAATTCCATCCTTAATAAATGTTGCTCCTACTATTTCTGAAGGGCGAAAATTTTTACCAAATGCTTTCGCCCTGACAGTAGTGAAATTCTTACTGATAATAACCGGCTTTGTATAAATTGGATCTTTGTCTGTGGGTTCGTTACCGTTGAGCGTATAGTGAACAGCGGAACCAGCCTGTGCAAATTTGATGATCACTTCTGTTTTGCTGACAAAAAATATTGAACCATATTGAAGCAATGGTGGCGCCAGTTGAAAAGTATCCTGTGCAAATAGGGTAGTGGACAAAAGCAGTAGTATAAACAGGATGTTTCTTTTCATTAGACAACCGGGGTTAATTTGTAGGGATACACATGTCCTGAGTTCCACTGCGCCACATACATATTTTCTTCGTCGTCGATACACACATCATGCGGATATTGGAAAGCTTTAATGGTTTGGTACATTTCATCGGGCGTGTTTCCGTTATAAACAGGTTCACTACCCGCGAGGTTAGAGACAACTTTATTGTTCTTGTCGAGGATGGTAATAAAGCCGGATTCTTTCCATAAACTACTTTGGCTTTGCAGCACTGCAGCGTATAAATAATCCCCGCGGATTACAGGACGACATACCCATGCCCCTGGTAATGCGATGGTATCTATAAATTTACCCTCCAGTGTATATCGTTTGAAAGCATTCTGCTCTCTTGAAGTAACTATCAGAATTGGATTGTTCCTATCCCGGTGGTCATAACAAATGCCATGTGCGTTCTTCAGGTGCTTTTCTTCGGCACCCCGGCCACCCCAATGACGGATGTATTCTCCCTTGTAATTGTATTGTGTGATAAAATCTTTTCCGTATCCGTCGGCAACATAAATATCTCCATTGGGCGCAATAGTAGTCTCAGTGGGGACATATTCTTCTGCTTTGGTATATTCACCAGTTTCCTTTGGATAATCAAGTGTAAGCAACACCCTTCCTTCTAAAGTTGTCTTAATAACCTGGTGACGATTGTTGTCACAAATAAATAAAACTTCCTGCCCGTTCTCATTGAAGAGCGTTAATCCATGTGCACCGGGATATTCATTGCCCCAGGTGGTTAACAGTTTCCCTTTTTTATCGTAAATGATTACGTTGTTTTTTGTTTCATTGGTAAGTAAAATAATTCTGCCTTTACTGTCCTGAACCATTTCGTGACAATCCTTAACGGGATACCGGCTAAAATCAAGTGCGCCCCATTTTGTGTCCAGCCGGTACCGCTTATTGTTATGACCAAAGATGATGTCTTCCTTATTTCCGGCATGGAGCAATGATGGCATTACTGTTATACCTGCTGCTGCCAGTGATGATTGCTGAATGAATTTTCTCCGGTTCATATTGTTTCACTTTATGTGAATGATTATACTCTGCAACGATTACTTAAGCCAGTAAGTTTTTCTTTACTTCACCGGCTACGTCAGTCAACCTGTACCTTCTGCCAAGATGCTTATAAGTAAGTTGTTCGTGGTTCAATCCCATCAGGTGAAGCACAGTAGCATGAAAATCGTGTACGTGCACGGGGTCCTTAACGATGTTGTAGCCAAACTCATCCGTTTCTCCATATACACCGGGCCTTACGCCGCCACCCGCCATCCAGATAGTAAAGCATCTTGGGTGGTGATCCCTGCCGTAATTGTCTTTCGTTAATGCACCCTGGCAATAATTGGTTCTTCCAAATTCACCACCCCAAATCACCAGTGTTTCATCCAGTAGACCACGTTGTTTTAAATCCGTAATCAAGGCTGCACTTGCCTGGTCCACATCCTGGCACTGACCGCGTATTTCACCAGGCAGATTATTGTGTCCATCCCATCCCTGGTGGTACAGTTGCACAAAGCGAACCCCATTCTCAGAAAGTTTTCTTGCCAGTAAACAATTCGCTGCATATGTACCGGGTATCAGGCAATCAGGGCCATAAAGCTTAACAATGCTTTCCGGCTCTTTACTCATATCTGTTATTTCGGGTACTGCAGTTTGCATGCGGTAGGCCATTTCGTATTGCTGGATTTTTGTATTGATCTCCGGGTCGCCGAATTCTTTGAATGAAGCTTCATTCAATTCATCCAGTTTGTCCAGCATTTTTCTCCTGTCTGCTTTGCTGATGCTTTCAGGATTATTTAAATACAATACGGGATTCTCACCGCTGCTGAATTGAACACCCTGGTGAATGGAATCCAAAAATCCATTTGTCCAGAGTTTTGAATAAACTCCCTGGCCATTGCCTTTCCCTTTTGACAACAATACACAAAAAGCCGGGAGGTTTTTATTTTCACTGCCCAATCCATAACTCAGCCATGCGCCCATACTGGGGCGGTTTCCTACCTGTGCGCCTGTTTGGAAAAAGGTTAATGCAGGGTCATGATTGATGGCTTCGGTAAACATGGATTTGATAACACACAATTCTTCAGAGACAGAAGAGATATGTGGCAGCAATTCACTGAACCAGGTGCGGTGGCTGCCATATTGTTTAAAATTAAAAACAGTTCCTGCCATTGGAAATTTCCTTTGATCCGAAGTCATACCGGTTAGCCGCTGACCCATTCTTATGGAATCGGGAAGGTCCAATCCAAACATCTCCTGCAGTTTGGGTTTATAATCAAACAAATCCAATTGGGAGGGGGCGCCGTTTTGAAATAAGTAAATAATTCTTTTCGCCCTGGGTGCGAAATGCGGGAGTCCGTTCATTAGCATTTCTTCTTCACTTCCTCCACCAAATAAATCAGGAATCAATAGAGAACCAAGTGCAATGCCACCAATACCCATACTGAGCCTCGATAAGAACCTGCGACGGTTTATATTCAAACTGTGTTCTAATAATGTTTTGTCCATGATCAGCTTTTTGTAATGGCCTCTTCCATATTATAAATTGTGCTGATGGTTTTCATCAGCGCAGCAAAACTATTATTATCGGTCATTTCCTTTAAAGGATATTCTCCCACCTGCAGAGTTGTTTTGGCATCCAGTTTTTGTTGTTGAAACAATTGTAACTGGTCGTTGAAATAAGCGCTAAGGATTTTCTCTTCCTTTTCATTCATCTTCCTGCAAATAATCAAACGGAAGGCCTTTTGTATTTTTTCTTCAGAAGAAGATTGTTCACTCATTAATCTTTGCGCCAATACCCTTGATGCCTCCAATACCGTTGGATCATTCATCATTATCAATGCCTGCAGGGGAGTATTTGTTTTGGAACGTTTTACTTCACATTGGTCGCGGTTGCTGGCATCAAACATTGTCATGCCGGGTGGAGGAATGGTGAGTTTAATAAAAGTGTACATACCCCTGCGGTACAGGCTTTCCCCTTTATCCTGTTTATAGGTTGCCAATACCCCTCTGCCGGATGTAGCGCCTTCCCACAAGCCTTTCGGCTGGTATGGTTTCACACTTGGTCCGCCGATTGTTTTTACCAATAAACCGCTGCTGCTTAAAACCACATCCCTGACAAACTCAGCAGGAAGGCGGTTTCTCGGCCCTCTTGATAAATAAATATTATCCGGGTCTGTTTGTTGTTTTTCCTTGCTTGTTTTTACCGATTGCCGGTAGGTTGCCGACATTACTATTTGTTTCACCAGTCTTTTTATGTTCCAGCCATTGTCCATAAAATCTACTGCCAGCCAGTCGAGCAATTCGGGGTGGGAGGGCAATTCACCCTGCATTCCAAAGTCGCCTGAAGTTTTTACAATGCCTCTTCCAAAAAATTCCTGCCATATTTGATTTACGAAAACCCTGGCTGTAAGAGGGTTCTTTTTGTCAATTGTCCATTGTGCCAGTCCAAGCCTGTTGCGCGGGTACTTGTTTTCATCAAACTTCATGACTGCGGGGATAGCGGATGGTATAACCTCCACCGTTGGCTTATCGTATACACCACGGCTGAGTATATATGTTTTCCTGGCGGTGTCTTCCGCAAGGACGGATACCGTCATGGCCCCGGTATCTTTTTTATTGATAAATGAAAGTGTGTTTTTTAAGTCTTCGTCGTTGATAGTGATGATTGGATTTTTTGCCGGTTTGGAAACACTCACATCACCTTCGTATCCTTTCTCTTTGGTATTATTGAAAAAGGCCAACAGTGAATAATAGTCCCTTTGTTTAAACGGGTCATATTTATGGTCATGGCACTGGGCACATTCAATGGTAATGCCCTGTATACCTTTGCCATAGGTTTTTGTTTTATCAATTAAATATTCAATGCGGTATTCTTCCGGGATTACGCCACCTTCTTCCGTGTATTTATGGTTGCGGAAGAAACCCGTGGCCAGTATTTGCTCCTTGGTTGCATTTGGCAGCATATCCCCGGCTATTTGCCAGGTAACGAATTTATCATAGGGAAGGTTTTCATTAAATGCATGGATCACCCAATCCCTCCAGGGCCATTGTGTACGGATATTATCATCCTGGTACCCATAGCTATCAGCATAGCGCGCTATGTCCAGCCAGTGAACAGCCATTTTTTCACCGTATTGGGGTGTATTCAATAATTCATCTGCTATCTTTTCATAAGCATTAGGGCTTTTATCATTCAGCATCCGGTCCATAAGTTCAATGGAAGGTGGTAAACCGGTAATATCAAGTGAAACCCGTTTCAGCAATCGCTCTTTGTCTGCTTCTTCATTTGGAGCCAGCCCTTTTTCTTCCATTTTAGCGGCAATGAAGTAATCGATTTCATTTCTTACCCAGTTTTTATTTTCAACAGCAGGCAGGTTGTTCTTCTGAGGAGGAATGAATGCCCAATGGGTTTGGTATTTGGCACCCTGTTCTATCCATTTTTTAAAAAGTGCTATTTCATATTTTGTGAGCACACCCAGGTGACCATCCGGCGAAGGCATCATATAAGAAGTGTCGCTGGAAGATATTCTTTTATACAGTTCAGAACTGCCGGGGTTACCCGGCACGATGGCAAAAGCTCCCTTGGTCACTTTAAGCGGGGCATAGGCGCTGTCTGCAATGTCCAGCCGGAGATGGGCTTCTCTCTTGTTGGCGTCGGGGCCATGGCATTTGAAACATTTATCAGAAAGAATGGGCCTGATATGAAAATTATAACTGACGGTTTGGGGTAGTTTTACCTGCTCCTTACCGCTGTTGCTGAAGCAGGACAGGAAGCCAGAAATGGCAGCTGGAATAATGAAGGCAATCGTTAATATTCTCCACTTCATGAGGCTGATTATAAAATGTTCTGTCAGTGTTGGCTATTATTCTACAGGATGCAGTTTGGCTGCTGGCATTGCAGAAGGTAAATTACTTAAAAATTCCGGTATCTGTAACAGACTTTTATAGGAAGAAGAGGAGGCTTAGGATTCAATTGGTTTCAATTAATTTGATTTCAGAAAACCAATTTTGGAGCTATCATTTATCTCAATTGTTGGGAACAAATCATCCTTTGTATAAGGGATGCCATCAATTCCCGAAGAAAAAATCAGGTATTTTTCGCCGACTTTCTTGTAATTAAACGGTTTCCAGCCTTTAGAGCCAAACGCGTCTATCGGGTCATCAATGGAAATTAATTTATCATCTTCTTTTAGTTGTTGTAAGCTATCAGGATACTGGCCGTTTTGTAGTTTATAAAATTCAACATCTTTTACCAACCTGTTCAATTGCATCTGTGAAACATTGGTAAACCCTTCCTTTGGAAGTTTGCCATATTTTAAAAAAAGGAAAACGGATGAGTAGATCATTACAGTAAATAGAATTCCAAACGAACCTATTATTA
>Ga0075024_100000307_pt1 | contig 16895 bp, 11 predicted proteins | sample Str013_2_FD_71389 | JGI IMG/M metagenome (GOLD analysis project Ga0075024, IMG submission 71389) | Freshwater sediment microbial communities in response to fracking from Pennsylvania, USA - Straight Creek_MetaG_SC_2013 | ecosystem: Environmental > Aquatic > Freshwater > Creek > Sediment... | reverse complement strand
ATCAAATACCATTGAAACTTCCATCGAAGTTTATTATAAGAAGATTAAAAACTTCATGGATTATAAAAGCGGCGCCTCACTTGTGCTGAACCACCATATTGAAACAGAAGTAATCAATACAAGAGGAAAAGCGTATGGCGTTGAATTGTTGCTGAAGAAAACCACCGGGAGGTTAAATGGCTGGCTGAGTTACACATTCTCAAGAACCTTTTTACAACAGGATGACCCTGTTGCGGGAGAAACTGTTAATAAAGGAAACTACTATCCTGCCAGTTTTGATAAACCACACAATATAAATTTTATTGGCAATTACCGGTTTTCGCACAGATATAGTATTTCTTCCAACGTGGTATACAGTACGGGCCGCCCTATAACGCTTCCCCTCGCTGTTTTTAACCTGGGGGGCGCCACATCGCTCTATTATTCAGCCAGGAACCAATATAGGATACCTGATTATTTCAGGGTCGATTTATCTGTCACCATTGAAGGGAACCATAATTTAAAACAAAAGATTCACAATTCATGGTCATTTGGTGTATATAATTTAAGCGGAAGACAAAATGCCTATTCTGTTTATTTCGTGAACGAGAATGGAAAAATAAAAGGATACCAATTGTCGATTTTTGGAACAGTGATTCCATTTGTTACATATAACCTGAGATTTTAAACAGACTACAAAAGATGAATCGAAATATTGCAATAATAATATTAATTGTAATTTTTGGAAGCTGTAAAAAAGCCTACAATCCACCGGCTATTGAGGCACCCAATAATTACCTCGTTGTGGACGGGTATGTTAATCTAAGCCCAAACAGTATTACCACTTTTATATTGAGCCGGTCAAGAAATTTAGTGGATACCGTAATAAATATACCCGAATTAAATGCCCAGGTTTTTGTTCAAAACAACCAGGGCGCTGCCTATACTTTGTTTGACGTAAACCATACAGGCGTTTACAGCAGCAACACACTCAACCTGAGTTTATCCAATAAATACAGGATTAAAATCATTACCGCGGATGGTCACCAATACCTGTCAGATTATATTACAGGCAAAATAAGTCCGCCGATTGACAGCCTTACCTGGGAACAAAATACCGATGTGAGTATTTTTATCAATGCGCATGATCCGGCCAATAATACCCATTATTATAAGTGGAACTACATTGAGACATGGGAGCAGATTGCGCCAGTACAAACATTCTGGGTGCAGAATAACGGAATAATTAGTTTCGCTGATACCAATACTCAAACTGATTCCTGCTGGCGAACCGTAAACTCCGCCACCATTCTTTTGGGTTCCACCGTTACTTTAAGCCAGGATGTGGTTAGTCACGCACCTGTCACTACCCTTCTGAAAGACGATGAAAGGATAAAGACACGCTATAGTATTTTGGTACAGCAGGTACCGTTAACACTGGATGCATATAACTACTGGCTGATAATTCAAAAGAATTCACAGCAATTGGGAACCCTCTTTGATCTGCAGCCCTCTCAGTTAATCGGCAATATCATTTCTGTTAATAATCCGGACGAACCTGTTATTGGTTATATCGTTGCAGCAGCTTCCCAGGAGTTTAGAATCTTTATAGACCATCACCAGGTTACCGACTGGAGCCAATCGGTCCAGCACCAGGAATGTAATGTGCTTACAGTGCCAAGTGATCCGAATAACATATTTACTTACAGCTATCCCGACCCCGATTATGCTCCATGGTATTATTCAAGCACCTCATCATTGCTTGTTTCCCGCAAAGTATGTATTGACTGCAGAACCTATGGGGGGGAAAATAAAAGGCCATTGTTTTGGTAATTCAAAGAATAGTAATGAAAATATGAATGTCAGTAGAACCATATATAAATTGAAACCAGTTCTCTTCCTGTTTATTTTAACAGGCCATGTTTCATATTGCCAGGACAACAATACTGCCGGTATAGAACAATCATTCAGGGAGTATCAACAACAGAATATAGCGGAAAAAGTATTTCTTCATACCGACAGAACATTTTACCTGGCAGGGGAAAGTATATGGTTTAGTGTTTATGTGCTGGATGCATTTGCACATCAGCCGCTTGGCTTCTCAAAAGTTTGTTATGTAGAAATCCTCAATAGTTCATCAAAGCCTGCCTGGCAATCCACTATAATGATTTCGGAAGGTAGGGGCAACAGCGCTTTTATTATTCCGGCTTCTTTTTTATCTGGTCAGTATAAAATACGGGCCTATACCAGCTGGATGAAAAACAAACCTGCAGATTTCTTTTTTGAACAAGCCATTACCATCGTCAACACATTTAAACCGGTATTATTTACTGATACGACCCTGCAAAAACAATTATTTGATCTGCAATTCTTTCCGGAAGGTGGTGCAATGGTAGCAGGATTGTCTTCGGTGGTTGCCTTCAAACTGGCAGATAATACTGGTAAAGGATGTAGTTGTAGCGGAGTAGTTCTTAATAGCAGGAAAGATACCGTAGCTGCCTTTAATGCGTTTCGTTTTGGGATGGGTCATTTTTCTTTTGTACCCCAAAAGGGAGAATCATACACGGCAACCGCAAATTGTAATGGTCAAATGATACGTGCAAATCTTCCCATGGTCCAGTCTGAAGGATATGTCATGCATACAGAACCTGATGGTGATAAAATTAAGGTGGAAGTTTATGCCAGCAATGCAAACGAAGATGCCTTTTTACTGGTACATTCCGGGAAACAAATTGATTATGCGGCCGCAGTTTACATCAATAATGGCAAAGGAGTATTTTATATAAATACTACGGCGCTGGGAGACGGAATGGCCCATATTACTTTATTCAATAAGGAGAAACGACCTGTATGTGAAAGATTGTTTTTTAAAAAGCCGGAAAATAAAATGGTGCTGCAAGTTTCAAACATCGGGCAGGAATATGGAGTTCGTAAACCAGTTAGACTGGAATTAACGGCGGGTGACATAAAAAATACCGATCAGGCTGCCAGTGTATCCATGGGTGTTTACAATATTGATGACTTGCAGGAACATACTCCGGAGGAAATAAACAGTTATCTATGGCTGCAGTCTGAGTTAAAAGGAAATATTGAATCACCTGAATATTATTTTGATGCAACGAACCAGGATGCAGCGGATGCACTGGATAATTTATTGCTTACACAGGGATGGAGGAGCTTTGCCTGGGATGAGGTTTTAAAGGGGGGTAAACCATTATTTGAATTCATTCCGGAATATGAAGGTCCGGTTATATCCGGAACGGTAACCAACCGGAAAACCGGCACAATTGCAGCCAATATCCCCTTTTATATATGTGTTCCGGGTGCAAGGGTAGAATTGAGGACCGCAGTGAGTAACAGTAGTGGAATCATACGGTTCCATTGCAATCCATTGTACGGTAAGAATGAAATTATTTTTCTCCCGGTGAATAGTACCGACAGTATATTCAGGGTAAACATGGTTTCTCCCTTTAGTAATCAATATACAGCTTCAGGGTTTTCTTCCTTTTCACCGAAACCGGATTTGTCAGCATTACTGGAGTACAGGAGTATCAATACCCAAGCGGATAATGCTTTTCTGGTGGATAAAAAGCAAAGGATATTTACTTATCCTGAAGCAGACACTTCATTGTTTTATGGGAAACCAGATCACCAGTATAAACTGGATGATTATACGCGCTTTCTGACCATGGAAGAAGTGATGAAGGAATTTGTGCTGGACGTCAGGCTGCGAAAAAAGGAGGATAAATTTTATTTAAGGGTATGGGATGGTTTGATGAAAGTGTTTTTTGAAAACGACCCACTGGTGCTGATAGATGGCTTACCAGTATGGGATGCCGATAAAATAATGAAGTTGGATCCGTCTAAACTTAAATCCGTTGAAATTGTATCCCGCAAATTTTACCTGGACAAACAGGTAAATGAAGGTATTGTTAGTATTAAATCTTATGCCGGTGATTTCGGGGGGTATATATTGGATCCTGCAGCTATCGTACTGGAGTACGATGGATTGCAACGACAAAGAACTTTTTATTCACCCATGTACGAAACTGCTGAACAGGCTAAGAGCCGAATCCCCGATTTTCGTCATTTATTATTTTGGTCACCACAGGTTATTATTAATAAAGGGGAGAAGAAAACAATAAGCTTCTATACATCTGATCTCAAAGGGAAATTTGCCATCCTGGTTCAGGGTATCAGTAACCTGGGATTGGCAGGTAGCCAATGGGTTTATTTTGAGGTAAAATGATAGATAACCGAATTCAGCCTTAACTGCCTAATTATTTCAGCCAGTCAATCGATATCACCTGCATCTTTTTGTCTCATTCGCTAATTAGAGACAATAACATCGTATTTGAACTGTACCCAAACCTTACGTTGTGCTAAAACACATCTGTAAATTATTTTCAATCAATTTCCCGGGATTGCATTAATAAGTTGCTTTTAATGGATAATTGAATTGCTCATTAAAAGTCTATATTTGATTCTATTTCAAATTGATGTTTACGACAACGATCAAATGAACCAGCTTATAGATATTTGATTGTTATATTACTATGAGTGATCCAAAATTCTTAAGCAATCTGGGTGCTAAAATCAAGGAGATTAGACGCAATAAGAACATTACCCAAAATGGTCTTGCCCTCAAATGTGAATTTGAAAAGGCCAGTATGTCGAGAATTGAATCGGGTAAAACAAATGTTACGGTCTTAACCCTTCGCAAAATCAGCCTGGCCCTGGAGGTAGAACTTTCTGAGTTCTTCCGCTAAATCAATTCTTATCCTGCCTTTTTAAAATTGGCCAGATCCCGTATATAATAATGGTTTATAAATTGATTGGCTTAAACGGCTATTTTGCCCGAGTAATTACAATATTCCTGAAATCAATGGGTCCATGGTCTCCTTGTATCAATAGCGGACCTGGCTCACCTTCCCTGCTGTTAAGCGCTCCGCCTGTAATACCCGGTATTTCCTGGTTACAGATAATAGTGGTGCCATTGCAAACAACCGTTACCATTCTTCCCACAAGGGTAATATCATAGGCTTGCCATTCACCGGGAGCCTTTGCCATATTCTCGCTGGGAGCTATAAAACCGTAAATGGCGCCCAGCTGATCCTTTAAAGGCTCCAGGCCCTTGCTGTCTGCAATCTGTACTTCATATCTCCCGCGCAGGTAAACGCCACTGTTACTTTCTTTCGGGTAGCGAAATTCAATATGTAATTTAAAATCTGTAAAAGAATCATCCGTTACAATATTTGCTCCGGACTTTGGACTTTTCAAAATACCATCGGTTACTATCCACTGGTTATTTCCCAATGCATGCCATCCTTTTAAATCAGTTCCATTAAAAAGTTTAACCGGCTTTCCCCATACAGGAGCCTGGGTACGTCGTAGTGAAGGAGCGCGAACGCCTGTCCAGTTGAATTTTTTCCCATCACTGGCGGTCATGGTTCCGGCCAGGCTGTCGCCTTGTAACGTCGCTTCAAAAACCTGGTCGTTGGTGCCTTGATCCCATTGTGGTGGAATGGAAAAATTCATTTTGCCCTCTGCAAAATTTACACGCGATATAGGCCTTGCACTTCCCGATACCCCGGTAAATTGTCCCACCAGGGTACGAAAACCTGAATGCCTTACCTCCAGCCAGGAAGGCAGCAGCCTTCCACCCATGTCAATGGTTATATCCCACCTGCCTTCTATGGGGTTTTCAAATAGGGGCGCTTTTGAATTGTTGGCTTTTGTGAAAGATGAGCCTAACAAAAAGCAAATTCCTGGCAACAATAATTTGTATGCATTTTGAAGTAAACGACTAATTGGTCCCCGCATAAATATATCTTTAGAATGTGAAACTTCAATTTAGGGATAAAATGTATACCATCAAATTGAAAATTTCATCTAAAGTTGATTACAAAGAATAATATACATAGTTGGGGCTATATTCCCAGATATTAAGCAAATCGGTGTGTTGGTTTCGGGTAGCCTGGTGTAAAGGATGACTGTCGTACCTGTTTAATAAAACAATCATATTTGTTGGCTGTTTCTCTTAATACATTTTCCACCAGCTTTTTTAAACCTGAAGGTTCCGTTTGCACCCTTGCGTTTATGAGTAGCCTGCATTCATGTGTATCAGGTAAGTCAATTGAATCAACCGGCAACTGGCTCATTGTAGTATAACTAATCTTTTGTTGCCGGTTTTCTGCCTCAATAATACATTTAACATGACCAATGGTCCATTGTTCTTTTTGAATGGCCAGGAAGATAGCCTTTATTATTTGAAACGCAACAGCTGCTGCATTTGGAAGGGGAGAACTAATATGCAAACTTGAATCCAGCCAGGCCAGTTGTGCTTCGCCGCTTGGATATATATCGTAATCAATATCTAAAGATGAAAGAGGAGAAGGTCTTCTGAATTTTCTGGCAGATTCTATCCATTTTCTTATAGCTGTCGTTTCCATTGAATTTTGCTGCAATATGATTTTACCCGCGAAGTCATTTTTGATAATGGAATTAACAATATCCAGTTGTTCCCCGTTAATCAGATCTGTTTTATTCAGGACCAGAATATCTGCTTCTTCCAATTGTTTTTTATAAATGTATTGTACTTGCTCTGCTACAAAACTTGCGCTTCCTTCCATAATCGCCAATAACAGCGATACATCAGTGAATACTGAAATTACAAGTTCACAACCAGGCCGGTATAAACCAAGTGGTTTAGCAATAGTGGCAACCATATCGGTACAGGAGCCAACTGATTCGGCAAAAATAATTTCAGGCTGGAATTCAGTCAATAGAGATTGAACATGATTGTCCAACTGGGAATAATTGCAACAGAAGCACCCGTTGGAAACCTCTTTAACTGGTATGTTTATGTGGTTGATATGTGCGCTGTCTACATGCTGGTCTCCTTGATCGTTGGTAATAACAGCCACCTTGATGCCTTCCTTAATTAATTGCAGACAGGCATTGGAAATACCAGTCGTTTTACCACTACCAAGGAAACCTCCAATTAAAAATAGTTTCATACCGATATAGCTTCAAAAACCGAAAGACATTATACTGGGTTTAATTAAAACCAGGCTTCAGAGATTTTTATTTACTCCGAAAGTAAATTGTTTTATATATAAGATCCCCATGTACCGAAACGCCAGTAATGGTTACAATATAGGAGGCCGGTATATCACTTGTGTAAAAACTAACGGATACCCTGTTGTTGATATCACTTAAGATGTTACCGTTCCAATAAAGTGTAGACCTTGCGTCTGCAGGTAAAACTGTTTTGGCATTCTTTGTACTGTAATCCGGATTCGCGAATAATGCATTCGGCGAAATCCCTTTTGCGTAAAACATTTTGCCACCAACTAATTCCTCTTTTATGTCTTTGAGTTTACTGGTTGTATTTATAAGAATAACACCATTACCACCCTGTACACCATAAATAGCTGCTTCAGCTCCCCTCAGTACCTCAATAAAATCTATTTCCTTCAGGTTAAGTGAATTTAAATAGCCTAGCACAGGACTGGGGCTATCGGGTTCAACAATGTTTGCACCAACTCTAACACCATCTAAAATAAGAATCGGTTCTGTACTTTTCCCCTGGTTCAGCATGGAGCTGGGTCCCATTGATGCAAGATAACCGTTGATTAATGTAAGGCCCGGAACAGAAAGTATGGCATTTCTTACGCTGTTTTTTCTAATCAGATCTTCCGATGTAATGATATACGAATTAACATTTACACGTTTGTTTTCATCATAACTTACCTTTTGTTTTGCTTTTACCGTAACAGGTGTAAGCATTTGCCCGGTTTCATTTTCTCTTTTATATTCAGTGAAGTATTTTCTGGATACAGTAGTTTGCAGCGGTAAATACTGCTTTAATAATACAGGTGTACTTACATGTGGTAAAACCTGGTCATCCAGCATGATTTTTTTATTTTTTGAAAATCCCTTATTGTCCCTTACTTGTATAGAAAATAATGTGCTGTCGGGATAACTATTTATGGCGAAACGAAATCTTCCTTTACTGTCGGTTGTATCAGTATAAACCATTGTTGCACCTGAATTAGACATTAATGTAACAGGACTGTTGGGAGAAATTTCATTTTTTTCGTTGAATATGGTACCTCTTATAAAAAACAGGCTATCTGCTTCGGTCGATGTTGGCGGTGCTTCAATTTTGCTTATTGCTTCAAAAGTATTGGAGCGGGATATCATGAATAAATCCCTTTCTTCATCTGTGAGTTTATCATTTCTTGACATAAAATTATTGTCGATCAATCCGCCTGCGGAATTTAACTGGCTTTTTTGATTGTCAGCAACGGCCGCTGAAGCGAGTGAATCGGTTACGGCAACCGTCAGTAAAGACTGAACAGGATGCTGATCGGCATCTGTTACTGAAATATTAATGGTAACCTTTTCCTTTTTGCCATACATATTCTTATCAGTAGCGGCGGTAACCCGGACATTGTTATCATGGACGTACACGCTTCTTTCACTCAGCATGTTAAATGATTTGTCAAACAGGTAGAAAGTAGTAATACCATCAGGCAATTTGTGTTTGTCTACAAATACCTCGTACAATCCTTTTCCAATGCCTGTAAAAATCAAACTATCTCTGCAAATACCAATCACGTAGGTTTCTATATTCTTTTTGAAAATGGAATCTTCCAGCAGGATTCTCAATTTAAGGGCCGCCGGCATGTTAGTCACGGCTATTTGTCCTGCGAAGAAATTGAATGGAGGCAATGAGAAAGTATTGTCTTTTCCATCGTAATTAAATACCGCCCTGTATTTTCTATAACGGGAAGGTTCAAACTCAAATTTAGCAAGTCCGGCGCTATTGGTAGTGAACCTTGCCACCACAGTATCCAAATTATCCTTTATGATGCCACTTATACTTACAGGTGTACCGTTTTTATCGGTGGAACGCAAAGTCACAGTTGAATTTATTCCGGTCATTATCGTACCACCCTCCGGGTAAAAACCAATGTTTAGGCTGTTATCCTGGTTATTATCACGTGTCTTATGTGAAGCAAACCTGTTGAGTTCAATTTTATTCGCAACATAAATCGATTTTACAAACAGGCTGTTGGGGTCGTTTTCTGCCATATAACTGGTATATGCCCTTAGCCAATAATATCCCTCCGGCAAGTTTACCGGCAATGCTATCTGCCCACTCAGTTGCTGGTTGGCTGCATCCAGGATCTGCAACTTTATTACACTGTCTTTCTCATTCACCAGGTCCACAAATAAGTAGGGGACTCTGTTGGTAATTCGCTGTGAAACAGAATTAACAACAGAAGCTTTGAACCATATCGTTTCTCCGCTTTCAAACACTGATTTATCAGTTACCAAGTAAGCGATATGCTTTTCGTGCGTTCTGAGAGAGGTAATTAATTTGCCGGAAAATGCATCCAGGACGGGAGTGCCAGGTTCCTGTGCAGACAATGAGAAAGAAAATAATAGAAAAATAAGGATTGTTAAGGTAGTATGGGATCTCATGGCAGCAATGATTTGACTAGTCTTGAAGGTACGACAGTTTTCCACGCAGGCTTGTAAATGATAAATGAACGGCAAGAATAGCTATATCAGTACCAGTTAGGGGAAACAAGGTATGGAACCGCCTTCATTATAATTCCTTGCGGTAGGGCATTGACGCTTGTGCACCCATCCTGGTAACTGAGATCGAAGCTGCCCTGCAGGCGATCTCTATAGCATCTTTCCAACCCTTTCCCAATGTAATTTCTCCTGCAAGTACACCATTAAATGTATCTCCTGCGGCTGTAGTGTCCACTGCATTTACTGCAGGTGCATTTACCAATATCTCTTTTATTTTGTTTTTAAAGAATGCTCCCTGTGCCCCCAATGTAATGATTACATTTTCCACCCCTTTTTCCAGTAAAAGGGTGGCTGCTTTCCTGGCAGAATCAATATCCCCGACTGTTACACCGGTTAATAACGAAGCTTCGGTTTCATTGGGCGTAATTAAGAACAGGTAACTGAATAAGCCCTCAGGAAGCGCTTGTGCCGGCGCCGGGTTGAGAATGACTTTCTTTCCGAGACTGTGCGCTTTTTTAGCTGCATGCAATACAGTGGTCAATGGAATTTCTAATTGTAATAATACAACCTCCGAAACAGCAATTTCATTTTCAGCAATATCAATATTCATTTCAGTCATAGCTTCATTCGCACCAGGAGCCACTACTATTTCATTTTCCCCGGATATATCCACCAATATCAATGCGGTGCCTGAAGCTTTTTCAGCATCAATGGCAATATATTTTGTGTTGATGCCTTCCTTTTTAAATTCTTCCACGGCACGCTGACCAAAAATATCATTGCCGGTTTTGCATATGAATAATACATCGTGACCCATTCTTGCAGCCGCAACCGCCTGGTTGGCGCCTTTACCACCAGAGAACATAAAAAATTCACCTCCCATTATAGTTTGTCCCGGTACTGGAAAGGACACAGTTTTTACAACCATATCTGTATTGGAACTTCCGATGACAATAATTTTTGACATGATTTGTGAAATTGTAATTTTTTTTTACCGGGCATAAATAATTAATGCGATTCCAACAATGTAAAGCATCAGCATTAAATTCAGTAAAACAGCAGTACCCCTGGGCGCATTTTTAAATTCGCGCCAGATAAAAATACCCCATATCGCCGCCACTACTGTAGCGCCCTGGCCCAGGCCGTAAGAAATGGCGGCTCCTGCCTTGCCGGAGGCAATAATACTGAATGACATACCAATACACCAGATGATTCCACCAAGGATTCCCGTCAGGTGATTGCGAAAACCGCCTTTGAAATATTGTTTAAAATTTACCGGCTCGCCTGCAAAAGGCTTTCGCATAATATAGGTATTGAAGATTAAATTACTCAGCACAATACCAATGGCAAATAATACCATTGCTGAATAAGGACTGAGTTTCCCGGTCTCGGGAATGGAGAAATCAGTGAACATTGATTTTGCGACAAAACGGTAAAAGAAACCCATCAGTAAACCCGCTGCAATGGAAAGTGTTAATCCTTTGGTAGAAGGAGAGGCGTTGCCGGATGTCATTTTTTTATAGGCCCTGGCATTCAATACAATGGCGATGGCAATCAGCGCCACCCCGGCAAATAACAGCAGGGCATTGCCTTGCGGCTTATCAATATAATTTACCAATACACCCAACACCAATGCAATGCCAATTCCTACCGGAAACGCTACCGACATGCCGGCAATGGAAATGGCGGCTACCAGTAATATATTGGCAGCATTAAAAATTATCCCCCCTAATATTGCAGATAATAAATTGTCCTTATTTGCTTGTGCAATATCTGCCATAAAACCCCTTCCCTGGGTTCCATTACTACCAAGTGTAAACGCAAATAGGAGCGTGAGCAACAAAATACCAATCACGTAATCCCAGTAAAATAATTCAAATCGCCAGTTTTTCGCTGCCAGTTTTTGAGTATTGGCCCATGATCCCCAGCAAAGCATAGTTATGACGCAGAAGATTACAGCCATGGGGTAACTGTCGAGTATAAACATAATGAAGTTTTTGTGTTTTGGTAATTTAATCCGGTTACTTTCCTGATTTTGCTTTCATAGGCTGGTGCATGATCAATTCGTTGATAATATTTTCCATTTCCGGTACAGGTGTCTTTTGTATTAAATACAAATCGCGGGTACCATTCTTGTCCCAGCTATTTGATCCATCGGTATTGCAAATCATTTTTCCGCGGGCAACAGTATAATATTTATTATAACCCCTTACTGCCACCAGTAAGGCTGTTTCGTCCCAGCTGTTTCTTCCTTTGGCATCTTCCTTGTCCATGGGGATACTTCTTGCAAACACATCTTTCACAGGTGAATGGGGGTAGTGGCTATGCGCTATGGGCAGGCCGGTATGTATATACAATCCAATTTCAAACCCGCTGAAAAGTATGGGTGTAGGCCAATTATCATATGCAAACTTTGAAGCGGCTGCATCCTCTTTCACATTGAATTCTGTAAAGGAACCCATCTTGTCGTCAAACCTTGCAGCCATGCAAACCAGGCGTTTTACTTTTTTTGCCACAAGGGCCTTTCCATCCAATGCAGAATACTTGTCCGCATTTGATTGAAGCAGGTTGGACATATTGGTAAGGAAGCCAACCGTTACGATGGTCACACTGTTATCAGGTTGTTTGGATAATATGCTCCTGTAAAGATTCAATGCATCTTCAGCCTGGTCGTTTGATTTTACCTGGTGCGGGTAATTGGCAACAATCAGGGAATCCCATTTTTGAGAGGACCCAATATTTACCGCTTCACCTCTTACCACGCCGATAGGAATGCCGGGACGGTTGAAATAAGTATTCAGTACACTTAATGTTGCTGCTACAAGCGGATGTTTGTTGCTGGCAATAGTGGCCAGTATCCTGCATTCACCCATATCGGCCATGGCATGCAGCATGGTAATGGCGCCTACATCATCGTAATCAGGCCCCATATCTGTATCGAAAATGATGGAAACTGGGACTTCTTTTTTAGGAACCTTAGCCTGGGCAAATAATAAGGGAGTACTCAGAAAAAACAGGATGAAAGACATCCATAAGCGAAGCATTGGCTTTCGCTCCAGAAAGCAAGATTGGTTCATATAGCAGGCATGTTTTGATAATGATGGATACAGGAAATTAAACCGGGTTTATGGGTCACTGTTCCTTATGGGAATATAGCACTTTTATTGGAGTAAAGTGAACCGGCTTTTTAATGAATGTTTCACTTTAATTCAAACTTATTTCTTGCCTCCACTTACATTACTGATGGCTATACTTCTTTCAATCACTGAATTTATTTTCGCAGACTGACCTGGTATACTGGTTTCACTCACCACCAACTCGTGCAGTGTTGCTTTTTGAATCCACCCCGAACCAAGGTCCTTAAAAATATCTCCCCAATAATGAGAACTTCCTTTTGTAGGTATTTCCATATTTGCCATGGGTTTTACAACCATATAAAAGGAACTTTCTCCTGAATCGTACTCGAGTAACGCACAGTTTTTATGGGATTGCTGGCTAAGCCCTTTAAAGGACAATGTGATTTCTCCGTTTTTAAAATAGGAGCCTTCACCCACCTGGCTCCCAATATTTACCGACGGTTTTGAAAAAGAAGCCGAATGAATAACCCTATCCCCGATATGTGTCAAATCCTGTATCCCTTTCCCGGAGTCGGTTCTTTCACTAAACACACTCATGGAATGAAAATCAATAAATGCATTGTAAACATGATAAGAGTTTTCTACTGCCAGCATCTTCCCGTTTTCCCCGGTTAGTTTTTCAAACTTACCTGGATCAATTCCAAAAGTAGGAGCCTTATTGTCAGCATTCTTAGCCGATAAAGAAAAATAATATTTCCAGTTGGTAAGAGAAGGAATATTCATTTCGGGAGCATTGTTTAATTGAACCGACGCATGCAGACAGGTATATTCATCACCAGTTGATTTATTATTGGACGGAACACAACGAAGTCTTAAGCGATAAATATCCACAGCAAGCCGGGCCCCATCCGGTGCATACTTCATTAACCTTGATTCCATTTCAAAATACTGTGTGTCCTTTGAATGGACAGGAACCAAATTATAGGGTTGTTCCAGTAGTTTATGGAGCGCCGAATTTTGCTGCGCTCCTGCATAAAATAAAGGAATGAATATGCCTGCAACTAACAGAAAATAAAATGGTCTTTTCATTGTTTAATATTTGCCCCACCAGAGGTATTAATTAATTCAGGCTGAATACTATCGCTTCATAAGGATCCAGTTCAATGATCGTCTTGCCTTTCATTTTTAATGATGCATTTTCATAATTGGAAATAAGCAGTTTGGCCTTCGGCAGGTTTATTCCAATATCGGCGATTGATTTGCCTGCAGAAAAATTGAGTACAATGAGTAATTGATGGCCTTCTCCTTCCCTTAGATAGGCGTACACAGTAGTATTTGCTTTGTCAAGCAACTTGTATTTGCCATATACCAGCGTCGGATATTTTTTCCTCAGCGCCACCACCTTCCTGAAAAAATTAAGGGGTGAATGCGGGTCTTTTTCCTGCGCTTCTGCATTGATGGTGGTATAATTAGGATTCACATTAATCCAGGGTGTTCCATTTGAAAACCCTGCATTGGTTGTATTGTCCCATTGAAAAGGGGTGCGTCCATTGTCCCTTGTATTTCGCCTGGCGTTATCAAAGAAATTACTTGTGTCCCCTCCTGTTGCTTTTACATGCTGGTACTCATTCAGGTTAGCCATATCCCGAAAATCCGCCACGCTCTTAAAACTGGTATTGGTCATGGCCAGTTCATCTCCACTATAATAATAAGGTGTACCACGCATGGTCATTATAAAAGTGGTAAGCATTTTAGAAGAACGGTCGCGGAATTCCGGACTATCATTACCAAACCTGCTTACCATCCTTGCCTGGTCGTGATTGGCAAGAAAGATCGATAACCAGCCCTTACTGGCAAAAACGCTGTCCCAGCGGCTAAACACTTCCTTAAATTTTAATAAACTATAACCACGGGGATTACCAATATCCACGCCATCAAATGCATAGGCCATGTTCAGTTCTTTTCGGTCGGCATCCACCAAATCATGGGCATCTTTAAATGAATTACCGGCCCCTTCAGCTACACTCATTACATTGTATTTGCTGAATACCTCTCTGTTCATTTCCCGCAGGTAATCATGTAAGTGCGGGTCAACAGCATAATACAATGAAAAGTTCTTTTCATACCCTGCAGGGAAAGCCGGCCAACTGGTATCTTTTGCCGCAAACTGGAACGCATCAAGGCGAAATCCGTCAATGCCTTTATTGGCCCAGAATTTCATGATATCATATACCTCTTTTCGTAACCGGGGGTTTTCCCAATTGAGATCAGGTTGCTTGCGGGAGAAATAGTGCAGGTAATAGGCATTTGTTAAAGAATCATATCTCCAGGCATCGTGGTTTACATCAAACAGGCTGTAACGGGATGCAGGCTTTCCTTTTTCAGCGGGCCACCAATGGTAATAGTTTCGGTACCTGCTGTTTCTTGAACTTCGGCTCTGTTTGAACCATTCATGTTCATCGCTGCTGTGGTTTACAACCAGGTCCATAACCAGTTTTATGCCACGTGCATGCAGGCCTTTTAACAAGGCATCAAAATCAGCCATGGTTCCAAAGTCTTTCATGATGTTTCGGTAATCGCTCACATCATATCCATTATCATCGTTGGGCGAACTGTATATAGGATTGAGCCATACGGCCGTGACACCAAGACTTTTTATATAATCCAGTTTCGAAATAATTCCCTTAAGGTCTCCAATACCATCGCCATCCGTATCCTTAAAACTGCGGGGATATATTTGGTAAACAATGGCTTCTTTCCACCACTTTTTTTCGCTGTTTAACCTGGGTGTGGAATTTTGTGCTGATGAACTGACTGGCTGAGCTCCGAATAATGCAATGAGGAAGATGGTCAGCAAAGAGCTTTTCATTAAAAAATATTTTTGATAAAGAGGAAAGAACAATCGGCCTGATGAGAATTACCGGGTAACCAAAGGTATTAAAGAATTGTATATGTTGCCGCCGCTTATTAAGCCAAACGGGGGATAATTTTTTATGATACATTGAATACGTATTCAATGTATTTCAACATGCTGCTTTTACTAACCCTGGTTATTAAGCTATCTTATTGAACTGCGGACAGGCATTAACTTTCTTTGGCAATGCAGTTTTTCCTGAACGGATTAGATCAATAACATTAAATGATTTTGTATGACAAAATGGACAAGCATGTACATCACCCGCTGAATCGATATAAACACTGCGGCTGCCGGAGAAACAACCCACCCTTCGCTGGTGGTAGCCATGATACATCATGGTTGGATACCCGTTGTACATTGGGTGATGATTATATGTTTTAAAAATCTTTTCGAGAAACTGGATATGAATTTCTTTCAGCATTACATCCTTCCCTTCATAATGACCAACACTTCTGGGTTCCAGCACCTGTACAAACTGCACACCAAGGTTTTTCGCAAAATCCATATAAGCAGTAATATGGTTTTTCTCCAGGAATTTCTTAGTGGCACATACACTGATGGCGACAACCAATCCCGCGGCTTTTGCATTGGCTACTGCATTAATGGCCCCTTCAAATGCACCCATGTTTCCGCGAAACATATTGTGCAACTCGGGAATATAATGGTCAATGCTAATGACCATTCCACGACAACCTGCTGCTTTTAATTTTCGTGCATTTTCTGCTGTTACATTAAAACCGGAACTAAGTACCCAGCATTCACTGTGTTTACTGGTTTGCTCAATTACCGGTACCAGGTCCCTGAACCGAACCATTGGTTCACCACCACTGAAGTGAAATTGCAATACACCCTCCCTGCGGTACATGTCAATAGTGGTAAGTAATTCCTCTCTTGTAAATGATTCTTTCTGGTTGAGGTTGTCCCATTCGAAACAATGCTCGCAACGCATCGGGCATTTGCGGGTAATAGCCAGGAAGGCAAAAGACATTTTTTCTGTTCCATCCAGCGGGAAGGCATGGCGACGCAATTCATTCCTGATAAGCGTATCATAACCCCGGGATGGCCAACCAGGTGTATACATCGTAAAATGGTATTTATTACCAATGCGGTATATTTTCCTCAAATCCCCACCATATATATCTGATCTTAATTGCAGCATATGCTTGTACACTTTCCATATCTTCTTAGGGTTCTTTATTGTTATGCAGGCCAAATAAAATATCCTGCTTTTAATGGCCCACCAGATAATTTTCCGCTCGAGCCCGGCTGCCCGGTTATTCCCAATGTTACTGGCTGCTGCAGGTCCGGGATTTCTGAAATGAATAGGTATACTAACAGGCTTTTTATTTTCCAATATTGTTTCCATATAA
>Ga0075024_100000303_pt1 | contig 16958 bp, 14 predicted proteins | sample Str013_2_FD_71389 | JGI IMG/M metagenome (GOLD analysis project Ga0075024, IMG submission 71389) | Freshwater sediment microbial communities in response to fracking from Pennsylvania, USA - Straight Creek_MetaG_SC_2013 | ecosystem: Environmental > Aquatic > Freshwater > Creek > Sediment... | reverse complement strand
GGCATACCGGCCGGTCGGATCCAAATACGATTCGCTTTGTTCCAAATGCATTTACAACTGTATCCAGGTAAGGAACGAAATCTTCCTTTTTCCATTTTTTCAAATCCGCCTCTGTTACCATCCCTGATACTTTACAATATACATTATCATATGCTGCAATTGCCTCCATATCTTTTTTCCACTGAATGATGTTTTTATCTTTTATTGGCGGTTTAGCCAGGTGATCTATTATAAATAGCTGATCAGGAAAAGCAGCCACCAGTTCTGTAGAAAATGCGATTTGATCAGTATAAATTAAAATATCGTAAGTAAAATTGTACCGTTTCAAAGCGGCAATACCACTTTTAAATGCAGGTCGCAACATCAGCGATCTATCGGCTTCTCCCTGCAGCACATGCCGAAACCCTTTCATTTTATTAAACCCACTATAGTAGGCAAGCTTTTCATCTACAGCTCGTGATTGCAAATCCACCCAGCCTACAATACCTTTAATGAAATCATGTTTACCTGCATGTGCCAGGTGAAATTCATTTTCTTCATAGGATTGGTCAGACTGTACTACAACCGTTCCATCCATTCCATTGGCTTTGAGGATGGGCTCTAAATCCTGCGGACCAAAATCACGCCTGATAACTGCCATCTCTTCTGTTATCCAGCTATCCCTTATAGGATCAAATTTCCAAAAATGCTGGTGTGCATCAATGCGCAGCATATGCTTTTACATTTTGCTTTGATACACCGAGTCCATCAATACCCAATTCCACTACATCACCATCTTTTAAATAAACAGATGGCTTCATACCCATACCTACGCCAGCGGGGGTGCCGGTAGAAATAACATCGCCGGGAAGCATCGTCATAAACTGGCTTACATAAGAAACCAGGAAAGGGATATTGAAAATCAGGTTGGCCGTTGTACCATCCTGCATCTTCTTCCCATTTACCGTGAGCCACAGCCGAAGATTGTCAGTGTCTTTTATTTCATCTTGAGTTACCAGCCATGGACCCATCGGTGCAAACGTATCACAACCCTTTCCCTTATCCCATGTACCACTTCTTTCAATTTGAAATTCTCTTTCAGAAACATCATTGTGCAGGCAATAACCAGCAATATATTGCAGGGCCTCGGATTCGCTCACATAACTGGTCTTTTTACCAATCACAATTGCCAGTTCCACTTCCCAATCCGTCTTCACCGAGTTTTTTGGAATTACGATATCATCAAAAGGTCCGCAAAGCGCCGTAGTAGCTTTTAAAAATACAACTGGTTCAGGTGGAGGCGTTGCACCTGTTTCCTTTGCATGATCCGCATAATTCAGTCCAATACAAATAATCTTTGAAGGTCGCGCAATGGGCGATGTTAATTTATATTCCCCTTTTATTGGAGACAATTGTTGACCATTGTCTTTTATAAATCCTTTCAACTTGTTCAATCCGTCGTTTTCAAAAAAGGCTTCATTGTAATCTTCTCCCCGTGATGAAGTATCGTAATATTTTTCGTCTACTACCACACCGGTTTTAGTAATTCCCTGCTGTATAAATCGAATCAGTTTCATAATAATTAATTATTCAGTTTTACAAATCCTCCGTCTATCGGGTAATCGCAACCTGTTATAAAAGCCGCTTCATCCGAACAGAGGTATAATATAAGATGTGCAATTTCAACCGGTTTTGCCATCCTGCCTATTGGTTGCGTCTTCGACAACTTGTCAAACATTTCCTTTTCCTTGCCTGGATAGTTCTTTGCAAGAAATCCGTCCACAAAAGAGGTATGCACCCTTGCCGGAGAAATGCAATTACAGCGAATATTATCAGCCAGGTAATCCCTGGCAACAGATAGGGTCATGGCAGTAACAGCTCCTTTAGTCATGGAATAGGCAAACCGATCCTGTATGCCCACCAATGCGGCAATAGAGGATACATTCAATATAACACCACCATTGTTCTTTTTCATATTGTGAATAGCCGCAAACAGGCAATTGTACACACCCTTTACATTTACATTGAACACACGATCAAAGTCGGCAACGGCAGTCGTTTCAAGTTTCCCGATATGTGATATACCGGCACTGTTCACCAGTATATCAATTTTATCAATCTTGTCAAATGCCGTTACTACCTGTTCCTGGTTGCTCACATCAATTATGTGAACAACGGCCTGCCCTCCTGCCTTACTAATTTCTTCAGCGGTTTCGGTAGCCTGGGCATTATTGATATCCACCAAATGTATTGTAGCTCCCTGTTGGGCAAACAATACAGCGGTTGATTTTCCAATACCACTTCCCGCACCGGTTATTATTACGTTTTTATCAGCTAGACTAAACATCATTGTATTATTTCAAAATTATAATCAGGTTGCCGATAACGGTTTTATTTTATAGCCCTTCCATCCAAAATACAGAACGAACAGAAAACAAAACAGCGGTACGATATAAGCGATTTGCATGCTGCCGGTCTTGTCAGAAATGAAGCCCATCAGCAAAGGAGCAAAGGCGCCCCCAATGATCGACATCACCAAAAAAGAAGACGCCATTTTTGTTTCTTCCCCCAAATCTTTTATGCCCAGTGCAAATATAGTCGGGAACATAATCGACATAAAAAATGGAACAGCCATTACAGCATACACCGCCGGATAGCCTTTTGTGCTTATAGCGATTGCAAGTAATACCACATTAATGAGTGCATAGAGGCATAATAGTTTTGTAGGTTTAATATAACGCATAAAAAATGTCCCGGTAAAACGGCCTACCATAAACCCTACCATCGCAATACTAAGGTAATAGGCCGCTTCCTTCTCATGCAGAACAACGATTGACTTTGAAAAACGAACAAAAAAACTATTAACCCCGACTTGCGCACCTACATAAAAAAATTGAGCTATTACAGCCCATTTTACGTGACTGAACTTAAATACACTTAATGAAAAAGAGGTACCATGTGCGTTAGCATCGGGTTCTTTTATTTCAGGTAATCTTGTAACCATGAAAAGAATAAATACAAGAAATATTAAGGAAGCCATAATCATCGCGGGCACTTTTACGGTATCAGATTCTGTCTGCAGATAACTATTAAGTTGTCCCGCAGCCTTCATTGTCTGCAATTCTGCGGGTGTGTGTTCTACACCAGAAAAGATAAATTTCCCTCCTACGATTGGCGCTACAAAGGCGCCTACACCATTGAATGACTGGGCAAAATTCAAACGCTGTTCAGAAGTTTCTTTTGGTCCAAGGATGGTCATGTATGGGTTGGCCACTGTTTCCAGGAAGGTGGCGCCACTGGCTATTACAAATAAAGCGGAGAGAAAAAATACATAACTGCGGGTTGACGCCGCTGGCAGAAACATCAATATCCCGATTCCAAATAAGGCAAGTCCAAATAATATCCCTTTCTTATAGCCAAATTTGTGCATGAATATACCTGCAGGAATGGCAATCGTAAAATACCCAAGATACACAGATGTATCGATGAATGCGGATTGCGTATCGCTCAATTCACAGGCCTTTTTCAGGTGGGGAATTAAAATCGGGTTTATATTATGAAGAAAGGCCCAAAGGAAAAACAAGGAAGTAACCAGGATAAACGGAAGCAGGTAGTTGTTTTTTTGCATGAGCGTATGGTTGTGAATCGTTAGTTTGGTTAAAAGAATTTCCCCCTATTCAAAGGAAAACAATTTTCAATGTAAAGTGCACGATTAAATTACCGTTTTCTGCAAATATTTTAACCCCACCCCTTTATTTAATTTTATAAAGGCGCTTTGCTTCGGGATATACTTCCATCAAACTATTGGTATTTCCTTTTTCATCCACAAATTTCTCGCCCCAGCTAAAGGGCTCCCATATACATGTCCCGATCCCTTTGTTATTCGGTAAGTTAAAAGCAATTTTATTCACTTCTGCCTTCTTTTCGGAATATTCCACAACAATAATATCCTTATCGTAACGGGTTGCCAAATCATCCAGGTTATTGGCTAAATCTTCCAGTGTTCCGTGCCAGCATGGATAATAGGATTCCCCAATTATATCGAAAGGCAGTTTTCGCTGAAACATATTATCGAGGAAGAACCTCGACTCAGCATTCTGGCCACCGCAGGCAATGTGCAACATTATAACGATAGCAGGATCAGTTTCTCTCACTGCATTGCAACCAGCCCGAAGAAAAGCGGCCAGGGTATCCATATTGGCAGCATTCCCGTCGGGCCATAATATACCGTGATTGATTTCATTGCCTACCTGAACCATATCCGGCAATGTATGCTGTTCCCTTAAAGCGGCTAAAACCTCCCTTGTAAAATCATGCACCGCTTTCTGCAAAGCGGCAAAGTCAAGTTGTTTCCATGCTGCCGGTTTGAATTGTTTTCCCGGATCGGCCCAGTAATCACTGTAATGAAAATCGAGCAGGAAATGCATACCTGCTGCTTTTATACGTTTCGCCATTTGTTTGGTGTGTTCCAAATCGCAAAACCCTTTACCGGGTGAATAACCACTGTCCGCAGACGGGTTATTAAATATGCGCAACCTTACATAATTAAATCCATTGTCTTTTAAAATTTGAATCCCATCCTTCTCTACACCCTTATCAGTAAATTTTTTTCCACGGCTCTCCAGTTCCGGAAGAAAAGAGATATCGGCGCCCAGCATTTTAACCGGATGTTGCTGTTTTTCGCTAGCCTGGGCAGATGCATCAAAATTGCAATGTACCATTACAGCCAACAGGCAGTAAAACAGGATCCTGGTTTTTACCATAACGCTTTTATTAATAATTAAAAATGATACGCATAATTCATAAAATCCAACGCAGGCAAAGCATTCCCTGAAAAATCAAAGAAAGCATTGTTTTCCCAGGCAGAACCAGTACCCCAGGGGGTTTTTAAACCCGAGGTAATCCATGCCGGTTCCCAGTAAATTACACCTGTACCACCCCCGGTGATAACCTGTTGGGTCAGGTCCTTCATCAGTTTGTATTGACTGTCCTTCGAAACTTCATAACCTGTCATCGCCACATCTCCGGAAACCACATTGGTATAACTATCTGCAAATTCCTTTGTCCAGGGACAAGCGGTTTCCACAATCATTATCGCCTTATTGTATTTACTTTTCAATGAAGCTATATTGCCACTAATGTCATTCATGACTGTAACGGAAGACCAGAAATAATACCATGAAATACCCAGGATATCAAAATCATTTACCTTCCCATTTGTAATTATATTGCCTGCCCACCAGTCTGCATTTTCAAGCCCTGCCACATGGAGTATTATTTTTGGTTTAACAGATGCAGTTAAAGAAAAAAACCTGACAGCATAGATGGCACTATTGAGCAATTCACCCAATTGTGCCCAATTGTTACTGGTAACTTTCCCCACCGGAAACAACATGCCGTTATTGATTTCATTTCCCAATTGGATGAATTCAGGTACCAGGTTCTTTGAATTCAATTCATTCAGCACATTTAAGGTGTACTGGTAGAGAGAATCTTTAAGCGTGACAAGTGGCAAACCCGACCAGGCTGCAGGCACTGCCTGGTTGCCCGGATCGGTCCATGTATCTGAATAATGCAGGTCAAGGCAGGTAGCCATTCCCTGTGCTTTGGCCCTTTGGATGGTTTTCTCAACATCATTTATATCGCTGTACAAATGGTTGTTGGTATAGGGTAGCATCCATTGTGGGTTGTGCCACAACCGCACGCGTACAGTATTGGCGCCATGGTTGGCAAAAATGACAAAGGGATCCTTTACTGTATTGGAGTCTTTGTAAACCCCGTTATAATCCTGCACCTGGTTTACATAGGAAAGATCAGCGCCCATTACAAATTTATTCCAGCTATAAAATGTCTTAGTTACAATTGGGGAAGTAGAGGTTCCGCTTTTTTTACAGGAGAGAACATAAAAAAACATAAAACAAACAACCATCCCTCCAATGGTTCTTACAATACCATATTTTATTTTCCGGTTCATAGAAGTAGTTATATTGTCCTATTGCAATATTTTTTCAATGGCAGCTAACTCTTCCTTACTAAAATCGGTGTTCTCTCTGCAATGCAGCGAATCAGCCAATTGTTCCGGTCTGCTGGCGCCAATTAATACCGAGGTAATTCTTTTGTCTTTTAATAGCCAGGCCAGTGCCATCTGCGCCAGCGATTGCTCCCGTTTAAGGGCGATTTGATTCAATGCTTTTATCTTTTCTATTTTTTCAGCTGTCACCTGCTCTTCCTGTAAATGTCCATGCGCTTTCGCAGCACGGGAATCGGCAGGAATGCCTTTTAAATATTTATTGGTTAATAGTCCCTGTGCCAGCGGAGAAAAGGGTATACAACCCATACCTTCTTTTTCCAGGAGATTCAGTAATCCATCTTCTTCCACCCACCGGTTAAACATAGAATAACTGGGCTGGTGGATAATGCAGGGCGTTCTTAGATCTTTTAAAATGGCAAATGCCTTTGCGGCTTCAACAGATTTATAATTGGATATACCCACATAGAGCGCCTTCCCCTGGCGAACAATCAAATCAAGTGTACCCATTGTTTCTTCCAGGGGAGTAAGGGGATCGGGACGATGGTGATAAAATATATCAACATAATCAAGACCCATCCTTTTAAGGCTCTGATCCAAACTGGCTACCAGGTATTTTTTGGAACCCCAGTCGCCATAGGGACCATCCCACATAGTATATCCTGCTTTCGTAGAAATAATCAATTCATCACGGTGTGTATCAAAATCATCCTTCAACAATTTTCCAAAGTTCTCTTCTGCGCTACCCGGTGGTGGCCCATAATTATTGGCCAGATCAAAATGTGTAATTCCGCTGTCGAATGCGAGGCGTAAAATGCTTCTGCAATTTTCCAGCACATCCACGCCACCGAAGTTGTGCCAGAGACCCAGCGATATTTCAGGTAAGCTAAGTCCGCTGTTTCCGCAACGGCGGTATTTCATGTCAGTATAACGTTGATGGCCGGGAAGGTAATTCATGTGCAGAATAGCATTTATTAATTAAGGTAAAACGGTTCCGAAAGAGCATACAAAGTAAGCAAATATTGGCAGGAAAAAGTTGATACGATTCCCGTAAGCTAATGTTAATGGCGCATTAAAATCATTGGGAAAATCTAATTGATGCCTGTACCATCTGCAATACTGGTAATGTATACTTTCAAATTTTTACCTATTTGTTCATGGTAGGCTTTGCTGATATGATCCGAAATAGTGTCAACAGATTCATTTTTCATAATCGCAATTACACACCCACCGAAACCACCCCCCATCATTCGGGCACCAAGGATATCCTTTTCTTTTCGGCATTCATTTACCAGGAAATCCAATTCGGTACAACTTACTTCGTACAATTTGCTCAAACCTTCATGGGTGGTGTACATTTTCTTTCCGAAGGCTCCAATATCACCTCGCTCCAAATCCTCACAACCCTGCTGTAACCGATCATTTTCTTCCAGGATAAACCTGCAGCGGTTGTGAACGATTGTTTCTGTTATCATTTCATCGACCATTCCAATAGTGGCATCACGCAGGCTTTTCACCAGGGGGTACTTTTTATTGATGGATTGTATGCCTTCATTGCATTCTGTTCTACGGGTATTGTATTCAGAGGAAGCCAATGAATGCTTTACCTGCGAATCAAGCAATACAATCCTGTACCCTTCCAGTTGTAAGGGAAAATATTCATACGCCAGCGACTGGCAATCCAGCTTTATTACATGCCCCGCCTTACCCATCATGCTGGCAAACTGGTCCATGATGCCGCATTGCACACCAACAAAATTATTTTCCGCGCGCTGGGAAAGTTTCACCATTGATATTTTATCCAATCCAAATTGAAATACTTCATTCAAAGCAAAAACAGTAGCACATTCCAATGCAGCAGAAGAAGAAAGTCCTGCGCCCAGTGGAATGTTTCCAGTAACAGCGGCATTAAAACCTTTTACAACCAGCCCGGCTTTTTGCAGTTCCACCACAACGCCAATGATATAATCCGGCCATAATAAAGCCGATTGCTTTAATGAGCACAGTGAAATTGTATAATGTTCCATTTTATCTATGGAATACAGGTGGACTTCATTGTCGGATCTTTTACCTATTGCAAACTGGATACACTGGTTGATGGCTGCCGGGAGAACAAAACCATTGTTGTAGTCAGTATGTTCGCCAATAAGGTTGATTCTTCCGGGTGATGCTATTGTTAGCTGGGGAGCCTCTCCAAATTGGTCGGTAAAATGCTTCTCTATAACTGTTTTGTCCATCGGCCTTTATAAAAACGGTTTGTATTGAATAATTGCCCGGCAATATACTGCTTCATTTTAATCTAAAGAGTAGGAATAGGTTTATTATTCCCCTCAATATGCCTGGAGAGCTGCTAAACTGTCTGTCTTGCTACAGATATTCTTTCCGGTTCCTCCTTTTAATAAAAATGCGGCTTTCAGACATCAAAATCCACCATATTTGCTATAATATTGGAGCCCGGAACAATTAATGAACTAATAGAATCAAAGGCCGGTTGAGACATGAAAAAGAATTCCATATTTCGTTTTCTTTCTATTGATGATTATTCGGCCACGCCTAAATACCTGCAACTGGCCAATTCTATTATCAAGGCCATCAATGATGGAGATATAATAAAAGATGAAACACTTCCTTCCATCAACGAACTAAGCTATGAATTTGAAATCAGCCGGGATACCGCGGAGAAAGGTTACAAATACCTAAAAAAGATTGGCGTCCTGGGTTCAGTGCCCGGGAAAGGCTATTATGTAAAAAATACTGATCTCAGCAAACAGTTGAAGATATTCCTTCTTTTCAACAAGCTGAGCCCGCATAAGAAAATTATATACGATGCATTCGTATCGTCGCTTGGGGAAGCTGCTACTATTGATTTTTATATATACAACAATGATTACGCCTTTTTCAAAAAACTGCTGCAAAACAAGAAAGATGATTATACACATTTCGTAATCATACCCCATTTTTTGGAAGGAGGAGAAAACGCACATGAAATCATCAATCTCTTACCCAAGGACCGTTTAATACTGCTGGATATACTGGTACCCGCAGTTAATGGTGATTACGGGGCTGTTTATGAAAATTTCGAGAAAGATATTTACCATGCACTTGAACAGGCATTGGAACCATTAAGTAAGTACCATACCATAAAAATTATTTTCCCCGAATACACTTATCATCCAAAAGAAATACTGAAAGGGTTCTTTCTTTTTTGCCAGCAATATGCATTTAATTATAAAGTAGTAAATGATATTGAAGCAGAACCCATCAAAGAGGGCGAAGCCTATATAAACCTGATGGAGAACGACCTGGTAACACTGATCGAAAAAATACTGCTTACCAAACTAAAGGTTGGCAAACAAGTAGGTGTCATCTCCTATAACGAAACACCATTGAAGAAAATCATCCTCGATGGCATAACCACTATCTCAACAGATTTCCAGATGATGGGAGAAAAAGCGGCTGAGTTAATCCTTCAGCAATCAAAGCTGCATGTGGAAATTCCATTTAAGCTTACGCTGCGTTCCTCCTTATAGTTAAGCAATTAATGTTCTGGCTCAAACTTTCCTGCTTCCGTAATCCCTTTCCAGTTGTCTGTCCTGAAAGGCGAAGCCGGGAAACCATCCTTATTAAACAGGTTTGCTTCTCCCGCATCATCAGCCCAGCCGTACCGAACTGCAGCAGGATTAGCGATACCTTCCTGCCAAACAATTATTTTATTACCGTCAACCATCGCCTTTGCAAAATGAAATTGCTGATCTGCACCGGCAATCTCAAAACCTTTTATATATCCATATTTATCCCTGGCCATTAAGCCAGCCGCATGAGTAAATGAAATGATAACCCTGTTGCCATCAACCTTCATCGATTCATACAGGGGTCCGCTGAATTCTCCCGCAATACCATAGGTTTTACTCAATGCAATTGCAGCCAGTCTTTTCCCTACCTCTTGTTTATTTTTTGGATGGATATCTTTTGCGTCTCCGATATCAGTGGTTACTGCCATTCCGGTATTTGGCAGAGAAAGTGTCATGGTTTGCGCCTCCCGCAATTCGGCCCAGGTGCTCCCTTTCTCACTGTTCCCATTGCCCGCGTTGAAACTGGAAAGCTGCACAAAGTAAAAAGGAAAATCACCTGCAGCCCAATGCTTTCTCCAATCGTTGATCATCAGTGGAAATGCTTTTCGGTATTGATATGCCCGTCCGGCATTCGATTCGCCCTGGTACCAGATAACACCTTTAAATGCATAAGGGATTAAAGGATTCAGCATGGCATTGAACAATAGCGTTGGATAGGAGTTCGGTCCAAGAGATGCATTTCCCTCCAGCATGGATTCCACTTTAAACGACCATTCGCCTGCCAGTGATTGGGATTTACCATTAACAGTAAGTTCCATTTTTAATGGATCTCCATAAATACCTCCGCCACCGCCATTGTCTTTTACCCGAACAGCAATAGTATTTTTTCCGGCTTTCAGAATACCGGCCGGAATGGCATAACGACGATCTTCATCCCACTTGTCGTTGCTCCCTACTTTTGCTCCGTTCACATATGTTACATCCTCGTCGTCTATTTTCGCAAGTGAAACGATACCTGCTTTACCCGCGTCTGCATCAGCAACTGTAACATCTATTCTGAACCATACCACACCATCCAGTTCGGGCAATCCCTGTTCTTCCCAGGTACCTGGCAATTTCATGTGTGGCCATTTGGAAGCATCAAAAGAAAACTCCTTCCATTGTTCCGTATTAGTATTATTATTCAGCGCCCCCTGCAGGTCCTCAATTTTTTTTCTTACAGCAGCTGCTTTCTTTTTGGCAATTTCATCAAGACCAGTAGTAGGAACTTTAGCAATCATATCCTTAAATTCATCACTTTGCTCAAATGCCACCCGGCTGGTCCATGTTTCAGAATGTGTGCCACCCCAGGAAGTATTGATTAGTCCAACGGGGACCTTTAATTCTTTATACAATTGTAATGCAAAGAAATAACCAGCTGCCGTAAAATCACCTGCTGTTGCCGGGCTGCATTCTTTCCATTCCCCACCGTTGATATCTTTTTGAGGCGTTGGACTAACGGTATTGGGTACCTTAATTTGTCTTATTTGGGGAAAATTCGCCGCGCTCACTTCCTGCTGGTAATTATTTATTTTACCCCAGCCCGCAATGGGCATTTCCATATTCGACTGACCCGAACAAATCCAAACCTCTCCCACCAGTACATTCGCAAAAGAAATTTCATTCTTTCCTTTTACTGTTAGTGAAAAAGGTCCGCCTGCAGGTTCCGGGTCAAGAGAAATCTTCCAGTCACCATTCTTATCCGCTTTCGTGGTTTTTACCTGCTTATTAAATTGTACCGTTATCTTTTCATTGGCAGAGGCCCATCCCCAAACAGGTATCGGCTGGTTGCGCTGGAGTACCATATTCACGCCAAATATTTTTGGCATGGAAACATTTGCGGATGCAATTAACGTGAATACAAAGCAGGTGATCAGAAACAAGAACTTTTTCATTTGGCAACAAGTTTATTTGTAGTAAAGTAGTATTCAGAAAGATAATGGAAAAAATCTAAATAGGATATTGTCTTATTCAAGGTTTTAGCCAGCCGTTGGATACCAGCCAGTTTTTACAACGCTCCATCCAGTCGTCGCTGGTGGTAGTATTGTGCAAACCAAAACCATGTCCGCCTTTTTCATACACGTGCAACTCGGCAGGTATTTTATATTTCATTAATGCCTCATAAAACAAAATACTGTTGGAGGAAGGCACTACATCGTCGTCGCTGGCATGCACCAAAAAGGAAGGAGGCGTTTGGGCTGTTACCTGTGTCTCATTGGAATAATAATTGATTTTATCAGTGGTTGGTTGTTTACCAATTAATTGATCCCTTGAACCCATATGACCAATTCCATCCTTAAAACTTATCACAGGATAAATCAATACCAGGAAATCGGGGCGAAGGCTGATATTTTCCTTGTTATCAATCACCGCAGTAGTAAAATGTGTTCCAGCGGTGGAAGCAAGATGCCCTCCTGCTGAAAATCCCATGATACCAATCCTGTGTTCATCAATATTGAATTCCTTTGCACGCTGCCGAACCGTTTTAATGGCTTGTTGCGCATCCTGTAATGGGCCAATTTCTTTATTAATCATGGTGGCTTCATTCGGGATACGGTATTTAACCACAAATGCAGTTATGCCCATTTCATTAAACTTTTTGGCGATATCTGTTCCTTCATGACCATATGCATTTATCCAATAACCGCCACCTGGAAATATAATTACAGCCGTACCATTCGCCTTATCTTTTGGAGCAGGATAGATACTTAAGGTAGGCACCGTAATCTTGCTTACAATAGTGATTTTACCTTCCATAGTGGTCGTTTCTTCATTGGGTGATGGCTTACTATTGGGTATTGCGTCTTTGTATAGTGGAACGGTTTGTTGCGCCATAGCAGCATGGTTTAGGCATAAAAAAGCGGTAATAACAGCAATCAGTAATTTCATATCAGGTTTTAATTTTTGGCGGTGAGTATTGGCAAATTACCTCTAATTTATCTTCTTTTTACAAACCATGCTGGTTTCACCGTTGTATTAACCTATTTTACCGAAAAACAATTACACCTGACCGTCGAATAATTGGCCTGTCGAAAAGGGGCTTTTACCTTAGCACCCGAATAAAAACCGTATAACAAACCGGTTTCAGGTACCAGGAAGCAATCTTATACATTTATAAAAACTTACAACAAATGGATCAGGTGCCAAACGAGACAGTTTTATCGGTGAACGGCCTGAATGTTTACTATGGTTTGTTCCAGGCGGTTCGTGATGTTAGCTTTACTGTAAAAGCCGGGGAAATATTTGGTTTACTGGGACCTAACGGGGCCGGTAAAACCAGCACACTCAGTTCGGTTGAAGGTTTGCTAAAGCCACAATCGGGTACAATAAGTGTCGCCGGTTTTAATATAAACGAGAAACCATTGCATGCCCGGGCCAATATTGGCGTGCAGTTGCAGGCGACCAGTTTTCAACCAGAGCTCACCGTTAGCGAAATCATTGAATTGTATGCCGGGATATATGGTGTGGATATGTCAAAGAATAAATTATCGGGTATATTAAATGATATAAAATTAGAAGATGCTACATCCAAGCGATTCGGGCAACTTTCTGGCGGACAACAGCAACGTGTTTCACTGGTGATTGCACTAATACACCAGCCAAGCCTTGTATTGCTGGATGAACCAACCTCCGGACTGGATCCGCAATCGCGCAGGCAACTGTGGGAAAAAATGGAAGCCATGAGGGAAAAAGGGCATGCTATATTACTTACCACGCATTCAATGGAAGAAGCAGAAGCTGTTTGTGACCGCATCGCCATTATTGACCACGGAAAAATAATGACCGTTGATACCCCTCAGGCAATGATAGAAAAGAACCAGAATAACCCTGATGTCATCAGCGCATCCAGGAAAGGAAGGATAACGCTGGAAGATGTATTTATTGGGCTAACGGGAAAGGCCATCCGATCATAATTTAACTTTAATCAACATGCAAACCAACATACCAACTGCATCAAACGCAATGCGTTCATTACTGAAAGCCGACTTCACCACGCAGTGGCGCAACCGAAGGGCAGTAATTATGGTTATACTTGTTCCAGTCATAATAGTTATTTTTTGGAAGGGGCTGGTTGAAACAATCGGAGGCGCCGCTGTATTGTCCAATTGCATCACAGTAGGACTTACCGCAATCGGCCTGATGGGTTATTCAAATGCTATTGCACGGGATCGTGACAAAGGTGTGTTCCAGCGCCTGCGTGTAGCGCCGGTCCCAACATGGGCGATTATGATTAGCCGGTTGCTGGTACAACTTGTGATGATCATATTAATGACTAGCGCTGTTTTCATCGCAGGATATTATTATGATAAGATAGTTATTTCCCCTATGGGATATACCATGAGTTTTCTTACCGCCTTTGCAGGTGGCGCATTGTATCTTGGGTTGGGACAAGCCATTGTAGGATTGATTAAAAACCCTGAGACCGTAAACTCCACGACGAGGCTGGTATATTTTGTATTTATAATGGTAGGGATGTTTGGCCAATTTGGAACAGAGGGAGATTTAATGGTAGAGATTGTAAAATGGTCTCCTTATGGAACGGTAAAGCAGATAGTTTCAGCAAGTCTTCAGCCTGGTAAATGGAACATGCATACAAGTATGTCTTTACTGGTTACCATTGGTTATGCCCTGGTATTCTCGGTAATGGGAATTAAATGGTTTCGCTGGAACTCCAAATAACCATATTGACTTAAACCCGAAGAAAGACTTTCTTTTTATACATAAAATACAAAAAGGCCCATTTCACCATTACAAAACAAATGGCCATTACCACCACATTAAAAGGGTCACCTGTTAATTGGCCAAGCCATTGAAAGAACCCATTGGTTGAATATTCCCAGTCTATAAAGCGGCCCGACATATAAATCAATATGGAATTCATTCCAATAACACGGAAGAAAAAGGCCCATTTCTTATACCCCAATACATCAATAATATAATAGAACAGGGAAAGCAAAACCAGGCTAAGCCCGCCTACCAACAATACAAATGAACTGGTCCATAAATTTTTATTGATAGGGAAATCTAAGTTCCAAATCAAGGCCAATCCAATGGATATTATGCCGGCAATGGCCAGGTACAATGATTTTTTCCCGCCGCTTATTTCCTGCCGTTTCAAAAAAGTGCCCGCCAGAATACCCAGCAATCCAGTACTGATTGCCGCAATAGTGGAAACCAATCCCTCGGGATCATGTATACCAAGGTATAATCTGCCGGGAATTATGTTTCTGTCAATATATGAAGCAAAGTTTCCTTCCATGGTCAAGTCTCCTCGTGGGAACCCAGACGCTGAATTAAATTTCAATAACAACCAATACCCAATCAAAAGGAAAGAAAACCAGATTACCTGCGTCCGCCGTTTTGAAAACAGGTAGATGATATTGGCAAACATATAAGCAAGTCCAATTCTTCCCAATACGCTCGCGAACCTTATTTCTGAAAAAGGTTTTATGTGCAAACCATTGTTGTAAATAATCCCCAGCAATACCAATATTAATCCCCTCTTTACCACGCGCCACAACAATTGGTTTTTGGTTTTTCCTTTTTCCAGTTCCCTTCCTACAGAAAAGGGCGTGGCTACTCCCGCCATAAAGAGGAATAATGGAAAGATGAGATCATAAAAATGAAAACCGTTCCAGTCGGGATGGGTAAACTGGTTGGAAATTGCTCCCCAGAAAGAGGAACCGGTGGCCTTGAACAAGCCATGAAAAATTTCTTCAGCGCCCATTATCCAAAACATATCGAATCCACGCAATGCATCAAGGGAATACAATCGCTGTGAAACAAATGCTGCAGCAGGTGATGATTGATTATTACTGGTAGATCCCCCAGTGTTGCCAGGTTGATTGCTCATACAGTTAGTATTAAATAATCTGGAATAATTAACAGAGGAAGGCTTGTAAAACAAGGGCTAATGTAAGCTATTCTGATAATATAAAATTCAGTACCGGGTTTATTGAGTAGCGTAATTTGAAACTCATTAAAAGATAGCGGTTACTTCGTTTTCACTGTAAAGAAGGACTTCCAGTTGCGGCGTTTCTTTGAAGTTTTTCGTTTTGAGTCCTCCCCAATCAATAATCCCCATGGCTGCAATCCATCTACTGCATCAAAAACAATTTTCAAAATAGCGATGATAGGAATGGATAAAAACATTCCGGGTATCCCCCAGATAGCGCTGCCTGCCAATACAGCCAGCAATGTTGCCAGTACATTTATTTTTACTTTAGAGCCTACAACTTTTGGTAAAATAATATTTGAATCAATAAGGTGCACGCCCACCATCACAATGGCCATTCCCAATACGACACCCGAAGTATTGGTAGTGGAAGTTATTAATAAGCTAATGATACAGGCGGCAAAAATACCCAGGTAAGGAATCACGTTTAACAGGGCAGCTATCACTCCCAGCAAGATGGCATATTTAACGCCCAATATCAAAAACCCGGTACAATTCATTGCCGCTACTATAATCATCTCAATCAGCAGGCCAGTGATATACCCTTTGATTACAAACCTTATTTTTTCAAGGACCTCCAGTACAGTTGCCGAATACTTTGAGGGAAACACCTGTATAAAAAACCTTACGATAAGCCCACGGTAGTATAGCAAAAGAAATGTATAGATTGGGATTAATACCATATAGACCAATGTTCCCGAAACAGTACCAACGGTAGTACCAATCAAGGCAGAGGAATTAGAAAGTGTTTTGGTAGTTGCATTGTGTAAAAACTCATCGATGCTGGTGGTACTGATATTAAATTTACTGGTTACCCAGGCTTCCAGTTCGTCAAATCCTGCAAGAAACAAATCAACCAACTTTGGCAGGTCGGCCTTAAAACTCACTACCTGTGAAGAAATAAAGTAAAAGATGAAAAACCCTATTATAATGAATAAAAGGGTTGAAAATAGGGCAGACAACCCCCTGGCAATACCCAGCCTCTCGAATAACCTGGAAGGTGCGATCAACAACAGTGCAAACAGGGCGCCAAATGCAATTGGAATTAATATATGCTGGCCATAAAATATTATAAGGAAGATGATCAGTATACTTACCAGGCTGCGGTATAGCTTTTCATAGAATGAAACAGGCGTAGAAGCAGGCAATTTGTCCATAACCTAATTGTATCGTAAATATAAGTTATTCCTTCCAGTGGCTGTCTCTCCCACTAAATGTGGTTCATTTACAAACCAGTGTATTACCCGCGCAATAAAAAAAGTCACCCGAAGATGACTTATATGCTTTCAACAAAGGAACTGGTTTAATGTGACCGTTTATTTGTTTAATCTCTTTTTTCCCCGGCCTGACAAACATGCCAGTAAAATTTGGGTGTCGATGTATT
>Ga0075024_100000302_pt1 | contig 16966 bp, 15 predicted proteins | sample Str013_2_FD_71389 | JGI IMG/M metagenome (GOLD analysis project Ga0075024, IMG submission 71389) | Freshwater sediment microbial communities in response to fracking from Pennsylvania, USA - Straight Creek_MetaG_SC_2013 | ecosystem: Environmental > Aquatic > Freshwater > Creek > Sediment... | reverse complement strand
GGAATGCATGATTCAGCAAGGCGCCAAAATTCAGCCGTATAAAGTGCAAAACTGGTTTGATTGCGGTAAAAAGGATTCCCTGCTTGAAAGTAATTCTACATTGCTTAAAAAATTTGGCCACACAATAGCCGAAGATCACCAGTTTGAAAATACCATCATTATTCCACCGGTGAGTATTGCAGCAGGTTGCGATATAAAGAACTCCATCATCGGCCCCAATGTAGCCATTGGTGAAAAGGTTATCATCAATTATTCTATAGTAAAAGATTCCATCATCGGTGCTTTTGCCAACCTGCTTGATATTGTATTAACGCATTCCCTTATAGGCAGCGATACGGAATTAAAAGGTGAAAGCCGCAGCCTCAATATTGGCGACAATACCGAAATCGATTTGGGAAGAAGTTAGCCGGCCGATTGAATTATTTAACGGACTCCGCCTTCCTGTATCTTTACTTCAATAAAAAATCCTTCTTTAATGAATGCATTTTCCAATAGGATTACAAAACTATTTGGAGTTGAGTATCCTATAATACAGGCTGGTATGATTTGGGCCAGTGGTTGGCGCCTGGCAAGCGCCGTAAGCAATGCCGGCGCCTTGGGTTTGATTGGCAGCGGAAGCATGTACCCGGATGTATTGCGGGAACATATCCAAAAATGTAAGGCAGCTACCAAACAAATCTTCGGTGTAAATGTTCCCTTGTTGTACCCGGATATTGATAAACATATTCAAATCATTATTGATGAAAAGGTGGCTGTGGTTTTTACATCAGCAGGTAACCCTGCTACCTGGACGGGCATTTTAAAGGAAAAGGGGATTAAAGTGGTGCATGTGGTAAGCAGCAGCAAATTTGCCCGTAAAGCGGAGCTGGCAGGCTGCGACGCGGTGGTGGCGGAAGGCTTTGAAGCCGGAGGACACAATGGAAGGGAAGAAACAACCACCATGGTTTTAATTCCTGCAGTAACAGGGGCCGTGTCTATTCCGGTTATAGCAGCCGGTGGTATTGCAACAGGGCGACAAATGTTTGCGGCAATGGTTATGGGCGCTGAAGGGGCCCAGCTGGGGACAAGATTTGTTGCCAGTACCGAGGCCTCCTCACATGATAATTTTAAGAAAGCTGTTATCTCAAGCAGCGAAGGTGATACCATGTTGAGTCTTAAAAGAGTGGTACCGGTCAGATTATTAAAAAATAAATTCTTTCAGGCCATCGCAGAAGCAGAACAAAGAGGGGCAACAGTGGAAGAATTAAAGGAAATTTTGGGAAGGGCCCGTGCAAAAAAGGGCATGTTTGAGGGAAACCTGGAAGAAGGTGAACTGGAAATCGGCCAGGTAAGTGCCATTGTAAAAGACATAAAACCCGCAGCCGAAATTGTAAGAGAAGTATGGAAAGAATTTGAGGACAGCATTCAAAATCCCATTCGGACTTCTTAACTTTATTCCCTGCGTTTCAAAAATGATTAACCAAAACTGGTTTATATGAGAAACAAAACATTTTTACTGGTATTTCTTTTGATGGGAACCATGGCAACATTTGCCAATACCGGTGGTAAAGACAGAAAGGAAGATCCAGATATGAATGGTATTATCATCCAATCTGAAAACGGGCGTCCCTTAAAAGATGTTTCTATAACTGCTTATAATGCTACCCGCAAGGAAAAGACAGCTATTACGGATGTAAATGGCAATTTCAGTCTTACAGATTTAAAACCCGGGGTATACAAATTCATATTTCAGAAGGATGGTTTTAAAAGAGTGGTAAAAGAGAAAATAATCCTCAAAACCAATGAGGATTACCAGATGAATATTGAAATGGCAGAAGAGGTGATTTACGATTTAATGCCTTCCCCGCTAAGGTTCAACAGCAGGTAAACGAACAAAACTCATTAATTATAAAAAGGGATGCAATGAGCATCCCTTTTTCTTTTAGCAGAATTAAGGCGGTATTCTATTGAAAAAAGTTGTTTTATTAATACCTCAATAACACTTCCAGTTCCTTCGCATTTTGCCCGGTAATAACTTTATTACTCCCCCGGCAAATAATATTTCAGTTTTACCCGGTTTTAAACATGCCTGCATTTCCCTGTAAAAGGTCATTTAACTGAGACATATATTTGCCTGTAATAATGCGTAAATAGCTAATAACAATAAGAGACTAAAAAGGGGTTAAGCACATATATATCCGGGCTTTGTCCGCGTTTAATCCGCGTTTGGTCCGCGCTTTGTCCCTGCTTTACTGGTATTGGAATTTTAAAAGAACAGTTTCAGAAGACTTTGAAACCAATGCAATAACCTGGCAGATGTATACGATCCGAGTCCTGTTTTATGGTCCACCTGTTACCTTTTAGCGGCCGGGTGGGGTCTACACCTGGTATTGTAAACCACTGGTCAATTTGCCAGCAGTATTTAAAGAGAGATGGTTACAATAAAGCAGTTGAAGGGTAGGTGGTTTATTTGCGTTCAAATGAGTTAATTATACAAAAAAACGGGGCCTTGAAAAGCCCCGTACACAACAACATGAGAACCCTTTATATGCTCCTTACAGGAGCCTCAACCAATTAACGGCATTCGAAATATTTATAGATCAATTGTTTTGTCATCATCGTCGTCATCATTTTTTTGGATGCTGACATTGTCTTTTTTGAAATAGTGTTTGTATTTCTCAGTTACACTTGCCGGTTGTTTCTTCCCATTAATAATGAGTTCGCCATTTTTATACACTACTTTATAATCTTCTTTTGTATTGATTAAGCCTTCTTTTTCCATTTCACCCAGCATATTTTTGTAATTGGATAATTCTTCTTTGGCGCGTTTGATATCTTCCTGCGCTTTTTCAAAATCCTTTTTAAAATCACGTTTCATTGCCTCGCGGATTTCTTTTTTGGCATTCTCCATTTCTACTTTTATTTTACCCTGTTCCAGTCGCAATTCCTCTTTTGAATTATCCAACTCTGCCTTGATTTTATCCATATCAAATTCCTTGGCTTCGTCCAATGCCTTTTTTGATTCCTTTACAGCCTTTTCAATTTCTGCCTGAATTTTTTTGGAATCTATATTCTCTTTTGCCTCAGCAAGCGCCTTCTGCAATTCTTTTTGCATTTTGTCCATATCAATCTTCTGAAGCTCCTTCTGGGTTTCCATCTTTATTTTTTGCAGATCAATATCCTTTAATGCTTTTGAAATCTGCTCTTCCACTTTTTCGGCATTTAATTTCTCCATCGATTCCTGCAATTCAAGTTGTACTTTCTGCCAGTCTTTGCTCTCCAATTGTTCCTTAAGCCTGTCCATGGCCCTGTCCAGTTGTTGCATCGTTTTATCCAGGTCTCCTTTTATGATTGTTCTATCCTCGTCGGATCTCATTTTCTTTTCGCGTTTTGGAACGGTATCCAGTTGGTTGGTCCCATATTTATTGGCATTTGCGGTTCCATACCAGCCAATACTGGCGGCTCCAATAAGCATGATGCAAAGCACCAGCAACCAGGAACTTCTTTTAGCAGATTGTAACATACTTGTTCGTTTTAGATGGTTAATTACTTACGAATAGATTCGTATAAAAATACGAGTGTTTTCGTAAAATGTTGCACCTCCAATTTCCTTTCTTAAATTTTAACATTTGAAACCAGTGAAGTCAGGTTTCTAGATAAGTTTGGAGCAGGTGGAAATAAGCATTGCATTTGATCTTGTGAAAGCAAATCAATACAATTGCGAAGCATAAAATTCACATTGTCATTTCAGGAATACCGAACCTGCACTATACATCAGGACTTCCGTCGGGGGGAAGATTGGCCATGAAATCATCTATTTGCTTGCCTCCTTTGGCAAGCATCCCTTTCATTTCTGTAGGATCAAAGTTTAAGCCTCCCGGCCCGCCACCCAACGGGGAATCTGGCCGGATAACATAAATCTTCAGCGGTTTTTTACCGGTAAAAGGGTTGGTAAACGGTATATTAAAGTAATTATCTATGGTAGCCTGCGCAACACCATTGTCTTTCATTTTCTTTTGTACCGCAGCAATGTATCGCAATGCTTTATTGTAAGTGGCTGGAATTTTCACATCATTTACGCCTACATCAGTTGTAAAAATATCCGTGGTTTTTGTAAGTATGGTAAACGCGTCGTTATAGGTTACTTCATCCACTCCTTCATCGGCAGGAGAAAGTAATATTGCATAAATTTCATCCGCTCCTGCATCAATTGCCAATTGTATGCCCGCATATTCACGAACCCCACCATCAACATACTGGCGCATCGGTAAACTACCTTTTTTCACTTCAATAGGAGGCATAAATACCGGCTGACAGGCACTTGCCATTACGGCCCGGCGCAACTCGTCGGGATTATTTAATTTAACTACCTCGTAATCGGTAAGGATGGGAGCGTCTTTGGTGGAGAAATAAACCGATTGCCCGGTTTGCAGGCAGGTTGTAGCCAGGAATACTTCTTTGTTCGACTGGAATACCCGGTTGCAGCGATCATCGTTATAATATTGTTTGATAAGGTCTCCGAGGGGTTTGGCGTCGAACAAAGAATTATCTCCCAGTAAACGGGTAAGTACATTTCCCTTGGTGATAATATTATCGGTGGTAACGGTGGTGTATAGTTGTTCCAGCAAACCAAGTTCCTCCAGTGCCGCCAATGGTGATATAAGCGAACCAGTGCTGGTTCCTACTAATACATCAAAGCTGATGTCAGGAAAATTGGCCGCAAGGTTTTTTATAACACCAACAGCAAATGCGCCTTTGCATCCGCCGCCGCTAATTACCAATGCTCGTTTGCCCATATTACTATTTTTTAATTGTTAGGTTATTGTAAAGGATCAACCGGAGGACCTTTTTTCTTGTGTGCAAGATTAAACCCAAAACTCCACTGGAACCACCAGTAATTGAATTGATATTCCCTGTGAATGGTAAGGCCCGTCATTAATAACTGACCTATTTCTGCTTTAATGCCACCCCCAATCAATTTTTGTTTTTCGGTACCCCATAAATGCTCTGCTTCTATCTGAAGGTTAAGCAATGATCCAAATTGTTTCAGGTTCATTGTTGTGAGCTTATAGGATAACTTAGGACCAAAGGTTCCGGAAAGCTTTTTATTTGTAAATAACAAACCTGCGGATGCACCCAACCTCAGGTGCGATTCTATTACAGTTACCTGTGGTGACAATTGTAATCCACCCACGTATAAATCCGGCGTGTATTTGAAATTAGTGGCAATACCCTGGTGTGCTTCCAGGTATAATACCCACCCTTTTGGAAATTCAGGATCTTTCTGTGCCCTGGCAGTAATAAGAAATAACAAGCAGCAGCAGGCTATGAGCAGTCTTTTCATCATAGAATGATTTGATGAGAACTTGAAATTAGGTAAAAGCAAAAGGGTCTCCAATACCTCAAACTGGTAATAGACCTTTATGCGATAAAAAAGCTGCCCGTGGGAGCAGCTTCCTATAAAATGGTTGAATGGATGATTAACTGCGCCGGAGGGCCCATTTCCACATCTCTTTCCAGGTGGCCTTTTTGCCATATAGCAGGATTCCTGTACGGTAAATCTTGGCACTCAGCCAGGTGGTGAGGAGGAAACCTGCAATTAACAGCAGCATACTAAGTCCCAGTTGCCAATAGGGGACAGTTCCGGGTACTCCAAATGGTATTCGCGCCATCATCACAATGGGCGAAAAGAAAGGTATAATACTGCTCCAGGTGGCAAGACTGCTTTCGGGGTGTGTAATGGCATTGATCATAATAATGATAGCCAGAACAATGGGCATGGTAATAGGGAACATCAGGCTTTGCGCATCCTGGGGGTCCTCGTTTACTGCACTGCCCACTGCTGCAAAGAGCGCAGCATAAAACAGGTAGCCAAAAAGGAAGTAGAATATAAAACATCCTACCACCAGCCACCAGTTTACAGACGACAATTCATGTGAAGCTTTGGCCAGCCCTATCATTGCTTCATTACCCTGCATGTTCATCTGACCGCCGGGCATACTTTTATTGGCTTCGTTTACCTGTTGTAATATATCATGTGGAATCAGGGCTCCGATTATACTCGAAAAGACTGTTATTAAAATGATCCACATAAAGAACTGCGTTAACCCTACCGCGCCAATCCCAATTATTTTGCCCATCATCAGTTGAAATGGCTTCACGGAAGAAATTACCACTTCAGCAATCCGGTTTGTTTTTTCCTCCATTACCCCACGCATTACCATGGCGCCGTAGATGAATAAGGTGATATAAATTAAAAAGCCTGCACCATATCCCACACCATATGCTGCAACAGAATTTCCCTGTGCCACTGTGGAGTCTTTCCCAATTACTTTTGGGTCAGCTACTATTTTGTCAGCAATTGCCCTGATGGAATCAACTGCGGTATTGCCACTATGAAAACGACTGAGCAATAAATCGTTTTCAATCTCCTTTCTAATCTTATCATTTACTGCGTCCATTGCTATAACGCCAAAATTTTTCTTTGACCACAGCTGCCACTTGTCAGTACTATTTAATTCGGTATGCGGGGCATATAGAATTGCAGTATAGCCCTGCGCTTCAAATGTTGAAGTGTCAACCTTGGGGTTCAGAATAAATTTGATTGATTTTACACTGTCCAATGGTGTTTTGAAAACACCTGAATTGTCCAGGACAGCAATTTTCTCTTTATCTGTGTTTTTTATAGTGATAAAAACGATAATACCTATAACAGCAGCAAACAAAATGGGGGTGAGAAAAGTAGAAAGAATAAAGGTTTTATTTCTTACCCTGGTAAGGTATTCTCTTTTTATAATGAGCCAAATCTTATTCATGGATGGTTCTTTTAATTTGGATGGATAGTGCCTGCCCCGCTGATTATACCGGGATGAATTCCCTCGAGACCGGCGTATTTTCCACCAGTTTTATAAAGATATAATTGAGTGAAGGCAGGATTTCGTGAAATTCCAGTATACCTATTTGTTGTTTCATGAAGTGCTGCAAAACATCATTGGTACTGTAGTTGTCTTTAATCTTTACTACCAGTCCATTCTCTTCCCGGTTGATGACTTCGAATGCGTTGCTTTGAAATGATTCCGGAAAAGTATTCAGCCCTATATGAAAATGGTTTTCCTTGAATTGTTGCTTGATATCATTTACACTTCCATCCAGGATTTTTTGACCTTTGTTCACCAGGATGATCTGATCGCATATTTCTTCCACCTGCTCCATCCGGTGGGTACTGAAGATGATTGTGCGGCCTTGTTTGGCCAGCTGGAATATTTCTTCTTTTATCAGGTTGGAATTAACCGGGTCAAGTCCGCTGAAAGGTTCGTCCAGTATTATCAGTTTGGGTTCGTGCAATACCGTTATTACAAACTGTAGTTTTTGCTGCATCCCTTTACTGAGGTCTTCTACCTTTTTGTTCCACCAGGATTGCATTTCAAATTTCTCAAACCATATCTTTATCTTCTTCATGGTGTCAATCCTGCTCAGGCCCTTCAGTTGTGCCAGGTAAATTGCCTGCTCTCCAATCTTCATTTTTTTATACAAACCCCTTTCTTCCGGCATATAACCAATTCGCATGGAGTCTTCTTCAGGAATGAATTTCTTCCCTTCAAAAAGGATTTCACCTTCGTCAGGGAAAAAAATGCCGGTTATCATTCTAAGCAGTGTGGTCTTTCCGGCGCCGTTGGGGCCAAGCAAACCAAATATGGTTCCGGGTTTGATGGTGAAACTGATATCATCCACGGCCTTTTGCGTGGCATAATATTTCTTTAGGTTTTTTACTTCCAGCAGGTTCATTGATGTTGGGATTAAAAGTCAAAAGTACGGGTAGGATTAGAATGGGACAGATTCAAATTTCAAACGGTAACCTATGATATTTATTGGTCACACAGGAACATTATTTTATTACAGGTTGCCCTGCATTTATTTTTAAAAACCAAATAGTTACTCATAACCCCAGGTACAACTCCCCCAGTAACTCTGCCAGTTTGCCAGCGGATCGTTTTCCAGGCGAATCATTTTTACGGTACTTATCATCCATTTGCCGGTAGGCAAAATGGGAAGACTGCACTGGCCGTTTTCGTCTGTAGTAAATTCTTCCTTTATCATTTGCTCACCTACCCGGTGCCATACCTTAAGCAGCTGGCTTTTTAATAGTTGCTTTTTAAAGTAAACACTTATTCTCAGCGAATCATCTTTTTGCAACGAATAAGGATTGCTTAAAGGCACTATATCCAGCGGAAGCGTTGTTGGATGACTGATGTTTTCAATGGCCGTACCCACCTGGACCAGTGTTTTTACACTGCGCTGGTAATATTCCCTGCCCGCACTGTCCAGCTCCTGGTGATCGGTCCGGAAGCTGAGGGCATAGTTCAGTCCGTCTTCTTTCAGATAGTTATTGAATTTTTCAGCTTCCAGTTGAATAAATGAATTGTTGGAGTTAAAAGTCAGCATGGCGGTTCCTTCATCGTAAATACTGAGTTGAATAGAGTCGCCTTTTTCATCACTTACCTGGTCGGTCAGATCGTCCCACACATTTCCAAGGTACAAACGAAGGCTGTTTATTTTGTCGTGATTGCCGCTCCAGTTCTCACCTTCAAAATTTTCGCCTACCCAAAAGCGGATATTGATGGGCTCGCCGCGCTGGTAAATAAATTTTTCAGGTTGCAGCCAGAATTCATGGCCAAGCAGGGGAATTACCAAAAAGGAAACAATAAGCAGTAGTACCGGCTTTTTCATACAAAGGCATTGGCAGTAATGTAAAGGCTGCTTTATTTCAGCAAATCATCCATATTGCGGTTGTTGTCAATCTTTCCTTTTGCTTCCAGCATCCGCATGTCTTTTGCATCCTGTAAAAACTCTGAGGCAAATATGAATGAGTTTAATTTTTCGTTTTTGCTGAAAATAATATCCTTGTTGCTCCCTTCCCATTCTTTCAGGCCCTGGTACATGTAGATGATATTATCGCCGGTTTCCATCACACTGTTCATGTCGTGCGTATTCACTACGGTGGTGATATTATATTCCAGCGTAATTTCCTTGATTAGTTTATCAATCACCAACGAAGTTTGTGGATCAAGCCCTGAATTGGGTTCATCACAAAACAAATATTTTGGATTCAATACAATGGCGCGGGCAATGCCCACTCTCTTTTTCATACCCCCGCTTATTTCAGCAGGAAATTTTTTATTGGCATCTTCCAGGTTTACCCTGTTTAATACTTCATTTACCCGTTTCAGTTTTTCACTGAAAGACCATTTGGTAAACATATTCAGGGGAAACATCACATTTTGCTGTACCGTCATACTATCAAACAATGCGGAACCCTGGAACAACATACCAATCTGTTGCCTCAATTCTTTCCGCTGGTCGTTGGTCATTTCTGTAAAACTGACACCGCCATATAAAATTTCTCCCTGGTCGGGTTCAAACAAACCCACAAGGCATTTCATTAGTACTGTTTTACCACTGCCACTGGTGCCGATAATGAGATTGCATTTACCTGCCTGCAAAGTAGCGCTAACGTCATCAAGCACTACTTTGTCACCAAATGTCTTTCTTATGTTTTTGAATTCAATCATTCTTAGGTAGCAGGGTTGTTGAGTAATAATTGCGCCAGTACATAATCCGCCACCAAAATCATTATACAACTTACCACTACTGATTTGGTGCTGGAACGGCCAATTTCAAGTGCGCCACCCGTTACATAATAACCATAATAGGCAGGTATGCTTGAAATGATGAACGCAAAGGTGTAGGCTTTTATCAATGCAAACCAGACATTGTATGGTTGAAAGTATTGCAATAGTCCCTGGTCATATATATTGGCCGATAAAATACCCGACGCCACACCTGCAATACGTCCTCCTACAATACCCAGTACAGCAGAAATAACAACCAGCATGGGGATTACTATCATTGCAGCCACAATCTTAGGCATTACCAGGTAGGCCTTGGTATTAATGCCCATGATTTCCAACGCATCTATCTGCTCACTTACGCGCATATTGCCCAGTTCACTGGCAATCTTACTGCCTACCACACCCGCCAATACAATACAAACCAGGGTAGGCGCAAATTCAAGGATAACCGTATCGCGTACAATCTGTGCAATGGTTGATTTGGGAATAACCGGACTTACCAACTGGTAAGCGGTTTGAACGGCGGAAACCGCACCCATGAAGAATGAAATGATAACAACGATACCCAGCGAACCAATCCCCAGTTCAGAACACTGGTGCATGAATTCCTTCCAGTATACCTTCATGTTTTCCGGTTTGGAAAACATCCCTTTCAGCATCAACAGGTATCGACCCAGTTCGGTAAATATGGTCATGGTAAAATTAAAATGTAAAACAAGTGTTGTTGACTGTAAAATAACTCAAAAAACCTGAAGAATAACACACACTATGTCATCCCCTGTACAATCTGTTGCTAAAACAGATTATCTCACCAGGTGTTTGGTTATTTTACAAATCCTTGCTCGTTTTTCTAAACCTTTTCCACCAGCGCGATTTCTTGATAGCCTCTTCGGTGGAAGTCTTGCATTTGATTTGTGCATCTATGACGGCCACTAATGCCATATTATAAATACTCCTTACCGAACTGCCCAGTTGCAATACATGGACCGGCTTTTTTAAGCCAAGCAATATGGGTCCGATAGCATCCGCATCGCCTACTTCCTTCATCAGGTTATAAGCTACGTTTCCGGCAGCAAGATTGGGGAAAATAAGTACGTTCACATCCTCATCTACCAGTTCACTAAAAGGATAATTGTCACGAAGAATTTCCTTGTTAAACGCCACACTCGCCTGCATTTCACCATCCACTATCAGGGAAGGGTTTCTTTCCTTTACCAACTTTCTTGCATCTGATACCAGTCTCGCCTCAGGAGAATTGCTGCTGCCAAAATTGGAATAACTCAGCATGGCAACACGTGGTGTTACATTAAAGTTCCTTACCTCCTTTGCCACCATCAGCGTGATGTCGGCAAGCTCTTCGGCAGTAGGGTTAAAGTTGACAGTTGTATCGGCCATAAACAAGGGACCCTTTTTGGTGAGCATTAAATACATGCCCGCAATCTTTTTTGTTCCTTCCTCGGTTCCGATAACCTGCAGCGCCGGACGAATGGTATCTGCATAATTCTTTGTAAGACCTGAAATCATGGCATCTGCCTCACCTGTCTCCACCATCATACAACCAAAATAACTGCGGTCGCGCATCATCTTGGTACTCTCATACAAATTAACACCCCTGCGCTGGCGCTTTTTAAAGAACAATTCTCCATATTCCTTTCTCTTCTCGTCAAACTCATCCTGCTGCGGATCAATAATGGGAAAATCTTCCAGGTCAATACTGTTTGCCTCGGCCAATGCGCGAATCTTCTTTTCATTTCCCAGTAATATCGGGTAAGCGATGCCTTCATCAAAACATATCTGTGCTGTCTTTAGAATTTTAAGGTTATCCGCTTCCGCAAATACCAATCGTTTAGGATCGCGACGTGCCTTGTTGCCAATAATCCGCAACAACTGGTTGTCCAATCCAAGTCTTTTGTTTAATTCAATGGCATAAGATTCCCAGTTGGTAATATTTATTTGAGCAACACCACTGTCAATGGCTGCTTTGGCCACTGCAGGTGCAACGGTTGACAATAAGCGCGGATCAACTGGCTTGGGTATAATGTAATTGGGGCCGAATGAAATACTCTTTTCATTGTAAGCCATGTTTACAATATCAGGTACAGGTGTTTTGGCCAGTTCAGCCAATGCTTTTACTGCCGCCAGTTTCATGGCCTCGTTTATTTGTGTGGCCCTTACATCCAATGCGCCGCGAAAAATATAGGGGAACCCTAGTACATTGTTTACCTGGTTGGGATAATCACTTCTGCCGGTAGCCATAATGATGTCTTTACGCGCTGCCGTAGCATCTTCATAACTAATCTCCGGGTCAGGGTTGGCCATTGCAAATACTATGGGGTTCTTTGCCATTCCCTTTACCATTTCCTGTGTTAGTACATTACCAACACTTAGGCCAATAAATACATCAGCGTCTTTCAAAGCCTCTGCCAGTGTAAGATCGGGTCTCTTATTCTGTGCGAATTTCTTTTTATCCTCTTCCATGTCTTCACGCTTGTCGTGAATTACTCCCTTGCGGTCAAACATGGTAAAGTTTTCATGCTTCGCTCCCAATGCCTCGTACAATTTGCAACAGGCCATTGCAGCGGCTCCTGCGCCATTGACTACAAATTTGGCTTTGTCAATCTTCTTCTTTTGTATTTCCAGCGCGTTTAACAAGGCGGCAGAACTGATAATAGCGGTACCATGCTGGTCGTCGTGCATCACTGGTATTTTCATCAATTCCCGCAGCTTCTTTTCAATATAGAAGCACTCCGGCGCTTTAATATCTTCCAGGTTTATGCCACCAAAGGTTGGTTCCAATGCCTTTACAATCTGCACGAATTTTTCCGGGTCCTTTTCATTTATTTCAATATCGAATACATCGATATCGGCAAATATTTTGAACAATACACCCTTTCCTTCCATAACAGGCTTGCCCGCTTCAGGCCCTATATCACCCAGCCCCAGCACGGCAGTTCCATTACTGATAACCGCTACCAGGTTGCCCTTGGCAGTGTATTTATAAACGTTTTCAATATTGGCTGCTATCTCTTTGCATGGTTCTGCAACACCGGGTGAGTAAGCCAGCGACAAGTCGCGCTGTGTTTTGGTTTCTTTTGTGGGGACTACTTCTATTTTGCCGGGCCTTCCTTTGGAATGGTATTCCAAAGCCTGTTCTTTTCGTAAGTTTTTCTGCATAGGTTTTTCCATCTGGCGTGCAAATTACTAAAATGTGAATAGATGTTAGTTTATTAGTCTATTCTATTGGTTTGTTTGTTTCGCAAAACTTCATTATTGTATTACAGATAATTCAATATGTGTAGGATATTGTAAGGAACGAAATATCTTCTGGGTCGCCTTTATAAAATCAGTTTCTTTGGCTTCAAATATATTCGGAATATATTTTTGAGGATTTCGATCAATGATAGGAAACCAGCTACTTTGTATTTGCACCATTATTTTGTGACCCTTTTTAAATACATGGTTGATACTGTGCAAATCGATGGTATATCCTTCCACTTTTTCGGGAACAATGGGCTCCGGCTTTTCATAACTGTTTCTAAACCTCCCGCGGAAAACATCATTGGCAATCATAAACTGGTATCCGCCCATCTTTGGATCCTTTGGATACTTTTCCGGGTACACATCTATCAGCTTTACCACCCAGTCGGCATCAGTTCCCGAAGTTGCAGCAAATAATTTGGCAGTAAGATTGCCCGTAACCGTTATATCTTCTGTAAGCGCATGCGTTTCCCAGCTCAGTACATCGGGTCTGTTTTGAACAAAACGCTGATCTTCTGTTAACCAGGTCTACCACCTCGAACCAGGTCCATAGGTTTCCTCAATAGGTCTGGTGCGATAAGGAACCGGGTTTTGCGGATCAGATATATAACTATCAAATGCAGTAGCGCCGCCAGTGGGTTTATCAAATGACAGCAATCCTCCTTCCTGTAAATAAATATTCTTTTTTATTGCTTCTTTAGGCGGCCATGTCGTATAGGTTTTCCACTGGTTGGTACCCGTTTGAAAAGTAATGGCCTCCGCGAAATTGCCATCGCCTTTTCCCTTTAAATAATAAGCAAACCATTTTGCCTGTATATTCTTTCTAAAATAAGTACCCGTGGCTGAATCAAAACTGATGCGACCCAGTTTAGAACCATCGCCACCGGCCCAGCCACCGTGGTTCCATGGGCCAATAACGATATAATTCTTGTTGGACCTGTCCTTCTTTTCCAATATCTCATATGTCTTTTGCGGACCATAAAAATCTTCCTGGTCCCACCAGCCGGCAACATTCATGATGTATACCCTTGGCGAATCCAACCTGTATCCCAAACCCTGCTTTTGCCAGAAGGCATCGTAATTGGGATGCGATACAAAGTCGTTCCAGGAAGGAAGCTTTCCAAAAAAGTATTTTTTATTTACATTGGACAATGGCCCAAGTTTGAGGTACCAGTTATAAGTATCATAGGTGTCGAAGGGAAAGAGTGAATCTGTTTTTGCTGCCTCTTCCATGAATGCATATTCAAATCCATAACTCAACCTGAATGCGCCATTGTGATGAAAATCATCACCGATGTACATATCTGTTGGAGTGGCCTGTTCGGAAACAGCTACCAGCGCAGGATGGGGGTCAACGGCGCCCATAACGGTTGTCCATCCATCATATGAAATGCCATACATCCCGGCCTTGCCATTGTTGTTCTCAACATTTTTTAACAACCATTCAAATGTATCGTAGGTATCCGTGCTTTCATCAATTGCCTTTGGATCTTTTTTATCCCGGTTGAAACGCTGCATTTCAAATTTCCCTTCGCTTTTATAACGGCCACGTATATCCTGGAATACAAAAATATAACCATCCTTCGCCATATCCTTTATATAATCTATTTTCTCGGGTGAAGGATAATTGTCTGCACTATAGGGAGTCCTCGATAACAGGAAGGGATACTTTTCTGTATTTTCTTTCGGACTGTATATAACTGTATTTAATTTTACGCCATCGCGCATAGTAATCATCAGTTCGCGGCGTTCGTAGGTGATAGTTGATGACTGGGCAAAAGTAAACTGAAACGACGATAAGGCTACCATCAATAGCCAGGTGTGCAGGCGCTTTTGCATAATAAAAATTGGTTGATGATGAAAGGGTTTGACTGTTGAATTTACTTACAATTTTATTAGTAGCCGTAGGGATGAATAGTTACTAACCTCTCATGATTCACTTTCTGATTAAATGGAAGCATATCTTTTCCTGCGAATTGATGGAAGTATTAGGTGCAAAATACCTGTGGATAATCCGGGAAAGCCCTGGGAAGCTCCATCCTGTATTCATCCTGTATCCCTCCTGTATGGATCCTCTATGGTATAAAGTATATGATAGTGTATAGAAAATACTTGCGGGAAGACTAAAATAGGTCTAAAAATGGTCAGTCACAAGCCCTGGAAATATGAAATTCCGTCACAGATGGGTGAAAATTTCAGGTTATTGAAAATAAACGACTGACAATCAACCATTCTTGAAAAATTGGTAGAGGCTGGAAAGGATGGAAGTCAAATATTTATAGCCAGGGGACCAGTATAATTTACAAATTATTTATTGGGGTTGCAAACTGCTTCCTATAAATGCCATCATGCCCATGCCAATTTCAATGGCGTCTTCATCAATATTGAAATGTGGTGTATGCACACCTGATGTTATGCCTTTTTCAATATTCATTACACCAAGGCGGTAAAAACAACCGGGTATTAACTGTGAATAGTAACCGAAATCCTCCGCACCCATTCTTAACTCAGTGGTTTCAATATTTACCTTTCCCAAAAATTGTTCCGCCAGCGCCCTTACATTGTCGTTGAGTAGTTCATTGTTGTAAACTGCGGGATAGCCCACATCAATATGCAAATCCAGTTCAGCACCCATCCCATTCACCAGTTCTGCAGATAACTTACGGATAAGTTCATGCGCTTTGAGCCGCCATTGCTCGTCCATTGCACGAAAAGTGCCCATTAGTTTTACTTCACTCGGAATGACATTGGTTGTATAACCACCCTGGAAAGAAGTAATGGACAATACAGAGGGATTCTGCGGATCGCGGTTGCGGCTAATCACCTGTTGCAGCGCAATTATCAAATGAGAAGCAATTAATATAGTGTCTGCTGTTAGATGCGGCGCCGCTGCATGACCACCCTTGCTCCTGATGGTAAAATACAATTCATCGGCGCTGGCCATTACCTTACCGCCCCGGAAACTAAGTTTGCCAGTCGTCAAACCGGGATGTACGTGCAAACCAAAAATGGCCGTTGGTGCGGGATTTTCCAATACGCCGTCTTTTATCATTATACTGGCGCCACCGGGATTGCGTTCTTCTCCGGGTTGAAAAATAAGTTTAATGGTTCCTTCCCAGTTGTCTTTTAATTCATGCAGGATTTTGGCGGCGCCCAGCAATATACTGGTATGTACATCATGGCCACAGGCATGCATTACACCATCATTCAGTGATTTGTAGGATACAGTATTTTCTTCTTTAATGGGTAATGCATCCATATCCGCACGCAATGCAATGGTTCTTGCAGCAGGATTTTTCCCTTTTATTAAACCAACCACACCGGTAGTAGCCATTATCTGAAAAGGGATTCCAAAAGAAGTCAACCTGTCCTGGATATATTTTGATGTATTGAATTCCTGGTAACTCAGTTCGGGGTTGGCATGCAAATGATGACGTACCGCTATAAAATCGGGTGCATATTTTTTTGCCAGTTGCCTGATTTGTTCCTGCAGCATAAATGAAGTTAGGTGTTATATAAAGCGGCACAAAAGTAAAAAATCCATCCCGATACTGAACGGAATGGATTTATTTACTTCCAATATATAGATTGGGTTAGTTGAGTGTATCTGTTTTTTCAGGTTTTACTTCAATAATATCCCTGATGAGGAAAACATTACCCGGAAATTGTTTTGACAATGCCTTTATATAGCTATCCGCTTCGTCCTTGTCTTTAAAATTGCCAACGCGCAAACGGAAATAAGGGGATTGATAAATTAAATAGGCTTTTAATTCGGGGTACAACTGGTACACCCTGGATTTTGCCGCAACGGCCGCATTGCGGTCGCTGGTATTGATTACCTGTATCCTGAATCCCGGTATATTACGCCTTGATTCGCGGGTGGTTTCTTCGTTTATCTGTGCCTGTTTCTTCACCAGCAGTGCCAGCCTTGGATCCCTGTGTATTACGATAGAGGAAGTAGAATCAACCTGGGCCATTAAAGCAGTAGCCAACCAGCTAAAGGTGGCGAGTAAGAATAATTTTTTCATAAAACCGTCCATTGAATGTATGATAAATCAAAATTGCTGCCAGAAATCAATAACCATTTGTTACAATTGCAC
>Ga0075024_100000300_pt1 | contig 17007 bp, 7 predicted proteins | sample Str013_2_FD_71389 | JGI IMG/M metagenome (GOLD analysis project Ga0075024, IMG submission 71389) | Freshwater sediment microbial communities in response to fracking from Pennsylvania, USA - Straight Creek_MetaG_SC_2013 | ecosystem: Environmental > Aquatic > Freshwater > Creek > Sediment... | reverse complement strand
TAAATAAACAGGGCCAATTTTGCGGCAAAATTCCAAACTGCCTTTGCGCCGTAATCAGTTTGAATGTTTTGGATCAAAAGATCTGGATATATAGCCATTATTTTCCCTCTCAACCACCCTTGGTATTGAATTTGCACACTGGTATTGATTACCTATTTTTACACAAATACTGTAACCCCTGAAACGAATCGGGAAAATAAAAGTTTATAGCCTGCTATTGCTGATTTTGCTATTCTTAGCTGCATTGGTTGTATTCCCGGGTTCACGAATACTGGAGAGTATTGTTTTCATCGCCCTTGCTATCGTTATTCTATATCCCAAATATTTTTTCCGGGGCCTCCTTGTATTGTTCCTCCTGCTCATCAGCGTTGTATTGCTCATCCAAACCTCGCCGGTTCAAAACTGGATAGTAGGGGAAGCTTCTTCTTCCTTATCCAAAAAACTGGGTACCAAAGTGAGCATCACCCATGTAAATTTTTCACTGTTCAATAAAATGAACCTCGAAGGCACTTATGTGGAGGATTTGAACAAAGACACCCTTTTGTATGCAGGCAAATTAAGCGTTCACATCACTGACTGGTTCTTTCTGAAAGACAAAGCCAGCCTTGAATATATCGGGCTCGAAGACGCCGTTATTAAAATGCAGCGAAAAGATTCCATTTGGAATTACCAGTTCCTGGCAGATTTCTTTTCCGGTGGCAAACCAGATTCTGCCAAAAAAGGAATTGAACTGGATTTGAAACAAATTGAATTATCGAATATACATTTCCTGAAAAGAGACGGATGGCGCGGAGAAGACATGGCCCTTTACCTGCGCTCCTTAAAACTGGACGCTAAAGAAATAAATTTTAAAAAGAAACTGGTTGATGTAAACAGCCTGGCAATAGACGAACCCATTTTTTCCATTGCCAATTACGCAGGTACCAGGACTTATAAACCCGCCCCCACGGTAAGAGACCCTTCCGACACAGCATTATTCTGGAACCCCGATGGATGGGTAATGCATGCAGCAAAGTTTAATATCACCAATGGCAACTTTAAAAACGAAAAACTTGGCAGTCGCCCTGCCTATTATTATTTTGACGGACAACACATACAATTCAGCAGGATAAACATCGACTTCAAAAACTTTTCTTATATACGTGATACCATTCGCGCCAATATAAAAATCAGTACCAAAGAACGAAGCGGGTTTGAAGTAAAATCATTTACCGCCAATATGAAATGGCAACCCCGTGCCATGGAGTTCTCCAACCTGGATATCCGAACGGACAAAAGTCACCTCACCAATTACTTTGTAATGAAGTATGATGAGTTTGATGACATGGGTGATTTTATTGAAAAGGTTCGCCTGCATGGTATATTTAAAAATGCGGAAATACACAGCGATGATGTGGCCTATTTTGCACCCGAATTAAAAGACTGGAACAGGAAAGTAAACCTTACCGGGAGCCTGCATGGTACCATTGATAACCTGATGGGGAAAGGAATCATCCTGCAGGCAGGCAACAATACGTATTTAAATGGTGATATCTCCCTCAAGGGTTTGCCGGATATAGATAAAACATTCATTGACTTTACCTCCAATGAATTTCGTACTACCTACGCCGATGCGGCATCCATTATCCCTAAATTAAAGAAGGTAGATGATGTAAGACTCGACCGCCTCCAATTCCTTCGCTTTAAAGGAAACCTTACAGGCTTTCTAAAAGATTTTGTAGCGAAGGGAAATATCGAAACCGCCCTTGGTAATGTGACCACCGATCTGCACATGAAATTTCCTTCCAAAGCTGTAGCATCCTATTCGGGTAAAATCTCCAGCCCCGGATTTGCCATTGGAAGTTTTATTGATAACGACCAGTTGGGCGATATTGTATTCAATGGTGATGTAAAGGGAGAAGGATTTACATTAAAACAGTTGCAGGCCAACCTGGATGGAAATATCAGCAGCATTGCATTTAAAGGATATAAATACCAAAACATTACAGTTAATGGCAAACTTGCCAAACGCCTGTTCAATGGCGCATTGGCAATCGACGACCCTACACTGTCCATGAAACTGGATGGCCTGGTGGACCTGAGCAATAAAGAACCGCATTTTGATTTCTTTGCTACCGTAGACAAAGCCAACCTGAAAAAACTAAACCTGTACAAAGACGATATTGACTTTAATGGAAATTTTAAATTCAATTTTACAGGTTCCAATATTGACAATTTCCTGGGTACCGCTAAAATCTATGACGCTTCCGTTTTCAGAAACGGCCACCGGCTTTCATTCGATTCATTAAGCATTGAATCAAAAAATATCGACAACAATAAAAGTATTGTAATCGTCAGCAACGAATTTGATGCTGCATTGGTAGGAGAGTTTTCCATTGGAGAATTACCGGTAGCGTTTCAAACATTCCTGAACCGTTATTATCCCAGTTATGTAAAACCTTCTTCAAAAAAACTGACGAATGAAAATTTCAGTTTCGTCATTACCACCAAGAAAGTAGATGACTACCTCGATATGGTGGATAAAAACCTGAAGGGTTTCAACAACAGTAACCTCAGCGGGCGAATCAACAGCAAGGAAGGTTTGTTTGATTTGGATGCGGATGTTCCCCAATTTGCCTATAAGGGAACTTCTTTCTATAACGTTAATGTTCAGGGCCGGGGCAATCTTGATACATTGGGGCTTTCAGCAGTAATAGGAGATATTTATGTAAACGACAGCCTGCATTTTCCCGGATCAAAAATACATGTCCGTTCATCGCACGATATATCTAAAATCAATATAACCACCAGCGCCAATCAAACACTCAATTCGGCAAACCTTTCCGGTACATTCCAAACAAAACAAAATGGATTCAGTGTAGTGTTCGATCCTTCTACCTTCGATATTAATGGTAAACGCTGGACAATTGACAAGAATGGGGAGCTGACCATGACAAGGGATATGGTTACCACTGAAGGATTGCGCATTTACAACGACGAACAGGAAATACTGATTACTTCCCATCCTTCCGAAACAGGTAGTGGCACCGACCTTGGTATTGATTTAAAGAAAGTAAATATTGGCGACTTTTCTCCCTTCCTGGTAAAAAACAACCGGCTGGAAGGATTGTTATCAGGCAAAATAGATATTTCAGATCCATTCGGCAATATGAATGTGGACCTGAAAGCAAATGCGGAACAGTTCAGGCTGGATGATGATTCGGTGGGCAAACTGGAAATCGCTTCCAGTTATTCCAAAGCAACCGGAAGGATCAATGTATCCACCCTCTCCGAAAATCACAACTACAATTTTGATTTGAATGGGTTCATCAATATAGCCGACAGTACCGGTACCGGTATTGATCTAACTACCCACCTCAAAGACAAAACCAGTATCCATATCCTGGAAAGATACCTCACCGGCATATTCAGCCACCTGGAAGGCTTTGCCACCGGCGACTTGCACATTGTAGGCAAAGGCAAAAACCTAAAGTACCTGGGCAATATAACGCTGTCGGATGCCTCCATGCGCGTGGATTATACAAAGTGCACCTACCGTATACCCACAGCCGAAGTGAAACTGCTTGACGACAGGATTGAATTCAATCCTTTTGAAATAAAAGATGAACTCAACAATACGGCCGAGGTTTCCAACAGCAAGCTGTACCACAGCAATTTTAAGGACATGGCCTTTGATTTCAAAGTGAAAACAAATCGTTTGCTGCTCCTCAATACAACACAGATTGATAATAAACAATTTTATGGCCGCGCCATTGGAAGGGCCACATTTACTTTCAGGGGTCCGCAGGAAGACATGGAAATGGGCATTGACGCCGAGGCAACAGATAGTTCGGAAATCAGTCTGCCCATTGAAACATCGCGTGTAAACGGGGAAGCAGAATTTCTCAGCTGGAAAGTGTATGGCAAGGAAATGAACCAGCTATTCAATTCGAGATCTGAAAGCAACCTCAATGTACGGTTGAAGATGACGGCCAATAACCTGGCGAAAATAAACGTGATACTGGATCAGGCAGCGGGCGATAAAATCAGTGCGGTGGGTCATGGAACACTTGAATTAAACGCTGGTACCCGCTCCGATTTAACGCTGAAAGGCAGGTTTGATATTGACAAAGGAGATTACACATTTACCTTCCAGTCCATCAAAAGATATTTTAAGTTAAGGGAGAACGAAGGCAATTTTATACAATGGAACGAGGACCCCTACAACGCGGATATTTTCGTGGTTGCCGAATACCGTGCACCCAATGTTCGCTTCGCCGATTTAGGAATCAACAATACCATTGGAAAAAACTTTAATGAAAGTGTAAAACAATATATAGGCGATGTATTGGTAAAGACTACCATTACAAATAAACTGAAAGACTTGCATTTTAAGTTCAATATTGAAATGCCAGATAACAGTTCATTGCGCAATGACCCGGATGCAAGTGCTTTACTGGGAATAATTGAACGCGATGAGAATGAAAGAAACAAACAGACTTCTTTATTGATTGTATTCAACAGTTTTGGGCCCCTGACCAGTTATTCCAATACTGGTGGTATAAATGTGGGAAAGCAGGCTTTTGAGGGTATTGTATTAAATAGTGTTTCAGGCTTTATTTCAAACCAATTGACCAAACAATTCAGCAATGTATTGCGTAATGTATTTAAAGATCCTTCCATCAGGTTTAATATTAACGCGACAGTTTACAGTGGTGTTGCGCTAACAGATGTTGCTAACCAAACATCATTTTTACCTGACAGATCAACGGTTAACTTCTCTATCAACAAAAGTTATTTCAACGAAAGACTTACCTTCATTGTAGGCAGTGCACTTGATTTTGGCTTTAGCAATACTTCAGCAACCACTGCAGCAGGAAACAACTTCCAGTTCCTGCCGGATGTAACATTTCAATATAAGTTAACGCCCGACGGGAAAATATTATTCAACCTTTTCTACAGAGAAAACAGGAGTTATCTCTCTACCGCATTAAGTGGCAAACAAAGCCGCAGCGGCGCCAGTGTATCTTACAGAAGGGAATTTGATACTTTCGGAGAATTGTTTCGCTCCAAAAAGAAAAAGACACCAGCCAAACCTGCACCTACTACAACTGATACCAGTACCAGCAGCACCAAAAACTAATTATTTTAAAATATTATGACCCATCTTATCTCTCTTAGTCTGGAGATAATGTTCATTATGTGCGTTGGGAACAGTTTCAATCGGAATAGTTTCTACTATTTCAATACCATAACCCAGTAGCCCTGCTCTCTTCTTGGGATTATTACTCATCAACCTGAGTTTGGAGATTCCCAGGTGACGAAGTATCTGTGCCCCGATACCATAATCTCTTTTATCCATCGGGAAGCCCAAATGCAGGTTGGCCTCCACCGTATCCATTCCCTGCTCCTGCAATTTGTAGGCTTTTAATTTATTCACCAGGCCAATTCCCCTGCCCTCCTGGTTCATATACAATATAACACCCCTGCCCTCTTTCTGTACCATCAGCATGGCCTTGTGCAATTGTTCGCCGCAATCGCAGCGAAGGGAACCCAGTATATCGCCGGTAAAACAAGAAGAGTGAACCCTTGTTAAAACCGGTTCGTCTTTTTGCCACTCCCCTTTTATCAGGGCAATATGCTCATTGTTGGTGGTTTTTTCCCTGAACGCTACCAGTTTAAAATCACCATACATGGTAGGCATGTCAACGCGCACAATTTCTTCAATCAGGGTTTCTGTTTTCAGTTTATATTCAATAAGGTCCTTTATAGAAATGAGTTTCAGATCAAATTTCCTGGCTATTTCTTTTAGTTCAGGCACCCTGGCCATGGTTCCGTCTTCATTCATAATTTCCACCAACACACCGGCAGGTTCCAGGCCGGCTAGTATGGCCAGATCAATGGTGGCTTCTGTATGTCCGGCCCGGCGAAGCACCCCTCCTTTTTTTGCCCTCAAAGGAAAGATATGTCCCGGTCTTCCCAGGTCGTTTGGCTTTGTGCCAGGGTCGATTAAAGAAAGAATGGTTTTCGACCTGTCCTGGGCAGAAATACCTGTGGTACAACCATGCCCCAGTAAGTCAACAGACACCGTAAAAGCCGTTTCGTGCAGCGCGGTATTATTATTCACCATCAGTTCAAGTCCCAGCTCGTCGCAACGTTCCTCCAACAGGGGAACACAGATGAGTCCCCTGCCATATTTACTCATAAAATTGACAATCTCAGGTGTGGCATTGCGGGCGGCGGTTATAAAATCCCCTTCGTTTTCACGGTCCTCATCATCTACCACAATCACCAGTTTCCCAGCCTTCAAATCCGCAATAGCACTTTCTATCGAATCAAGCATATTTCCAGATTTTACACAAAGGTAACGAATCAGGAAGGCTTAATGTTTAAATGCCCTTTTGCCCCCTGTTTGCACAGCCAGTTCACATTGTAAGCAGCACTGATAAGACGGTTTTTGCCTTATTCAACGGATGCCTTATGTTTGCCTTTCAAAGAAAAGAAATTCTTTTCTTTGCTCACGATAAATCAAAACTATATGCTTAAGAAAATTGCCAGCTTCTTAACATTGCTGCTTGCCGTATCCATAGGCCTATTTGCCCAAATTACCACAAGTAGCATCGGCGGTACTGCAAAAACTTCAAAAGGTGAACCATTGGTAGGTGCAACCGTTACAGCCACCCACGTCCCCACTGGTACAATTTACAGGGTTGCCACACGTTCAGGCGGCCGTTTTAGTATCGCCAATATGAACCCCGGAGGACCCTATACCATCGTTGTTAGCTTTGTTGGACTTACTGATGCAAAAAAAGAAGACATATACCTCAGTCTTGGTGAAAATTCTACACAGGATTTCGCCCTTGTCGATAAAACCACCACTTTAACCGAAGTAGTAGTTGCCGGCAGAAGAGCTGCGCCACCCGCCGGAAAAGGAGGAACAGAAACAAGCATCACACGTGAAAAAATCGCCTCACAGCCATCCGTTGGCCGTGGTCTTTCCGATTTCTTACGTCTTACACCACAGGCCAAACTAACAGCAGACGGTACTGGTGGTGTGTCCATTGCAGGTCAGAACAACCGTTATAATTCATTCTATATTGATGGCGCCGTAAACAATGATGTATTTGGATTATCCGCATCAGGTACCAACGGTGGCCAGGCTGGCATCAATCCTATTTCCATTGATGCGATAGACCAGTTCCAGGTAGTTATTTCTCCCTATGATGCATCCATTGGAAATTTTGTAGGTGGTGCCATCAATGCCATCACAAAATCCGGAACAAATACCTTCAAAGGAAGCATTACCTATGTTTTCCGCAACCAGGATTTTGCAGGCAGGGCTCCTGTTCCTGCTATTAAAGCCGGAACCTTCAATGTATACGATCGACCAAGGCTGGCACAGTTTACCAACCAGACTTCCAACATATCTTTTGGCGGGCCCATTGTAAAAAACAAATTGTTTTATTTTATTTCTGCGGAAATAGAAAGAAATACGCGTCCGCAACCATTCAACTTTGGTGATTACAGGGGAAACACAAAGAGCATTGACAGTATGAATGCATTGGCAAGTTTTTTAAAAACCAAATACAATTACGACGCAGGTGGATTTCTCGACAATCCTGAAAAAGTAAATGCAGACAGAATAGTAGCGAAGATTGACTGGAACCTCAACGATAAAAATAAATTATCACTGAGTTACCGGTATACAAAAGGATTACGCTATAATACCAGTACCAGCTCAAGCACAGCCATCAATTTTTACAATGATGGATTTATCTTCCCCTCTAAAACAAATTCATTTTCTGCTGAGCTAAAGAGCAACTTTAAAAGGGATGCGAGCAACCGTCTCCTGATTACTTTTACTTCCGTGAACGACGACCGCGGTCCCCTGGGTGCCAATTTCCCAAGGGTTAAAATCAGTGATGGTTCCGGTGCTGTATTTTTCGGACCAGACAATAGTTCTACCCAGAACCTCCTCACTCAAAAGAATTTTTCCATACTGGATGCCTTTAAAATAATAGCCGGTAATAACATTATCACTTTTGGTACCGATAATGAATACAATAAATCATTCAATGTATTTATCCAGAATACATTTGGTAATTACACCTATAACAGCTTCAGCGATTTCTACAACAACGCAAAACCGGCCAGTTACCTGAGAGGTTTCCCATTGACCGACAATATTTTTACAGACAATACTTCTGCGGCAGCCAAATTCAATAACCTGCGCCTTGGATTTTTTGTAAATGATGAAATCAAGGTAAATGATCAACTTACCTTAAACCTGGGTATCAGGGCAGATAAGACAATATATATTACCACACCACTGACTGACAATTATTTTAATGATACTGCACTGGCTGTATTTTCAAAGTATTATGATATGCAGGGTGCCCGCAGCGGTGCTAAACCGATAATACCATTCGCCGTTTCACCTCGTTTTGGATTTACCTATAAACTGGATGATGAAAACGCAGTGGTGCGTGGCGGTATGGGCCTGTTTACTGGTCGTATTCCATTGGTATGGCCCGGCGGTATTTACAACAATAACGGTGTTAGTGTTGGTAGCTATTCGGTTAACAATCCAAATATCCCTTTCCGTGCCGACCCATTTGGTCAGTATTCAACCCAGGAATTGGGCATCGGTATTACCAAAGGAAGCATGAACCTTATATCCAGTTCTTTCAAATTGCCCAAATTGTTCAGAACCTCTTTTGCAGTTGACAAAAGATTTGGAAATGGCTGGTCAGGTACCTTTGAAGCCATCTTCAGCAAGAACATAAACGAAATTTATTATACCAACTTTAATATCCTGCCGCCAACATTAAATGCAGTGGGGCCTGACGCAAGAAAAGTGTATTCGGCCACTACTGCCAACGTTAAGATTAATCTTCGCCCGGGTTCTGCCACTACATACAATCCTTATGATAACGGGTTATTGTTAACCAATACATCCGGTCGTCGTGGGTATTCCTATTCATTTACCTTTACGATTGATAAAGCATTCAGAAATGGATTTGCCTTCAATGCAAATTATACTTATGGTAATGCCCAGGTTATAAACGAAGGAACCAGTTCTGTAAACCTTTCGCAGTGGCGGTTTATGGAAACAGTAAACGGCCGCAATTTCATTGGCCTTTCAACTTCGGATTTTGATTTGGGTCACCGCATTACCTCCTCTATTTCCAAAAAGTTTATCTACGCAAACAAATCGATGGCCACCACTATATCCTTGTTTTATTACGGCCAGTCGGGCGCTCCTTTCAGCTATGTTTATAATGGCAGCCTGACAAGGGATTTTGGTACATCTGAAACCAATGACCTGTTGTATATACCCACAGCCACCGAATTACAGGGAATGACCTTCCTTACCAATACCGTGAATGGTGTTGCTTATTCTGCCCAGCAGCAAAAGGATTTGTTTGAGGCTTATATTCAAAATGATAAATATTTAACCAAGCACCGCGGACAATATGCAGAAAGGAATGGCTCAAGGCTTCCCTTCACCAACCTGCTGGACATGAAAGTGCAACAGGACTTTAATGTAAAACTGGGTGGAAGACAATACCAGTTGCAATTGATTTACGATGTATCCAACCTTACCAATATGCTGAACAAAGACTGGGGTAGAACATACTTCCTTGCAAATGATCAGTACGCTTTGGTGAGCTTCGCTGGTTTTGTTAGCGCCGCCAACCTTACCCCGCAATACCGTTTCAGTCCGCAAACCGGTAGGCCCTGGGGTATTAATACCAGCACCATACCCGGGTTCAGCCCCCGTTGGCTGAGCCAGTTTACGGTACGCTTGAATTTCTAATTACCCAATCGCCCTTAATAAAAAAAGCTATCCCTGTGTGATAGCTTTTTTGTTGGACTGTATATGACATCAATCAATAATTTAAAGCTACCGTTTACCATGAGGCAATAATTTAATAACACGATTATGCGGCATTACAAAATCATTCTGCAACACCTTTGCAGCGGAAAAAAAAGTTGTGAATAATATGTGAAATCATTTCAATTTTAATCATGTTGGGAGCGTAGATTATTCTGTTATTTTGACCGGTAAAACAGCGTACAGGATGCCTTCCCGCAACGCCTGGTTCAACAAACGACTTGCTTCCATTTTCTAAGATCTATTACTACCATCCGGTATGGGAAACTATCCCGGTTAATATAGAACGCATTTATTTTTTTTCGGCACAAAAAACAACTAAAGATTATGAGAAGAGTAATTTTATTTTTGACAACTATGTTATTGTTTGCTGCTACTGCAACCAAGACATATGCCCAGGAAACCACTTCCGAAATTCAGGGAGTGATCAAAGATGATAAAGGAGCCCCATTGGCAGGCGCAACAATTGTGGCGGTTCACCAACCAACCGGAACCAAGTATACGACCACTTCGCGTAAAGACGGTCGTTATAACCTGCCCAACCTGAAAGTAGGCGGACCCTACCTGCTGACAGTTACCTATGTGGGTTTTAAAGAAGAAAAACAGGAAAACATTTCCCTTTTGCTTGGACAGGAATTTAAAGCAGACTTTGGCCTCCAGGCTACTTCGGCAACGCTTACAGAAGTGGTGGTAGCCGCCAGGAGACAGGACAAGGTCTTTAATAACGGCCATACCGGCAGCCAGGAAATCATCAGCCGTTCACAAATTGAAAGATTGCCTACCGTGAACAGGAGCTTACAGGATTTTACCAAGCTTACGCCTTCTTCCAACGGTTTGAGTTTTGGTGGCCGCAACAGTGCTTACAACAACGTAACAGTTGATGGCGCCAATTTCAATAACGCATTTGGTCTTTCTTCCACACTGGGTGGTCAAACAAATTCCCAACCTATCAGCCTGGATGCGATTGAACAAATACAAGTGAACATTTCTCCATACGATGTAAAACAAGGTGGTTTTTCCGGTGCAGGGATCAACTCTGTTACCCGCAGTGGTACCAACCAGTTTAAAGGAACCATTTATACTTATCTTAAAGGACCGGGAACACAGGGTTACAATGTAAAAACAACCACGGTTCCCAGGCAGGATTTTAATTATAAGCAAAATGGCTTTGCAGTAGGAGGTCCGATTATCGAAAACAAATTGTTCTTTTTTGTTAGTGCAGAGCAGGAACGCATTACACAACCTGCTACCAGCTTTATTGCATCCGATGCTTCACACCCATTTGTGGCAGGCAGTAATGTCAGCCAGGCAAATGCAGATACCTTGAATGCACTCAGAAGCTTCCTGATGAATACCTACAATTACGACCCGGGGGCCTTCCAGAATTATTCTTACCGCACACAGAGTGATAAGATTACAGCGAAGATTGACTGGAACGTCGATCACAACAACACTTTTACCATTAAGTACAATTACCTCAAATCTTTAAAAGATCAAATAGCAAGTACAAGCGGGGCCATTGGTGGAACAAGGGGACCAAATACCACAGCCATGCCATTCCAAGGAAGTGGTTATACCATCAACAACAATTTTAATATTGTAATAGCAGAGTTGAACACGCGTTTTGGCAACAGGGCCTCCAATAAATTGCAGATTGGATATACCGCCCTTCGCGATTTCCGTTCCAGTCAGGCTGGTAAGGATTTCCCGCTGGTGGATATAGGCAATGGTATCGGGCAGTCGTATACCACTTTTGGATACGAGCCATTTACCTACAACAACGTTTTGAATACGGATATCTACCAGTTCTCCGATATCTATACCATGTACAAAGGAGCGCATGAGATTACAGTAGGTACACAAGATTATTACAAAAAATTCAAGAATGGTTTTGCGCCCAATTACGAAGGTTTATATCGTTTCAATACCCTGACTGATTTTTATAACAGTGCTAAAAACGGTGCGGCCACTGCTGCATTATACAATTTACAATACTCAGTTACAAAAGATGGTTCCTTCCCCTTTGCAGAAATAGGTTCCTATGAACTGGGGTTCTTTGCACAGGACAAGTGGAGGATAAAAAACAATTTTACGTTCACTTATGGCCTTCGTGTGGATGCACCCATTTTTGAAAATAAATTCCAGTCAAACCCCAATGTTCCTGGCCTGACTTTCAGGGATGGCAAACAATATGATGCTGGTCAGAAACCAGGTACCAACCTGTTGATTTCTCCCAGGATTGGTTTTAACTGGGATGTAAACAATGACCAGAAAACACAGATTCGTGGTGGTATCGGTTTGTTTGCAGGTCCTCCGCCATTTGTATGGATCAGCAACCAGGCCAGCAACAATGGCGTTCAGTTTGGATCCTTCAGTCTTCCCAAAAACCCAGCTACAGGAAATCCATATATATTCAGTCCGGACATTAATACATATCGCCCATCAGTTGGCGCGGCGAATTCTCAATATGGCCTTGTATTTACAGACAAAGATTTCAAGTATCCCCAGGCTATGAAAGCAAATCTGGCTATTGACAGAAAATTGCCCGGAGAAATTGTAGCTACCCTGGAAGGAACTTATACCAAGGAAGTAAATGCAGTTAATTTTCAAAACGTAAACCTGCCAGAAACAGGTACACCGTTTGTCGGTTCCGACCCAAGGATTCGTTACAGTTCCCAGAAAATATACGCAGGCGCAGGCGGTGCAACACCTACGAACCCTAATATTTTAAATGCTATTCTTATGACCAATTCAAGTAAGGGGTATGCGTATACAATTACAATGCAATTGCAAAAGAATTTTCGCAACCTTTACCTGAATGCAGCCTATACCTACAGCCAGGCCAAATCATTGAACGATGGTGGTTCTATTGCAGCCAGCATGTGGAGCGGAAGGCCCGTAAGTGCCGACCCTAATGCGTTTGAACTGGGGTATGCTAACTTCTACCAGCCTCACCGTTTCATTGCTTCTGCTTCTTACCGCAAGGAGTATGCGAAATATTTTGCAACCTCTATCGGTATGATTTTTGAAGCCGCACCTGCCGGTGTTGGTTCTTATACCTACAATGGCGATGTAAACAACGATGGTACCGGTAGTAACAACGACCTGATTTACATTCCAAAAGGTCAAACTGATATCGTGTTGGTACCTGTAAATACAGGTGGTGGTACCGTTACCGATACAAGAACAGCCAGTCAAATCTGGGCACAGTTGAACAATTTCATCAACCAGGACAATTATTTGAGCAGTCACCGCGGAAAAATTGCTGAAAGAAACGCCGCAGTATTGCCTTTCTTTAAACGTCTTGATTTTAACATTACCCAGGATATCTTTGTGAAAGCCGGAAAAGACAGGCATACCCTGAGATTCACATTTGATGTAATCAACGTAGGCAATATGCTGAATAAGAGCTGGGGTACTTACAAAAACTTCACTTCACTTTCTTTCCTGAAGTATGAAGGTCTTGTACCGGCAGGTGCAGACGCAGGTAAACCGCGTTATTCATTCCCATACCTGGATGCAGCCAACCAGGTTCCTGTTACAAACAGTTATACCGACAATACCAGCACATTATCACGCTGGCAGGCGCAGATTGGTATTCGTTATATTTTCAATTAATATCAATTACCCCAATAGCAAATAGTCGCGGAAAAACCGCGACTATTTTTTTATTCTAAAATAAATAGAAATCCAATTATTTCTTACCCCATCCCCATTTCAGGAATTCAGGCATTGCCCGGGCCCAGGTGGCAATATCATGTTTACCATCCGATAACTCGGTATAAAGAATATCCCTGGTCCTGCTGTATCCTTTGGCAACCAGTTCATCAATTAAACTCACCGTATCATCAATAGAATCAATGATACCGTTGTTATTACGGTCCATGGATTCATCCAGCACACCTGTTTCAAAATAGAATTTCAGCCAGGGATAATAACCACCTGCCCTGATTTGCGCGTGCATAATACGATCGGTATCTTCTTTGTAACCATCTTCCAGGCTCCTGGTGCGCCACCAGAATGAACCGGAGAAAACGCCCACTTTGGAAAATTGCGAAGGATGGTTCCATACTATATCCAGCGCGCTCAAGCCACCCAGCGAAAAGCCGGCAAAGGATTTTTCCTTAAAGGACGGAACCTGGTAGGTTGTTCTTATCAATGGAAGCAATTCTTCAAATACAAATGAAGTATAATCACCGGCTTTAGCGCCGCGCCCTTTATAGTCTTCCCTGGCAGCCGTTCCATATTCCATCTTCCTTTCTTCTCCTGCATGGATGCCAACGCATAAAATATTTTCTATCTGGCCGCTTCCAATCAGTTCATCCAGCATGGGGGCAAGACCCAGTTCCTCCATATTCTGACCGTCATTTATCAGCAGCAGGCTCATTTGTTCGGGTTGCAGAACATCTTTGGGCAAATAGCAGTCAATAACTACAATTCTGTTCAGGTAAGCAGATGATATGGTAAGTGTTTCTGTAACCAGGGTAGCAATTTTATCCACATGCATATCCGCCAAATATAGTAAAAAGCTGCAAGGCTGGTAGTACTCCACAACAACAATTATTCCTGCCTTTTACCCTAAACCTTCTACCTCCCACCTTGGTAAATATTCTTTTGTTTTTTTGGTTCGATAAAAATATATTTGGATAAGGGGCTCTACTGCTTATTGAAACCCGCATTTTATTTTTCCGGATAAAACTGCCTGTTACAATTGCAGTTGCCCGGCAACAGGCAACGGAACAAATCATTGTGTTTATTCCCAGCCGGATTACAGGCAACATTTTTTAAAATCAAACTTATTGTTATGAAGAAAATTGGCATCTTGTTCGGACAGGAAAGAAGTTTCCCCATGGCATTTATTGACAGGATCAACAGCAAAAATATCGAAGGAATCGTTGCCGAACCTGTTCGAATCGATAAAGTGATGCAGGGAGAGCCTACAGAATACGCCGTTATTATTGATCGCATCAGCCAGGATATTCCATTCTACCGCGCTTACCTGAAAAATGCCGCATTAACCGGTACCGCAGTAATCAACAATCCATTCTGGTGGAGTGCAGACGAAAAATTTTTCAACAATTGTCTTGCCACCAAGATTGGTGTTCCCGTTCCAAAAACGGTTATCCTCCCCTCAAAAGAGCATCCCGACGATACCTCCGATAATTCATTTTCCAATCTTGCTTTTCCGCTCGACTGGGATAATATTTTCAATTATATTGGTTTTCCAGCCTATATGAAACCTTTTGCAGGAGGCGGCTGGAAACATGTGTACAAACTGCACAGCATGGAAGATTTCTTTGAAAAACACAGTGAAACCGGTCAGCTGGTGATGTTGCTGCAGGAAGAAATTGTATTCGACGAATATTACCGCTGTTATTGTATTGGAGGAAAATATGTACGCATCATGCCATACGAGCCGCGCAACCCCCACCACCTTCGCTATGTAGCAGGTTTTACACCCGGCCCTGAGCGTTTGAAGCTGATGGAAGACATCGTGTTGCGCATTAATCATTACCTCGGCTATGACTTCAATACTGTGGAGCTTGCACTGCGCGATGGTGTTCCCTATGCGATTGATTTTTGTAATCCAGCTCCGGATGCTGATATCAATAGTGTGGGACAGGACAACTTCAACTGGGTAGTGGAAACCGCCGCCAATTTCGCCATCGAAAAAGCCATGGCCCATAAAGATGGCCTGGATAATTTAACATGGGGTGAATATGTAAAACGCAGCGGCAACAAGCAACACTTATATTGACCAGGTAATGGTAATACGTTGTTTGAAAAAATCATTTCAATAAATCAATTCAACCCTGTTCAATATGGCCAACATAAGCTATAAACATTTTACTCTTGGCGTAGAGGAAGAATACATGGTAATTGATCCTCATAGCCGCGAATTAAAAAGTCATGAACAGAAGATCGTTCACGAAGGGCAAAAAATAATCAAAGACAAAGTAAAGGCCGAAATGCACCAGGCCGTGGTGGAAGTAGGAACCGATATCTGCCAGAATATAGACGAAGCCTTCAATGATGTGGCGCAGTTGCGCAAAACAATTTCAGGTATTGCCGAATCATTGGGGCTTTGGGTAGGCGCCGCCGGCACGCATCCGTTCAGTCACTGGCAAAGCCAGTTAATTACTGATCATGCCCGGTACAATGAAATAGTAAATGAACTCCAGGAAGCCGCACGCAGCAATTTGATTTTTGGATTGCATGTCCACGTAGGCATGGAAAGCAGGGAAATGGCCAATCACATTGCCAATTCAACGCGCTATTTTCTCCCGCATATTTATGCATTGAGCACCAACTCGCCTTTCTGGGAAGGAAGAATGACCGGCTACAAATCCTTTCGCACCAAGGTATTTGATAAATTTCCACGCACCGGGATTCCAGAAGCATTCGATAGTATCGAAGCCTACGATAATTATGTGAAACTGCTGGTAAAAACAGGTTGTATTGATAATGCGAAGAAAATATGGTGGGACCTTCGCGTACATCCCTTCTTCAATACGGTAGAATTCCGCATCTGTGATGTACCCATGACCGTGCAGGAAACCATTTGTATTGCGGCTTTGTTCCAGGCCATTTGTGCAAAGATTTATAAACTGCGTTCCCAGAACCTGAACTTCATTCAATACTCACGCGCACTGATAAACGAAAACAAATGGCGCGCCAGCCGCTATGGCATCGATGGCCGGATGATTGATTTCGGCAAGGAAGAAGAGGCCAATACCCGGGTGCTCATTTATGAGTTGCTCGACTTTGTAGATGATGTTGTGGATCAGCTGGGTAGCCGTCATGCTACCAGTTATGTAACCAAAATGCTGGAAAATGGTACCGGTGCCGACAGGCAGTTGAAGGTATTTGAAGAGTCAGGAAGCCTGGTAAACGTAGTGGATTATATACACCATCAATTTTTACATGACCTGTAAATACAGCTAACTATTTTCATTGTTGTTTGTTCTATTGTTTATGATGAATATGAAAAATTCTATCGCTTTCATATCTATTCATGTTTATACTTTCTCATTGTTTCGATTAATTTCAACTTAAATTCTTACTCATAGAATTGCTTATCATGAACGTTATAATTACGAATGAAAACTCAGTATAATTACGAGGAACAT